>MEHZ011563546.1_pt1 | contig 59169 bp, 57 predicted proteins | sample 897221 | NCBI WGS metagenome assembly MEHZ01 (sample SAMN05514161, study PRJNA337945) | marine metagenome | isolation source: marine surface water | place: Arctic Ocean | collected 2007-12-13 | reverse complement strand
TTACTTGCAGTATACGTATTGCCATCAATCCAAGTATAGGTATCACATGCCGTTTGGGTATCTGTTCCAGTTGTGGAGTTCGTAATCGTAAGATCTAAAGTTACTGTACTGTCACATCCTGCAGCATTCGTTAATAGGACAGTAGCCGAGTTGTTACTTGAAGTATACGTATTGCCATCAATCCAGGTATAGGTATCACAAGAAGCTTGGGTATCTGTTCCTAAAGAAGCCTGAACAACAACAACTGTCATAGAAGCATTAGAAGCACATTGACCTGGGGCAGGTGTAAATGTATAGTTGGTAGTCAATGTGTTATCAATTACAGGAGACCACGTTCCATTTATACTATTGGTAGATGTAACCGGCAGAGTCAAGGCATCGCCACTACAGATATCTGCTATAGGGTTGAAGCTTGGTGTAATATTATTAGCATTTATAGTTACAGTAATAATTTCTTGTGCTGTAATACTACAAATGGGACTAGAGGCAATAGCGGTAATTATAGCTGACCCACTGGAAATACTAGGATTGAAGGAGGTCGATAAGTCTGTTGGATTAGAAAAAATTCCGTCAAGAGAAGACCAGTTTATAGTTGTTCCTAAGCCACTAACGACAGCGGTGAAACCTGGAATATCGCCATTGCAAATGACAATATCCGCTATAGGATCAACCGTTGGCGCCGGTCTTACCTGGACGGTGGTAGTGGCAGTTGCGTTAGCGCACTCTCCCGGATCAGGAGTAAAGGTATAAGTTGTCGTGACTGTATTATTCAGAGCGGGCGACCACGTTCCGGATACCCCCTCAAGGCTTGTGGAGGGCAGTATTACCGGTTCGCCAACACAAATAAACGGAATAGGGTCAAAGGTGGGTGTTATTGAATTGTTAACCGTAAGGTTAACAGCTTCCGAAGTAATACAACCGGGTACTGTTTCCAGTTGAATATAAAAAACCCCTGTGTTTAATAAGGAATTAGGATTGGTAACAGGATTCGTACATAATGCATTGTTCCAATAGGTTAATGTCCCCGCATCACTACCTGCTGTAATAGAGGCATCGGTTATGTTTCCTACTCCACAGAAAGGCGCGGGATCCGTTATGATTAAGTTAGGACTGGAACAAATGCATGAGGGATCAGGCACGTTCGTTTGCATTTCAACCTCACAGATGGAATGAATTTGTGTCGCTCCTCCTGAAGACGCCGTAAATCCCCAATAAACAGAAGCGGGAGAGAAGAAGAAGTTGCGGATGTTTCCACTGTACGATGAAACGAGGGCATCATCGAAATAGACATTGTATAATAAGGAAATTGCATTCCACGTAATACAAATATCATGATCAATTCCATCAACGACAGAGCCTCCAGATGGCAGTAAACAGTCTGGTCCTGAAATTGTAGCTGCACTATTCGTAGAGCCATCAACTTGCATAGATGAATGGTTACAATTAATATCGTTATCACCAAAAGCGGCCCCGTTATAGGTGTCAAATTCAACAGCAACACTAGGATCTATTGGACAACCGCCACCAAGACAGTTAATCGGATTTCCCGGGGCGTAACCCATTCCCCCACCGGTTCCACCTAATACGTTTAGCCCCTCTCCTTGGAGGACAAAAGCAATACCATCACCTGTTGCTTGGTTGCTACCAAAATTTGCTTTAAAAGATAATTTAAAGCTTTGGAATAAGCTTATCGTATTACAGACCCAAACGGCTCCTTGTTGAAAGTTCCCTGGAGTATTCATATCAATACAAGTTCCGTTAACGTTCGCTGTACCAACAGTCTGGAATGTATTGGCGTCACATGATCCTGGAATAGGTCCAGTTGGAGTTACAACAGTGCCATTTAGGGTAATTGATTGAGAAAGAATGGTGGTCGTGAAAATAACGCTAAATAGCGTGAGAATAATTGAGTTAAACACGAGTAATAGTTTTGAGTTGTACGAATATAAATATAAATAAGTGTATTTATGACATTAAGTCTATGTTTTTGTGTTTTAATGCCTCGTAATTATCTGGTAATTAGTTTCTAAATGAAATTATTTCGCTACCTTAAACATAGATTCAATAAACACAAAATGAAGCCTTTTAAAAAGATAAATACAGGAGATAATCTAGAGTTAGTGCTTTATAGGTCAGACGTAAAAACCCCAAAAGCAGTTGTGTTTCTTGTTCATGGGATGGGTGAACATGCCAAACGGTATGCACATGTCAGTGAATACTTTAAAAATGTAAACATTGCCGTTGTAGCTATTGATCTCCGTGGCCATGGTGACTCACAAGGAAAGCGCGGACACATGCCCTCTTATGACCATGTAATGGATGATTTACAGCTTTCAGTTAGTACAATATCCAATAGCTATCCTAATTTACCTATTGTTTTGTATGGCCATAGCATGGGAGGAAACTTAATCCTTAATTACTTACTTCGATATACGGATAACATAGTCGGGGCAATCGTAACAAGTCCGTATCTAAGACTAGGTTTTGAACCTCCAAGGTGGAAGGTGCTTCTTGCCAAACTTTCTGCAAATATTTATCCAGCACTATCTCAACCCACAGGTCTTGACCAAGGAGCCCTATCTAGAATGCCACAGGTAATCGCGGAGTATAAAAATGACACATTGGTTCATGATAAAATCACAGCATCCTTTTTCCTCAATATTCATTATGCTGGTATTTCTGCAATAGCCCAAGCGGCAGAAATTAAAACGCCTCTATTATTGATGCATGGATCGCTAGATCGTTTAACCTCTCCGGAAGGAAGTAAAGAATTTTATGCCAAAGCAAAATCAAATGTCACTTTTCACCTATGGGAAGGCTTGTATCACGAAATCCATAATGAGCCAGAAAAGCTAGCTGTCTTTAAGAAAGAAGTGGAATGGATAGATAGCATTCTATAAAAATAGAGGAAGCGCTAATGTGCTAATGTAGGTTATGAAAAAAGCAACCCCCCAACCGAAGTAGACCTCAAAAGGGGTGTGTTTTTTCAGAAATAATCTTGCCGATAAAATGATTCCGGACAGTAAAAAACTAAGAATAATTAAGCCATTATTGAATTCAATTTGATTGGACGAAAATGCGATTAAATATCCAGTTAAAATCCCCGCCCCCGCCGCATGTAGTGATATTTTGAATTTTGATGTGAAAGCTATGAATATTAAGGCTACAATGGCCCCGGTAAGCGGTAGGGAATATATGTAGATGGGAAGAACATTATTTGGAGCTTTCTTCCAGAAAAGAAAAAACAACAAAATACAATAGGAGAACATCACGAAAAGCGGGAATAATCTTTCCCTTCTTTGATCCATCTCAACAGAAGAAAGCAGTCCTCTTCGATACATTAAAATGAATGAGATTCCAGGAGCTATAGTTACAAAGACAAGAAATAGAAATAAAATTTGTGATTTGAGTTCTTCCGTTAATAAATATAGTGAAGGCCTACTTATGTCTATTTCTTCTGAAGGAAAATATAACGTAATGCACAAGCCATATATGGGCATAAACAATGGAAGGAAGACCCAAGAAATCACTTTGGCTACATAGCGCATTATAACTCTTTTCGCATTCTTGCAACAGGTATATTTAACTGCTCTCTATATTTAGCGACTGTTCTCCTGGCTATATTGTAGCCCTTCCCTCTCAACAGGTTCATCAGTTTCTCATCTGTTAACGGAGCTCTTTTGTTTTCTGCATCAATGGCTTCCGAGAGGATTTTTTTCACTTCTCTTGTTGATACCTCTTCTCCACTATCTGTAGAAAGTGATTCTGAGAAAAAGTACTTTAATGAAAACACACCGAAATGAGTTTGTACATATTTACTATTTGCAACCCTTGATACCGTCGATATATCCAAATTCACAATCTCTGCGATATCTTTCAAAATCATGGGCTTCATCTGTGTTTCATCACCTGAAATAAAATAACCTTCCTGAAATCTCATAATAGCCGTCATTGTCGTTAACAAAGTATTTTGTCGTTGTCGAATAGCATCAATAAACCATTTTGCATTGTCTAATTTGTGTTTCACAAAGTTAACGGCTTCTTTATCCGTCTTAGAGGTTTTTGCTCCTTCAGAATAGGAACGGAGCATATTTTCATAATCTCGACTTATTCTTAATTCAGGAGCATTTCTTGAATTAATACTAAGGTCAAGGCGGCCTTCATTTTCATAGATAATGAAATCAGGAATTATTTGTTGAAAATTCTTTGTGATTCCTTTTGATGCACCTCCAGGCTTTGGGTTTAGCTTTAATATTTCACCTATTGCGTCTTTCAAATCGACGTCATCGATTTCTAGTTTTTTAGCAATCTTATCGTAGTGTTTTTTCGTGAATTCTTCGAAATGTTTTTCTAGAATCGTCTTTGCTGTGAACCTTTCGATATTGCCATCTTGTCTTCTGTTCATCTGCAAAAGAAGACATTCTTGAAGGTTTCTTGCGCCTACACCAGCGGGGTCTAGCCCTTGAATTACTTTCAACACCTCTAATACTTCCTCTTCCTTGCAGTGAGCGTTTAGACTAAAGGCTAAATCATCAACAATTGCCTCGAGGTCTCTATTTAGGTAGCCAGCTTCATCTAAATTCCCTATTAATATATCTGCAATTAACTCCTGACCTTCGTCTAATTTTGATAATTGGAGCTGTTCAGATAACTTTTCGCGAAATGTAGTTCCACCTGAAAAAGGAATCACTTTATCATCTGTATCTTTTGATTGATTGCTTGTTTTGGTTTTGTAATCGGCAACATCATCTTGTAAATAGTCAGAGACATCAAATTCTTCATCTTCTCGCTCTTCAAATTCTTCTTCATTTGAATAATCATCATCGAGTTCCTCTTTTCCTTCTTCTAGGGCCGGATTTTCTTCAATTTCTTGCTTTATTCTCTGGTCAAGCTCCATAGTCGGAACCTGCAATAATTTCATGAGTTGAATTTGCTGCGGAGAGAGCCTTTGATCTAGTTTTTGAGTAAGATGTTGTCGTAATGCCATAATCTAGTCTTCCTTCAAATATAAGGTATAAAAACCCGATTAAAAAAGAAGAATAGATGTAAAAACGTTAAAAAAGAGTTAATATATTCTTTACTCTATTTTTTGCTTGATGACCTGGTAAATTTCCCAAGTTGATTGATCGAAGGCATATATCAGAAGATGCATATTCGATGAATTATATACCTCGTCAAGTTGATTGGGTACAAAAAAACTATAATTGACATAATACTTTCCATCAATTAAGTCCTCACTTGTAATCGGCCTACCAAAAGTTTCATTATTTAAATTACCGCGATGAATATCCCGGTGTGTGTATGAAGAATTGTGAGAGTTGTCGCTCATTTTCTGGTCTCCAACTAACGAGTCCTCTATGAGGTAAACGACAAGAGCAAGGTCTTCAATTGTACTTTGATCAAGCGGGTCTATTTCAACGTGTAAATAGGCTCCATGGGTAGCATCATAATAATTTAAACCAGCCTGAATATTTACTTTTAGATCATTATTTGTAATGACCTCATTCATCATGTTTGTCCATTGATTAGGGCTCTGAAAGATCGTTCCATTGTTATATCGATTTACGGTTCCTCTAGGGTTCCCAACGAATCCACCATCGTTTTGGCCAAAGTACTGACCTATTTCAACGCCTTGAGCATTTGTAAAGTCTAAGGGGTAATCGGGAGGTGAAACACTTTGAAAATCACCTATACCGCCTGGGCCAGCATGAATGGAAGCCGTATATACTCTACTTGGATTAGCTTCATGAAGGGCGTGTGCTAATTCCGCAGCGGCAGGACAAAAGACACATTTGTGTCCGGTGAAATCTTCAATGATGACATTCCTGTTCGTATTTGAATTTGCCGTAAAATTAGGCCATTCGTTATTCTGATAATCAGACCATAAACCAGGATAGATAGTTGTGTCTAATTCCAAATCGACTTGAGGAGGATATGGGTTTTCCACATGATCACAAGAACAAAACACGAATAAGATAATACCGAATGAAATTAGATGGCGCATATTTAAAAACTTTGAGTAAAACTAAGGGTAAGACCATTGTTTGCTGGAACAAAACGACAAACACCACCTACACAAAATAGGCCAGCTCTTTGTCTACCGTAAGAGACTGTAAACCTCGTAGCCTCTTTAATATATCCGCATGTGATAATGGGGTAGTTGACCCTCTTGGCGGCATCGGGATTACCGTAGTTGTATTGGTTCATAAAGCTGAAAAAGTAATGTGGTGATACGGTATACTCAACAAGAGCGGTAAACCAATCTCCTTTGTCATTGATATCTCCATTTGACTGCGGCTTCACAAATAAGCCTTGAATCTCGGCTCGTATTGCGTGTTTTGAAGCAATCTTATAGAGCACTTCGACGACGCCAATATGTGCATTTATTATACCCTGAGCATCATTTGATATTTTCGCAACATCATTGTTGATCTTGATATTGTAATAGCTCAATATGGCAGAGAATTTTTTAGAAAATTTCTTTGTGATGTTGAAATTGATATCCTGCCAGTAAAGACTATCGCTCATTACGAAAGGTTTACTTGTGTACGTAATTCCATTAGAGTCCGCAGGGTTAATCCCACTTATATCCATTTTCGGTTGGTAGGTAGTTGAAAAGTTAGCTCCAATCGTAGTGCCGTATTTTCCACCGATTTTTGACTTTCTCTTAAATGTGTATAAGAAGTCCATTTGATATGCCACCTCTCCAACCGGTTGCGTTGCATATGGATATAATGTTGCCACTAAATTATAGGTATGCGTCTTGTTCAGCGCCGGAAGGTAGTTGATAAAAACATCTTGTAAGTCTTTTGTTCGGTCCGAACGATAGCTCATATTGTCGACTGATTTTGCCGAAAATAGAATACCTATTCCCTTTTTAGTATAACTTAAATTGAAGACACTTGCATGACCATAGTTGTAGATGTTGTTGTTGTCATTACTCGGGTCCTGCTCTTTCTGAATGTACTCTCCATCAAGTGTGAAATCCTTGTACATGAGTTGAAATCGACCACCATATGCACCAACATTTTCCGGAAGAATTAATGTGGAATTGTCATCTCTTTGGTATTTACTCACAAAAGAGGCTCCTAGCACAATATCTAACTTAGAATTACTGAGCTTATCGAATGTTTCATTCAAATGAATTTCACCATCGACCCCCCTTACAATACCATCTCCATGAACCATTCTACCACTCTGGAAAGACAAGCGTTGGTAGCCATAAACCCCTTTAAGTACAACGCCTTTTCTGGGCTTTACAATAACCCTTGCCCCATCTAATAAATTATCGTAACCTAAGGCTCTATCTTCATACGTTCGTAGTGCTAATCCACTTCCGAATTGCTCATAAAAGGAACCTAAGGTAACATCCACAAAATCATTTGCATACCCAACATACCGCATCCCTATGCCAGTGCCATCAAATCGATTGGGGTAACCTTGAATTCTGGGGAGATAAGACTCGAGTCGCATACCAGCTTTAAAATTCCTGTTCGTATAAAACACGTTCATATACGAGTTGATTAAACCTTTTGAAGGCGGTTGATTTGCGCCGATAACAAGATCTTCATTAAGGTATTGAAAAGTTGATTCCGCATTACCGGATATGGAGCCTTGAGAAAACAAAAAAGAAGCCCCCAATAAAAAGGGAGCTAAAAGCAAGTATTTCAAATTCATTTTTTCCTATTTCGTGCCAAGTTTAAGAATTTCTTCATAAAGTTCTTCTTCATCACCGGGAGCATAGTTATTGTGTGAATATACAATATTTCCTTCATTATCAATTAAGAAAGTATGTGGCACATTATTCACCCCCATCGCTCTTTTAAAATCCCCATTGGGGTCCATGAGAACTTTATAATCCCATGCCTTTCCATTCGCATAAATAGCCACCTGTCTTTTGGTTTTTTCATCATCAATTGAAACAGCAACCAATGTTACACCGGTTTCATCTTGCCAATCTGGGTATAAGTCATGAATGGTATTGAGCTCTTTCTTACAAGGCGAGCACCAGGTCGCCCAAAAGCTTATGACAACGGGGCCTTCAAAGCCCATTTCAGCAGTGTTTATTGACTCTCCTTTCATGTCTTTTAGAATGACAGAAGGAATTTTCTTTTGAGACGTTTCCGTTTCTTGTGCAAATAAACAGCCCACAAATAGGCTAAATAGAAGTGTAAAAGTGATTTTCATAATTTGTTTTTTAACGTAATGCAAAAAGAATGCCACGCCAAATGTAATAAAAATCGTTAGGATGTATTTGGCACTGATTTTGATAAAGTTTTGACATTACGTTTGGAATAACTTATATTTGTTTCTATGAAAAAACTCTACTTCACCATTCTTCTTGTTTTACCATCATTTTTGTTTGCTCAAACATGGATTTCGTTAGAAGGTTCTAGCGATGTTCTTTCTGGGGGGGCTCATGAAGTTACTACATCATCTTCAGCATCAACAGATATTTCTTTTAGCGTTCATTTTGATGGGCCAGCTGACTCTGCAAAATATCGTGTGACACGATATATGATTTCTGATCCAGAAGGTTGGCAAAATAACCTTTGTTGGGGACACTCAACTGATGCTTTTGGAGGGACATGTTATTCTTCAAGTCAAATGAACTCAAACCCTTGGACCACCGGATCCTCTGCAGCATTTTGGATTGAGTCGGGTCAAACCCCTGAAGAATACGGAAAACTTAAGTCTACAATCAAGCCTGCTGAAGGAGTTGTAGGACTTGGTCATTATCGATACTACGTTTCATTTGATGGATCCAACTATATCGATTCTGTTGACATAAAATTTGATTATGTTCTTGACGTGGAAGAGGTAGAACCAATTTCAGTTGCTATTATTCCAAATCCAGCATCAGATTATATCCAAGTTAAATTAAATGGTGTTACTTCAGCAAATATGAAAATGGTAAACGTATTAGGAAGCGAAGTCCTTAATCAACAAGTGGTTTCATCTTCTGTTTTTGATATATCCTCATTCAGGAATGGTGTTTACATCATGTCGTTTACGGCTCCTGGTTCTCAAGCGATTGTGCGAAAAGTCATCATCAAACATTAATATATTTTTCACATCAGTGGTCTTACTTAGACAATTAAATTGTCTACTTTCGTTTTATGTCAAAGAAAAGGTCTAAAACCAGGTCTGTTGGTGTTGGAAGAAAATCTATAAGAACACTACTTATTCGTGTGTTTGAAAAACACGATTCAAAAGAACTTAGTCACAAAGAAATTTGTCAAATTGTAGATGCGCGTGATCCGAATTCGCGGCAAAACGTTTTTGATGAGCTCAATGAGCTCGTTAAGCATGGCTCTGTCGAAAGAATAAATCACTTTACATTTAAAGCCAAAGGAAACAAGTTATACCTGGAGGGTAAGATTGATATCACTCAACGTGGATCAGGATTTATTACCTGCGAAGGGTATGAAAAGGATTTTTATGTAGCCCCTCAAAACACCAATAAAGCGCTTCATGGGGATTTAGTGAAAATTAAGGTAATCAAACAGGGGCGTTCTAGAGCCGAAGCTGTTGTTGTTGAAGTCATCAAAAGAGATAAAGAGCAATTTGTTGGAGTACTCAAAATCATGGAGAAATTCGCGGTTCTTATTCCTGATAACCCTAGATTGGGGATGGAAATACAGGTGCCTAGAAACAAATTGAACGATGCTAAAAGCGGAGATAAAGTACTCGTAAAAATAACGACATGGCCACAGGGGAGAGAGACTCCTTTTGGAGAGGTTACCGCTATACTTGGTGCCAATGGCAGCAATGATGCCGAGATGCTCGGGATTTTGTACAACCAAGGTATTGAACCCGTTTTCCCGGATGCTGTAATGGATGAAGCCGAGTATGTTAAAATTGAGCTAGATCCTGAAGAGATAAAAAGAAGAAGAGATTTTAGAGAGATACTAACCTTTACAATTGATCCATTAGACGCTAGAGATTTTGACGATGCTTTATCAATTCAAAGATTGTCCAATGGTAATTTAGAAATAGGAATTCATATTGCGGACGTAAGTCATTATGTGCAAGAAAATAGCGCAATGGATGCAGAAGCCTTAAAAAGGTCGAATTCAGTTTATTTGGTGGACCGCGTAATTCCAATGCTCCCTGAGCAGCTTTCAAATGTCGTTTGTTCTTTGCGTCCCAATGAAGATAAGTTTAGTTTTTCAGCAGTATTTGAATTAGACGAAACAGGTAAAATATTTAAAGAGTGGTTCGGTAAAACGGTGATTCATTCCGATAGAAGATTCACTTATGAAGAGGCTCAAGAAATTATAATGGGAGCAGAAGGAGATCACAAAACAGAGATTTCTTTAATGAATAAAATCGCAAAAACTTTGCGAAAAAGAAGGCTTAAAAATGGTGCTTTAAGCATTGAGTCTGAAGAGATGAGGTTTCGTCTCAATGAAGAGGGCTTTCCAGCTGAGGTCGTTATTAAAACATCTCAAGAGGCTCATAAATTGGTAGAAGAGTTTATGCTTTTAGCCAATAAGCAAGTGGCTATATTTTTGGGAAAACCTAAGGAAAATGGGGGAAAGGGTGACATTAGTTTGTACCGTACTCACGACCGTCCAGATCCTTCAAAGCTAGACATCTTTTCAGTTTTCATTAATAAATTTGGTTATAAAGTTGACCTAACTGAACCAGGGCAGATTGCTAAAAACATAAATAAACTATTAAGTGACGTTCGTTTAAAAAATGAATTTTCTTTAATCCAATCGATGGCTATTCGCTCCATGGCTAAGGCGGTCTATGAAATAGACAACATTGGACATTATGGTTTGGCATTTGACTATTATACGCATTTTACGTCGCCGATTCGTAGGTATTCAGACCTCATTATACACAGAATTTTAGAGGCAAAAGTCGAGGGTCATAAGCACCCTTATTCAAAGGGATTGGAGCAAATATGCAAACATATTTCCGCAAATGAACGTAAGGCATCTGAGGCCGAAAGGGAATCAACGAAGTACTTCCAAACACTTTTTGTTCAAGAGCATATTGGCGATGTTTTTGAGGGTACGATCTCAGGAATTGCTGAGCATGGTATGTACGTTCGTATGAATGAAAATCATTGTGAGGGTATGATTCAAATGAATCAAATCCCAGGTGATCGATTCTATTTTGATCAAGATAAATTTTGTATTCGAGGATCGAAAACTAAAAAAGAATTCAATTTTGGTGATACGGTAACTGTTCGTGTTTATGAAGTTAGTCCGCGCAAGCGACAGGTCGATCTAGAATTTGTTAGTGTAGAATAAAATGGCTCTTATAAAGAAATGTAGAGGTTTTGAACCTAAACTCGGTGAAGATTGCTGGTTGGCGGAGAACGCAACGCTTGTAGGTGATATAGAAATGGGAGATCAATGCTCAGTTTGGTTCAATGCAGTCATCAGAGGCGATGTGAATTCGATAAGAATTGGGAACCGGGTTAACGTTCAGGATGGCGCTGTTTTGCACTGTACTTATGAAAAGACAAAAGTAGTGATCGGAGATAACGTTTCGATTGGACATAATGCGCTTATTCACGGTTGTAGTATTGAGAGCAATGTTTTAATTGGCATGGGAGCGATTGTGATGGACAACTGTCATGTTGAGTCGAATACAATCATTGCGGCCGGCGCTGTGCTTTTAGAAGGCACAAGGGTAGAATCTTGGAGTATTTATGCTGGGGTACCTGCTAAAAAAGTAAAAACCCTATCACCCGAATTATTTAAGGGAGAGGTAGCGCGAATCTCTAAGAATTATATCAAGTATTCTTCTTGGTTTAAATAAAAAAAGCGGCTTTTTCAAACCGCTTTTAATCTAAAATTTAAAGAAATTAATTATGCAACTTCTTTAGACGATGCAACAGCTAAACTATATACAACAAGTCCAAATCCAATTTTATTAATGGCGTCACCTATGTTGTACACGACATTCATATCAATACCAAGATTTCCCATGAATGAATACCATTGTCCACTTGCCGTTCCAATCATATATCCTAATGGGTAGATTGCCCAGCCAATAAGAACAAACTTACACAACATATTGTGAGCGTTTAAAACATTGCCACCAGCTTTTGTGGCCAAGGCTTTTGCTTCTCCAAACATTATTAAGTAAACGATGTAGAAATATGCAAGACCTGAAATTAATCCCCACATGGCTGCGCTTTCGACATAAACAGCTTCTCCAAAGTATCCTGTGACCAACATAACAACAGATGCACCGATAAGTGTCCATAAAAGTTTTTTCGTTGCGCCTGCTACTTTTAGAATTAGATAAAACTCTACACACATCAATGGAACAGTTAAAATCCAGTCTACATATCGGAAGAAAGTAGGCGATTCTTGTGTGCTAGCCCAATAGTCTCGCATGTAATAATAATGCACTGCAGCTATAAAAGTGATCAATCCTGAAACGAGAATCGAAGTTCTCCATTTCCTATCAACAGAGTTTATAGAAAAGAAAAAGAAGACAGCTGCTGCCATCATCGCCATACACCCTACAAAAAATGTAAAGCCAACATAATCATCGGTTGCCATTTTAGGCACCATTAAAAATAAATTATTCATATTGTTTAGTTTTTGGTTATAGGTCTAAAACAAAAATAGGTTCAAAAAGTTCATGGATTTGAACATTTTTTTTGAAAAAAAACGATTACAAAACATAAGTAACTGTTATTAAGACATTTGTATTTTTTAGGAGACGAGAAGTTTTTGTACAAAAATTGATTCAAGTGTAAAGTATTTTAGTTTCATTACGTTTAAATTCACTTCTTGAATCAACTTGGACTTTTTAAGTAATTTAGCGAAAAACAAATGAGATGAAATACCAACCTCTAGATTCGAGCCTCTATATTAAAAACCGTGATAACTTCATGTCGCAGATGTCAGAAGGGACACTCGCCGTTTTTAATTCAAATGATATTTTTCCAATAAGTGCAGATAGCTCCATGCCTTTTCAGCAGCATCGTGATATTTTGTATCTAACGGGAGTGGACCAAGAGGAATCGATTTTGGTGTTGTTTCCAGGGGCTTCAAATGCCAAGCAAAGAGAAGTGTTGTTTTTGAAGGAAACGAGTGAATTGATCGCCATTTGGGAAGGAGAAAAACTGGACAAAAAGCGTGCATTAGAAGTTTCAGGTATTGCATCGGTGCATTGGTTACAAGATTTCCCAACGGTTTTTAAGCAAATGATGGCTGAAGCTTCAGGGATTTATTTAAATAAAAACGAGCATCTCCGTGCAAATACAGAGGTTCAAACGAGAGAGGATCGTTTCATCAACAATGTGAAGTCAGATTACCCTACGCATCAGGTTTATAAATCTGCTCCTATTTTACATCGTTTGAGATCCGTAAAAGACACCCTTGAAATTGAGGTTATGCAACAGGCTTGTGACATTACGAAATCAGGAGTAAATAGACTCCTAGAGTTTATTAAGCCGGGTGTTTGGGAACATCATATTGAGGCTGAACTTGCACATGAATTTCTTATGAATTCCTCACGTGGTTTTGCTTATACACCTATTGTTGCCTCAGGTAAAAACGCCTGTGTTTTGCATTATATTGAAAACAATAAGGAATGTTTTGATGGCGATGTCATTCTTCTAGATGTAGGAGCTGAGTATGCAAATTATGCTTCTGACTTAACGCGTTGTATTCCTGTCAATGGCAGATTTACTCCCCGTCAAAAGGAAGTTTACAACGCTGTACTTCACGTTAAAAATGAATCCGAAAAACTTTTAGTTCCAGGAACCATGATGGCAGCATACCACAAGCAGGTCGGTTTACTTATGGAAGAACAGCTTGTTAAGCTAAAGCTTATTTCGATGGAAGATATAAAAAATCAAAATTCTGATTGGCCTGCATATAAAAAGTACTTTATGCACGGAACTTCTCATTTTATTGGTTTAGATACCCATGACGTAGGTATTTGGCACGAGCCGATTCAGGCAGGAATGGCTTTTACATGTGAGCCGGGTATCTATATTCCAGAAGAGAATCTTGGGATTCGTTTAGAAGATGACCTTATCGTTCAGCAAAGCGGGGCGCCTTTCAACTTAATGGCAGATATCCCATTGGAAGCCGAAGAGATTGAAGACAAGATGAATTCTTAAAACGTTGTTAGTATTTCGAAGTATAGGATCAGGGAAGCCTTGTGTTTTTTTGCACGGGTTTCTTGAATCATCCTCAATGTGGAAAGACCTTCCTTTAGAAACGTTAAAGATTCAAAGTATTCTCATTGATCTACCAGGGCATGGATCGTCTCCGCTCTCCGATGAATTTTCTAAAAATAGAAGTGTCGGTCAAATGGCAGATGAGGTTATTGAACTTATCGATCATCTAGGCATAAAAGAATTTAACATTGTCGGTCACTCCATGGGAGGTTACGTCGCTTTGGAAGTGAAAAACAAAAGACCATTATGCCAAAAAGTAGTATTACTCAATTCAAACTATTGGGAAGACGCTGTCCCGAAAAAAAGAGATAGAAAAAGAATTGCAAAATTAGCTTTTGAATCCAAGAATTATTTCATCCGAAAGGCTATACCAAGTTTGTTTATTGATCCAAAGAAATATCAAAAAGAGGTGACATTATTACTAGATGAAGCCTTCCAAATCAAGGCTGAAGCGATTGCTTTTTCCTCATTAGCAATGGCGGCCCGAAAAAACTGGAAAAACTTAAATCCCAAGGGGGATTATTATCTGATTCATGGAGCGAATGACCGTCTTCTTTCTCGTGGGCAGATTGACCATCATATTATAAATTCAGAGAACGTTTTTATTATAAAAGATGGGGGACACATGTGCCATATTGAATCTCCAAAGGAAGTTTTTAAGGTCTTAAACGAGATTTTATTTACCTGATGTATTTGAGACAGGTAGGTGTTTTTAGTTTTATTTTATTTTCTTTACGCTGATTTTTTTTTGGTTTTGGCATGGTTATCGTATAAGTGGTTGTGAGTCAGACCGGAATCTTTAAAAAAATTCAAACGAGACTTTAAATTTATTTTATTCATCAAACCCACTCACATGAAAACACCAATACTTCTTTTTTGCTTTGCAATTTCCCTTACTTCATTTGGCCAAAAAAAGTCAAGTTTCGGATCTGTTAATATCAAGTCATCATCTCCAAAGCAGTCGGTAAGATCGACGCCTAGGGTTTCGACTCCATCTTCATCACATTCGGCACCTTCAATTCAGCGTCACAATACGAGAAAACCTTCTTCGAGTTCTACACCTTCTTCCTCTGCTTTTGAGGCCCAGAGCATTCAACGTCACAACACGAGAAATCCAGCCCCTCATACCGTAAACTCTTCGAATACATCTTCAGATCGCAACCCCGTTGTCAATTCGTCTACTACGAATAATTCAACTTCAACCTCGTCATCTTCCGGCACAAATAACACAAGTTATTATTCACAATCATCAGGATCACATGCTAATACTGGGTATTACAGCACGTATGGACCGATAGTAACAGTTTCAGGAACGCGTTCAGAATATGATAGATTGTCAACCTTGACAGGAGGTCAATATGTAGAATATGGCCACCAACAATTAGTAAGAGCTCTAGAGGATGTGATCATCCAAAATGCAAATGATTCAACCGATATTGTCATCCTGGTTGATATTTCAGGAAGCATGGGGAATAACATCAAATCTATTACCAAAGAAAGTAATGCCATCCTTTCTTCGATGCCATTTGGTTCAAGACTTGGTGGAGCTACCTTTAAATTTTCGAAAAGCCTTAACTGGTTCAATTTTTCAGATCTTAATGAGGACCATCAATACGCTATGGATTTCATTACTAAAAAAAGAAAGTATTTCAGCAGTGAGTCGCATTATGATGCGCTCCTGAGAGCCATAAAATCCAATACATGGAAAAACAGAAAACGCATGGTCATTACCATAACTGATGAATTTATTGAGTCAGGAGAAAATTTCAATTCTGAAACTACAGTTGTTGCAGCAGCTAATGCCAAGGATGTTGAACTTTATACCATTATGCTCAAGTATTAAGGTGGTTTCCTAAGCGCTCGTAAGAGAATCACCAGGTGATTATCTGCGAATGTTATATTCATTTGCCGTTAATTAATTCCTTTTGAATACGTAATTTAGAAGGAACTTTAACGGCTTTTTTATGCGTTTAATGATCGTCACTTTATTCTTGCAGGGGTTTCTGGTTTTGGGGCAGAGCGATTTTAACCCGTCAATGCATGCGCATGTCTATCAATTGCCTTTTGAAGCCGATAAAACGGTTCTAATTATGCAGGGTTATAACGGTACGTTCTCCCATAAGAATAAGTTTGCTTTAGACTTTAGGTTGCGCAAGGGAAGAATTGCGTGTGCAGCAAGAGGAGGGAAGGTTATAAAGGTTGTAGAACATAACAGCGAAGGAGGAGCGAACATCAAGTACATTCACAAAGCAAACTATGTGGTTATCGCTCATGGGGACGGAACTTATGGTGGCTATTGGCATTTGATGCAGGATGGCGCAATCGTTGAAGTAGGAGATGAGGTTAAGACAGGTGATCCAATTGGTAAATCAGGAAGCACAGGGTTTTCCTCCATGCCTCATTTACATTTTATGGTCTACGGCTACGATCAAAAAGGAGTTCAATATACGTTGCCAACAAAATTCCATACTAGAAAAAAGGGTGCTAAATACCTCAGTTCATACAGCTTTGTAGGAAGACCTTAAGGTTTGTTAAAATATAGCTCATAAAAAAAGCCGAGACGAGCTCGGCTTTAATAAATGTTATTGATGTTCTAATTAGAATTTGAAAGATAATCCAAATTGAAGCGGCGAACCACCCCAAGCACCTAGTTCAATGTGCGCTCCAATGTTATCTGTGAAGAAAAACCTCGCGCCAAATGCAAACCTAAAGGTAATAGGTAGTAAAGCTTCCTCTTGTTCTGCATCTATTTCGTCATTTGTTGAAAAGACTCTGCTAACGGCTTTATAACCTACTCCAGCACCGATGTACGCATCTACAAGATCATTTTGAACAATATGCTTATTCAAACGGATCATAATACGCGTTTTTTTAGCGGTGTAATCAAAATTATCTGAATAGGATGAATCGGAAAATGTCATAGATACAGGGTCGTAGACAGATATTGTATCAATTCTATCATAATTATATCCGGTTTTAACGTAGTTTCCGTCTATAGCAATTCCAAAATCATCTGCTAACATATACTCAACACGTCCACCGTAAGCAAATTGACCACCGTTAACTTTGTAGTTCTCTTCACCATCAGAAGCAGTATTCCATGCAAGGTTACCAGTTGGCCAACCAATACCTCCATCAATTAAGATACTCCCCTGCATAACGGGAGTTTGAGCAAAAAGGCTTGAGCTCATAAATAATCCGAAGCCTGCAATAAGTAATAATTTTTTCATGTCTTTTAATTTAGTTTGAGCAAGTTTACGCATTATTTTCTCTTAGGTTACATTTAGTATACGCTTTTATCAATATCCTAACCGACCGGAGTTAAATTACTGAAATTCAATACCTTGTGCTTTTCGGGGGGTTTTTTTCTTAAAAAGAACGGATCGCTTGACTTGATTAACAATTTGAATTATCTTTATGCTTTGATTTAGTCTGATGTATAGATGATTTTAAGGCAGGATCTTTTTTTGTCTATAAATTAGAAATAGGATACTACAGTCAAAATATTTATTCGGCAATAAAATTCTTCACAATGGGTTGTTTAGTTGTTTATGCGCTGATATAGATAGGAATGGATATTATACATTATCTTTGAAACCTAATAAGAGCTAACAATGGGAAGGTCACAAGAAACATTTTTTAAAAAGCAGCGGGAAAAAAACCGTGAGCGTAAGAAGAAAGAAAAATTCGAAAAGAAAGAAAATAGAAGGGCATCTTCCACTGGAGGGAGCGAAATTGACTGGGAAAGTGCTCCGGAAAATAAGACCATGACGCAAGACGAGATGGAACAAAAAGCACAGAATAGAGATGAAACAAAAGATTACTAACATATAATACAATTACAATGAAAAGAGGAGTAGTGAAATTCTATAACAATGAAAAGGGTTTCGGTTTTATCGTAGATTCAGATTCTAAAGAGGATGTGTTTGTACACAAAACAGGTTTGGTTGATAACATCCAAGAAGATGATGAAGTTGAATTTGAAATGGAACAAGGTAAAAGAGGGTTAAACGCTGTTAATGTATCTAAAGTTTAATTTGTCTTCATAAAAAAATAAAGCCCTTCGGGGCTTTTTTTATGCCAAAAACTTCCGCAACCATTTGAATCCTTTGAAGGGGACGTACTTGAATGGTAAGTCAATCCATGTCTGAGATTTAACGACGGCTTTTGCATGACTAAAGCATAAAAAGCTTTGATAACCATGGTAGGATCCATGTCCACTATGACCCACACCTCCGAAAGGTAAGTTTGGATTCGCTATGTGAAGCATTCCGTCATTAATGCAGACACCACCAGAACTCGTTCTCTGAAGCAGAGACCTCGAATCTTTTCCGTAGTAATATAGTGCAAGTGGTTTCTCAAATTGCTCAATGATATTTATAGCGTCCTCAATTTTATCGAATCCTATGACGGGCAAAATAGGCCCGAATATTTCTTCCTTCATTATGGGATCTTCAAGTGAAACTTCATCAAGAATAGTTGGCGATATCTGTAAGGTCGATTCTTTTGTTTGGCCACCATATTTTACTTGAGAACCGTTCATTAATCCAATTAAACGATCATAATGCCCTCTGTGAATAATTCTTGGATAGTTTTCACTTTCTAATATCGGTGTACCGTACATTTTATTCCATTCCTCATGGATTTTTGTCATCAATTCTTCCTTGATTTGCTGGTCAACTAAAATATAATCAGGGGCGATGCAGGTTTGACCCGAATTGATTGTTTTAGACCATGCAATTCTTTTGGCTGCAATTTTTATGTTTGCTGATTTGTCAACAATACAAGGAGATTTACCTCCTAACTCAAGTGTTACAGGAGTTAGATACTCTGAGGCCGCGCGCATTACAATTTTCCCAAGAGCGCTTCCTCCAGTAAAGAAAATGTGGTCAAATCGTTTTTTGAAAAGTATTTGATTTTCTTTTTTTTCACCATGAACAATGGTGATGTGTTCCGGTTGAAAAGTTTCTTTGATGATCTTTTCCATTACGATTGCTGTATGTTGTGCATCTGGCGATGGTTTAAGGACCGCACATGAACCCGAAGATAAAACGCCAATCAAAGGAGTGAAAAGTAGCAAGAAAGGATAGTTCCAAGGAGCAATGACTAGATGAATACCTAAAGGTTCATAGTGAATACGACTAACAGATGGCCATAAGTAAAAGGGTGTTTTAACCCGCTTAGGGGCACTCCATTCGTCTAGTTTTTTGAGATGTAATTTAATCTCGGAGACAACGAGGCTAAATTCAGTTAAAAAGGCCTCTTCTTTTGATTTTTTAAGATCTTGATAAAGTGCTGTTGTAATTTCTGGTTCATACTTTTTACAAGCTATGAGAAGCTTTTTAAGGGCGCCCCTTCTGAATGTAATTGCCTTAGTTTGTTGCGTTGCAAAGAACGTCCTTTGCCCTTCAAGTAATGAATCGACCTCTGGTTCGGTAAGAAATTTCATAATCAAATGTAAGAAAAGTCTGCTATTGCTTGTCTTTTGAATCTAAGAGAAGGGTCACAGGACCATCATTAATGAGTTGAACTTGCATATCTGCCCCAAACTCACCCGTTTTCAATCCGGGATCTAGTTGTGAATCTAGCTGTTCACAAAAGTAATTGTATAGAGGTATCGCCTTCTCAGGTGCTGCGGCATTAATGAAGCTCGGGCGATTTCCTTTTTTAGTTTTGGCATGTAAGGTAAATTGGCTGATCACCATTATTTCGCCATTTACTTCATTAATATTTAGGTTCATTTTTTTTTGTACATCTTCAAAAATACGCAGGTTAGTTATTTTTTGAACGAGGTAGTCCGCATCCTTCTTCTCATCCTCATGTTCAACGCCAATAAAGACCAATAATCCTTGTTGAATTTTAGAGTAACTACTTTGATTAATCTTTACTTCTGCTTCAGTAACTCGTTGAACAAGAACTCTCATTTGAAATCGTTTCTGCGATGGTTATCGCTACTATCTTCTGTCATCAGCTGTAGGTAAGTGATGTATCTAGATTCTGAAATCTCTTTTGTTTCCACGGCCTTCTTGATTGCACAACGTGGCTCTTCAATATGCATACAATTATGAAACTTACATTGCCCCATTAGTGCTCTCATCTCTGGAAAATAGTGCGCAAAATGTGCTTTCTCAAGATCCACAAGTCCAAACGCCCTAATACCGGGTGTGTCAATTATAAAACCTCCGCTCTGAAGGGCATGCATTTCTGAGAAAGTGGTGGTATGCTTCCCTTGCGAATGCGCTTGGGAAATCTCTCCTACACGAAGAGAGAGACTGGAGTCTAAGGAGTTGACGAGGGTTGTTTTCCCTACGCCGCTATTCCCTGAGATCATCACTTTTTTTCCTTTTATTTCGTCCTTTAAAAAAGATATAGTTTCTGCCTTTTCTGCAATTATGCTTTTGCAAGGATAGCCTAAACCTTCATATATTTCTGTTAAATAATCCCTAAGCACTAGGTCCTCCGGTTCGTATAGGTCAATTTTATTAAATAAAACGGTCGTCGGAATTCTAAAAGACTCTGCAGCGACTAAAAAACGATCTATAAATGCAATTTGTGTTACAGGAGACCTCAGGGTAACAAGAAGGTATACTCGATCTATATTGGCAGCAATGATTTGCATTTGCTTGCTAAGGTTGGTTGATTTTCGCACCAAATAGTTTTTGCGTTCTTCAACTCCATGAATGGTGTAAATGGTCTCGTTTGAGGAACTCACCATTGTTAACCTAACTACATCGCCTGCAGCTATAGGGTTTGTTGTTCTTAATCCTTCGAGACGGAGCTTCCCTTTTATCGATGCCTGAATTATAGTTCCATCAGCTATAAGTACCTTGTACCATTTCCCTGTTGACTTTATAACTTCTCCCTGCATAGTACAAAGGTAATTGACTTGGAAGGTAATGGAAAGAAAACCATTGAAATAGTTGTATTTTTGTACGTGCCAGAATCAAAATACGGTCTTTTAGGGCAATCTTTAGAGCATTCTTTTTCTAAAGATTTTTTTAGCGATTTATTTGTTGAAAAAGGAGTCTCAGCGACATATGATTTGATAGAAATTGAATCCCAAAATCTGCTCCCCGTCTTTTTTAGGAAGCTCTTTCCTTTATATTCTGGAATCAACGTAACGATTCCATATAAACAAAAAGTGATGCCTTTTCTTGATGAGATTAGCGAGGAAGCATTAGAAATCGGTGCCGTTAATACGATTAAAAGGTTAAAAGATGGCCGTTCGGTTGGTTACAATACAGATGCATTTGGTTTTCATCAAAGTATAAAGCCATTTTTAAATTTTAACCATCATCGCGCTTTGATTCTAGGTACTGGAGGAGCTGCTAAGGCGGTCGCTTATGTACTTCAGAAAATTGGATTAGATGTTTTTTACATTTCACGTGCGCCGAAGAATAAGAATCAATTTGCTTATTCTGACATTAATGAAAACATGGTCAATTCCTGCAAACTCATAGTGAACTGCACTCCAGTAGGAATGTTTCCTGAAATAAGTAAAACCATTCCTTTTCCGTTCCAATTTTTATCGCCCGAACACCTCGTAATTGACCTTATTTATAATCCTGAAGAAACGAATTTTTTAAAAAAATCGAGTCAACAAGGAACCTTAGTCTTAAATGGGAATAGTATGCTTCATCAACAAGCCTTGAAGAGCTGGGATATTTGGACTTCCTAAGCGTCTTTAGATGTGCAGCGGCCTGTTCTCTGTCGCCGCCAATGCCGCTTCTTTAATCGCTTCAGTATATGTTGGGTGAGGATGACAAATCCGAGCGAGATCTTCTGCTGAAGCTCTGTACTCCATAGCGGTTACTGCCTCCATAATAAGATCCGCAGCTCTTGGAGCAATCATATGAACCCCTAGAATCTCATCTGTTTCCTTATCTGCAAGAATTTTAACCATTCCATTCGTATCCATACTTGCTCGGGCTCTACCCAAAGCACGTATCGGAAAAATACCTGACTTAAATTCTATTTTATCTGCAATCAATTCTTGTTCTGTCTTACCTACAGCGGCTATCTCTGGCCATGTGTAAACAACTCCAGGGATTAAATTGTGATTAATATGTGGCTTCTGTCCTGAAATGAATTCAGCTGCATACACACCCTCTTCTTCAGCTTTGTGAGCGAGCATCGCCCCACGGACGACATCTCCGATAGCATAAATATTGGGGACATTGGATTGTAGATGTTCATTAACGACGATTTGACCTCTTTCATTGGAGTCAATACCAGCATTTTTAAGATGTAAGCCAGCAGTAAAAGCCTTTCGTCCTACTGCAACTAAACAATAGTCTCCCTCGATTTCAACTTCGACGCCTTTTTTATTTAATGCTTTGACAATGACCTTTTTCCCTTTGTTTTCTACTTTTTGAACCCTGTGTTCTAGATGAAACTTAAACCCTTCTTTTTTGAGAATTTTAGAAAAATCTTTACCAATACTCAGGTCCATCGTAGGCAAAATTTGAGGTGCAAATTCAATGACCTCAACCTGACTACCTAATCTTTTATATACAGATCCCAACTCTAAACCTATCACACCAGCACCAATAACTAACATCTTAACCGGAATTTCCTTTAGTTTTAGGGCCTCAGTGCTTGTTATAATTCGTTTCTTATCTGGCTCCATCCCTGGGAAATAGTTCGGTTTAGAACCCGTTGCTATAATGATGTTTTTTCCTTCAATATTCTTTTTTTTCTTGTCATCGGACAATACTTGAATGGTTGTACTATTGACGAATGAGCCAATTCCATGAAAGACCTCAATTTTATTTTTATCCATTAAATACTTAACGCCATCACAGGTTTGACTGATCACCTCATCTTTACGCGTCATCATCTGCTTTAGATTTACTTTTGGATTCTCAATGTCAATACCATGTGTTTTAAAGGTATGCGTTGCATTGTGATAGTGTTCTGAAGAATCAAGTAATGCTTTTGACGGAATGCAGCCTACATTTAAGCATGTCCCACCTAAAGTGCTGTATTTTTCAACGATTGCAGTTTTCATTCCTAGCTGAGCGCTTCTAATCGCGGCTACATAACCTCCGGGTCCCGACCCGATAACAATGACGTCGTACATAGTTCAATTTTTTTGACAAAGATAACAAACATCAACTATACTTTAGGCGTCAAGTCCTTTTGATTTTACGTGCTACTTCATGATTTTAGTATGGAGATTAGATTCCTTGATTGTACTTGTATATTTTTGTTCTAATGAAAACGGTTTTAATTTTTGGTTCTGGCTGGCTGGCTCATCGTTTAATCAGACCTTTAGTTTCCTCTAATCGGCGAATAATCATTGCGACTAGAGATTTAAAAGGCAAGAAAAACGAGCTTTATTTAGAGTTCTTCCAAATTGGCTATGATGAAAATGGCTCGGTCCAATTTGATATCGAAATACCATATGTTATAGATGAAATTATGGTCATGCTGCCTCCTTCAGGAATGGGTGATTATGCCAACACAATAGCTTCAATTTGCAAACAGTTCCCAACGGTTCTGCATTTCTTGTTCACCAGTTCTACAGGAGTTTATCTAGACAATGAGGGTTGGGTAAATGAACACAGCGCTTTAAAAATAGACCACCCTATTGTCATGGCTGAAAACCTGATCAAAGCCGCATATCCAAAAAACCATACAATCTTGCGACTTTCAGGATTGATTGGTCGGGATCGTCATCCGGTTATTTATTTCTTACGAAAATCCTTAAATCCTAACGGTAATGCACCCGTTAATTTGATTCATCGAATGGACATTGTCCGAGCTATTATTTTGGTGATAGCGCAAGCTCAGAAATTTGGAGTATATAATTTATGCTACCCCAATAACCCTTTAAAACGGAAATATTACAATGAGATATCTGAAAAGATATTTCAAAAGCGTATTGAATTTGAAAAAAACGGTAAGGGTAAAAAAATTGATGGCTCAAAATTTGCATCTGATTTTCAGTTTGAATATGAAAATGATATTTATGACATTTCATTACTTGATAAAGTGATTGTAAACAACAATTAGAGAATTTATGCGTCTATACTAATAATGAGATACTTACCCCTCTTCTTTTTTATGCTGTTGGCCATTAGCGCCAAGGGGTCTCATATTATTGGTGGAGATATTTATTACGATGATTTAGGGGGAGGGAACTATCGGTTTTTCATTACAATTTATCGAGATTGTAATTCCTCAGGTGCAGAATATGACAACCCGCTAAAGTTATCTGTTTACAAGGTGAATCAAGACTTATATCAAAATGTAAATGTGCCTTTTCCGGGGAGTGTTTTACTTCCAGTTAATTTCGATAACCCATGTGCAACAGCACCTTCAAATATCTGTGTAGAGCGAGCGATTTACGAAACGGTATTGAATTTACCAGCTACGCCAGGTGGTTATACAGTTAGTTACCAAAGGTGCTGTAGAGGCCCAGATATCATTAATATTCTTAACCCTGATGACACAGGCTTAACGCTCACGACCCATATTCCAGGTGTCGAAACTGGATTTGCAAATAATAGCAGCCCGAGGTTTGTGAATTACCCTCCGATCTTGATTTGCAATAATGAACAACTCCTTTTTGACCATTCAGCGACTGATCCTGATGGCGACGAATTGGTTTATTCCTTAGTGACCCCATTTGCTGGAGCGGATTCATTTGACCCGGCTCCTGCAACCGCTCCGCCGCCGCCCTATTTTCCTATACAATGGCTTGGAGGCTTTGGTGCACAGGCGCCACTCGGTCCTGGCTCAATAACTGCGGTTGATTCCGATGGCCTGTTATCAGTGGACCCCAATATTTCTGGTCTCTTTGTGGTTGGTGTACGCGTTCAGGAATACAGAAATGGCGTCTTAATAGGAGAGACCATTAGAGACTTTTTGTTTAAAGTTTTTGATTGCAATATTACAATGCAAGCTATTTTACCCCTACAAGAAGATCTCTCGACTTTTGTCTCTTATTGTCAGGGATTAACGGTCCAATTTGAGAATAATTCATATGGGGGTTCGGCTTATTCATGGGATTTTGGGGTGCAAGAACAATCCAGCGATGTCAGTAGTTCTTTTGCACCAACATTTACATTTCCCGGCCCTGGAAACTATCTTACTACGCTAATAGTAAATCCTGGATTGGAATGTACCGACACTGCATATATTGCATTAACCGTTGGGAATCCTTTTTCTGTTGGATGGTCATCTCAAGATTCTATATGTATTATAGATAATGCATTTGATTTTGATCTCCTTTCGAGTAATCAAAATGCAAGTTTTGAATGGACATTTGATTTCGATGCCAATATCCAACAATGGAACGGAACGGATGTGCCTGTCATTAGTTTTAATTCTCCTGGTTTTCACACAGTTACCTTGTTTGGAGATGATGGAGATTGTGAAACCATTTTTGAGGATTCGATATACATTTATGCGGAACCAATCGTAGGGATCGAATTGCCTGATGAATTAGCTTGCTTAGGTTTAACTGTTGATTTTGAAAGTATTACATCTGAGGTGAATACTATTATTTGGGATTTTGGATCTAGTGATACGGATACGGATCAAAGTGCATTATTTAATCCAAGTTTCACCTATGATGTACCCGGAAATTATACGGTTCAATTAATTGGAAGTAGCGCCCCTAATTGTTCGGATACTTCAGAAATTGAAATCGAACTTAACGAGCTGTTAGAGATGGAGATAAACCATAATGACTCGTTATGTATAACCGAGGGCTTATTCAACTTTGAAGCCAATGTAAGTGGGCCCATAGACGCCGTGTTTACATGGGACTTTGGTGAAAATGCGTCGGTCACTAATTCGAACGAACTAACCGTTTCCGGGATTCAATATTTTAACCCTGGTCTCCAACAGATTCAGCTTACTGGATCTTTTGATCAATGCATAGACTCGGTTCAATCTACGCTTTATGTTTATTCAGAACCCTTTATTGACTTTGCATATATAGATGGTGTCCAATGTGCGCCGAGTATAGCACAATTTGTGAATCTAAGCCAGGTAGAAGGAGATGTCATATATGCATGGGAGTTTGGAGACGGTAATGGTTCTGCGCTAATGAATCCATCAAACACTTATACAGAAATTGGTAGTTATAGTGTCGGTTTGACTTTGATGGCTCTTGAAGGTTGTACAGATACTTTATATCTGATGCAACAGGATCTTATAAATGTATACCCATCTCCAAGTGCTGGGTTTCTAGTGAATCCTGACAAAATAGATGTTTGTGAGAACGAGGTGAGTTTTATCAATCAATCAATAGGGGCTAATTCGTATGCTTATTTTTATGACGGCGGACAATTCATGACTGAAGATTCAGACTTCACACACGCTTATACACAGTCAGGTTCTGATTATCCTTTACAAGTGGTTTATAATGAATTTGGTTGTTCTGACTCAATACGCGAGGAGGTTTTCGTTGAGCCTTTCACTATTTATATTCCAAACACATTTATTCCTGATGGTGATGGATTGAATGATTGGTTTGTTCCTGTAACCGATTATGAAATCTACGAGTGGGATTTAAGTATTTACAATCGCTGGGGAGAACTCGTTTATTTGCAAAATGAACCGAGTATTGGTTGGGATGGGTCCTTTGAGGGGAAAGCCTGTCCGGATGGTGTATACATTTACACGGTGACCTATAAGTCTTGCGCAAACCCGATTGAATCTAAGCTTATCAAAGGCTTTGTCAATCTTATTCGCTAGGCACCTTCTTCTTTAATTCAAAATTACGGCCTAAATAAACACGTCTAACTTGTTCGTCAGAAGCCAACTCCTCAGCTGTTCCAGATTTTAAGATGCTGCCTTCAAATAGAAGATAGGTTCGGTCCGTGATTGAGAGGGTTTCTTGAACATTATGATCGGTAATCAAAATCCCTATATTTTTCTTTTTTAAATCATAAACAATACTCTGTATATCTTCAACAGCAATGGGGTCAACACCCGCAAATGGTTCATCTAAAAGAACAAATTTAGGATCCGTAGCTAAAGATCGGGCGATTTCCGTTCTTCTCTTCTCTCCACCTGACAATCTGTTCCCCAATGTCTTTCTGAAATCATTGAGATGAAATTCTTCAAGAAGCTCTTCCAATCGGTGTTTTCGTTCTATTGGAGTTTTTGAAGTCATTTCCAGTATTGCCATGATATTGTCCTCAACACTTAGCTTTCTAAAGACAGAGATTTCCTGAGGAAGATACCCGATTCCCATTTGTGCTCTTTTATACATAGGGAGCTTTGTAATGTCCATATCATTCAGATAGACATTCCCTTGGTCCGGTCGGACAAGCCCAACAATCATATAAAATGAAGTCGTTTTTCCTGCGCCATTTGGCCCAAGTAGCCCTACAATTTCTCCCTGTCCAACTTCTATGGAAACGTCTTTTACAACCTGTTTCCCTTTATAGCTTTTTTGGATGTTATTTGTGTAGAGTTTCATATTTCCAAGGTACTAAAAATTCAATGCAAATTTGGCCCGTATGCCTAGTGGGTTTATTTGGTTGTCTAGATAAGTCATTCGCCATACCAGATCAACTCTGAAAAATTTAAATATATTTTCGATACCCACAGTCGTCTCTGCATAAGGCACCTTATTGAATTTTTTTATAAACGTAGGATAGATCATGTTTGATTCATGCCTGTGGCTTAATGCTCCGTAGGCTAAACGGCCAGAAGTCACAAGTCTTAAGTTAAGTTTTTTAACGAAAGGGATTTTGTTCATAACGAAGCCATCCCAATGGTGCTCAATATAACCTCCCGTATAACGATCACAGACAAACTCCAAGAAGTTTAGCTTGTTAAATGCCGACGTCATGAGCCAGAGTGATTGATTCCCTGGGATAGCGTGGAGGAGTGGGTATGCAACGTTGCCAAATATACAACCGATATTTGCTCCATAATCGAGGCTTCCAAATATTCCAATTTGTGTTTTATGTTCAATAATAAGTTCTATTTTTTGATAGTTGTATTCACTACCGAAAATGTTTTTTATACCAAATACCCCTTGGAGAGAAATGGCCGGAAATCGAGAGCGAATACTTGTGCGGTCAAAGGCACCAGAAATAAACTCTTCATCTTTTGCCCAACGAATGCTTGCTTTTATTTCTGAGGTGGTAAGTTGGCTAATCGTATCCAATTGCCCGCTTAGCTGGTTTGTCCGCAGGAAATTTGCTGTTCCCAAAGGGTTATACTGCCTCCACTCTGCACCTATATTTATGATGAGGTCCTTCCTTAGGTCCTTTTCTAAATTCCCTCCGATCTTTTTTAGAAAGGTTAATTTGTCAAACGGTGCGGTGCTAAATAATGTAGCGAAAGTATTTCCAACGCCTATTGCATATGGGGACAAGCCAATTTGTTCAATGTCATAATTGTAATATAACGAAAGTACACCCCTCTTCTTTGGGGTGATGTTGAATCGAAAGGTGGCGCCATATTTCCATCTCTTATCACCGAAACCATAGGCTCCTTTAATTCCAAATTCTACCCTTCTGGAAAAGGCATTTGATGTTCTAAGAGAAAGTCCTGTTCTAAATTTTTCTACTGGATTTGTGCTGGCTAAAGAATAAATGTCTCCCAGCTCAATCTTCCCTATTTGGTAGAAACCACTTGCCGCCAAATAGGTGATGTTTTTAAGCCGTTTAAAGTATGGATTAGTGTTCAGCGAGTCTATCATGTTTCCGATCCCTGCTTCTTGTTTTGATAACTCGATTGGCCTGAGCCTCGTCCATTCCTCTTTAGTCTTTTCGTTGGCCCCATCAATAAATTCAACTGTGTTTTTAGATTTGTAGAACGGAGTGTCTTTCTCCTGATTGATAACATACTCACTTCGGTCACTTGATTTCCGGGCGTAAAACCCACTTAGTTTTGAACCTTTTGTAAGCTGAATGTCTGCAATCAGTCTTTCTTTTTTCAACATCCATGTGGTTTGGTCAATTTGCTCAAATTCATGTTTGAAGTAAAAGTCATTGACAAAATTAAGGTTGACTTCAGGTGAAACGTTTGCTTCAAATTCTTTTACAGCAAAGCTGGAGTCGGCGATCCACATAGAACCCGAAAAGGTGAGCTCCCCCTTTCTTTTAGGAACGAACTTTAAATTATAGCACCAATGCTTGCCTTTCAAAGTGGAGTCCTCGAGGTAGTATTTATAAAATAGCTTGGAGTTCTCAGCAATCGGACTAACAAAGGACTTCCCAAAGATTGTATAGGTGTTGTCATAGATGTTTAGATCGAGATACATATCTCCTAAAAACTGATTGACTTGAAGGTTCTCAACACCCGTAGTTCTTGTGGCATAAATAACTTCTTTTTTCTCTCTTGGTTTTCGTTTAAAGTAAAACCTAGAAATGGTCTCGTTGAGGATCAGGGGCAAGTAACTGACCCCGTCTTTAGTAGAATCTAGGTAATTCAAAAGCACTTCCAGTTTTTGAACGCGTCTGTTGTTTTCTATTTCTTGACTTATGTTATTGAGGTCAAATTGAATTTTGTTGTAGAGTTTGTATTCATAAGCGTTTAACTTACTTTTATCATTACGCTCCTTATTGGCAATGAGATTTCGATGAAGAATAGTAGACCTTAATTCTCCCGGCGCCCGCACAGTGACCTCATTAAAATCAAGATACAAACTCTTCATACTTATTAATGCTGAGCTTTTCCCTTCCTTTACTTGGTCGCGCAATGAATTGATGGAAACCTTTTGTTTCCCATATCCACTTGCCGAGATTTCTAAGGAGTCATCTCCCTTGAGGCTTGTTATTTTAAAATAGCCGATTGAGTCTGAAAGTGTTGCTTTTTTAGATGGGAACGTCTTGACGGTCGCGAAAGGTATCGCAGCTTTTGTTTTCAGGTCAATGATTTTCCCTCTTAAGATGAATGACTGGCCACGAGCTATGATGGATAGTCCTAGCAACAAGAATAAGATGAGGTTCTTTATCATATTCTATTATTTAGCCCCTTTGACTACTCTTCTTGAAATCATAATGCCTATTTCATACAAAAAGAAAATAGGAATAGATACGATCACCTGTGAAATGATATCTGGCGGTGTTATAATGGCTGATAAAATCAGAATCATAACAATAGCATGTTTCCGGTATTTAACTAAAAATTCGGGGCCAAGAAGGCCAATCTTGGTTAAGAGATAAGTCACTACGGGGAGCAAGAAAAACAACCCTGTGTAAAACACAGTAGAAATAATCATAGTCATATAGGAGCTGATTGTGAAGTCATTTCTTATCTCGCTGGAAATTTGATAGGATCCGAAAAACTGAATACTTAAAGGAGCGACCACATAATAGCCAAATAATATTCCTAAGAAAAAAAGCAGGCTTACATAAAAGACAATTCCCCGTGCTATATTTTTTTCTTTAAATTTCAGACCAGGCTTAAGAAAAGCCCATATTTGATAAAATATAAATGGGAACCCCAAAACAATCCCACCCATGAAGCTCATCATCAAGGCGTATCCAAATTGGCCTGAAACCGTCATGCTTTGGAGCTGAACAGGAATGTCTTCCACGCATGTTCCAAACCATTCACACATCATTCTAAAAGAGAAAAAATCTTTTTTCTTCATAGACATGAATACGTTGTTCATGATCCATTCTTGATAGCTCCATATTACGATACCGATTAACAAAACCGCAATTGCAGAACGCACAAGTCTCCACCTCAACTCCTCAAGGTGCTCAAGAAATGACATTTGGTCTAAATTCTTTTTGCTTTTTTGATCTTTCAATGTCTTTGTTAATGTGATACAAATTTAACCAAAAGGCAGAATAAACCTTCAATATCTATAAATCAAGACAAAACACATAGTTGAACGTAAAACGTTTACGTTGTTGTAGCATAGATTTGTTTAAAAATTAAGAACTATGCCAAAATTTCAAATTCAAAAGTTAGAATTCAATTCCTTTAATGACTGGATTAGTTTACAAGGAAACATTGTGAAAGGCTTTTTAAAAAGTGAATACACACTGAAAATTGATGTTTCACAAACCAATAGGTTATTGAATGCGATTCAGAAAATAAATCCGGATGTTTCAATCTACGATTATCTTATATCCTATACTGATAAAGATTACAGTGAATATAAATTCAATTTCGAAAAGATTTCAGGAAATGAACTTTCTTTTTCAGAATTGCAATCAGAATCACAATCCCAGGATTTTAAAATGATTCGTGCTTAAGGCTGAATAAAGACGGTTTCTTCGTTCACCTGTTCCGGCTCTATTTTAATAATACCTTGTCCGACTTTATTGAGCAATTGTGCCTTAATATCCAAAACTGCAACACCTGCCTGGCCGAGTTGGTATATGTCATTATAGTTAAAACTAGCCAATCCGGCAGCGTTCGTATAAGACGTATCATAAACAGCGACTACTTGAACAGGTGGGTTCTGAGTATTTGTGCCATACAGAACAACCATAGCGCCCTCTACTACGGCATTACCTTCATCACGTACGTAGATGTTTGCGAGAGTATCCCCTTTTTTCTTGCAAGAAGTCATTCCTGAAAGCGTTATTAAAATAAGGGTGAAAGGTATTAAAAGGTACTTCATTTTCATGATGACTTAGTTTGGTAAGTATATAGTTTCCACTGAGGTCGTATGTATTCTACACCGTGTATATCCGGAGGATTCTTTTGTATTTGATTTGACTAATATGTCAAAATATCCTGTTGTGTTTTCTGGCCCTGACACATCGAAATATTCATTCATATCAAAAGTCGTGAAACCCGAGCTATTTGTATAAGTTGTATCAACATATGCTAGAGTCGCAGGATTAGACTGTTGATCTCCAATAATAATAACCTTCGCGCCATAAACCAATTGATTCGTTGACGAACGAACAAAAACTTTAAGTATAGCGGGGTCTTTAGAAGTGCAACCTGTTAAAACAAGCAAGGCGAATATAAAGCTTATTGGTAAAATGTTTTTCATCTTTCTAGTTGTGGATGTCAAAGTTAAGTTAAATATTTTTCATTCTATACGTATCAATTCTAAAAGTGTTACTGAAGAACAATATCGATGCGGTTATCGTAATCTCCAATCAATTCCATTATACCCTCTGCAGTAAATCCATCTTTATGGACAATAACATTAACAATCGCTGCTCCCGATTGTCCAGCTTTATAGATGTCACTCAATATGAAAAACGCAATTCCTGCACTATTGGTTGCTTCCTCATAATCAATAAGAACTTCATTTTCTGATATATTTTGTGTCGGTTCCGCTTTCAGTTTAACAATGGCTCCCGAAATTAAACTCCCTGAACTGTCTGTTACTTCAACAGTTAAACTTGTTGCTGTCGTTTTGTAACAGGAAGTAAGTATAATAAGCATCAAAAATAAGAAACAAGAAAATCGTAATGGCATTCAAAAATGTTTTTATTGTACCTTTGTATAGTACAATTAGACTTAATTAAAAGTTACAGGCGCAATAAAATGATTGAACAGATTCAAAAAATTGAAAAGGAGCTATTGAGTTATGAATTCAAGGCATCTGACGCCGCTGAAAAGTTTCGAATTCATTTTTTGGGTTCAAAAGGGGCGATAAAAGGATTATACGCTTTGTTACGTGATGTTCCAAATGAACAGAAAAAGGACTGCGGTCAGCAGATAAATGCCTTGAAAGAAAAGGCTGAAAAAATAGTAGAAGAAACTAAAAAACAGACGTCCAATACTGATCCTCAAGAAAAAAAAGAAGACTTAACCAAGCCAGCGGAAGCCAAGCTAGGAAGTCACCATCCTTTGTCTATCATTCGAAGGGAAATCATTGATGTTTTTAGAAAAATAGGTTTCTCTGTTTCAGAAGGCCCTGAAATTGAAGATGATTGGCATAATTTTTCGGCATTGAATTTCCCACCAGAACATCCCGCAAGAGACATGCAGGATACCTTCTTTATTGAAAAGGGAGAAAACGAAATTGCTTTAAGGACCCATACCAGTTCTGTTCAGGTTCGAGTAATGGAAAATAGCACCCCACCCATTCGAACGATTTCACCTGGAAGGGTATATCGAAATGAAGCCATTTCGGCAAGAGCCCATTGTTTTTTTCATCAAATTGAAGGCTTGTATATTGATGAAGGTGTTTCATTTGCTGATTTGAAACAAACTTTATTGTTTTTTGCCCAAGAGGTATTTGGCGAAAAAACTAAAATACGTTTGCGACCGTCTTATTTTCCTTTCACCGAGCCAAGTGCCGAGGTGGATGTATCGTGTACGATTTGCAAATCAAAAGGGTGCAACGTTTGTAAATACACTGGATGGCTTGAGATATTAGGCTGTGGTATGGTCGACCCTAATGTCCTAGAAGCTTCAGGAATCGATTCAGAAAAATATTCTGGATTTGCTTTTGGAATGGGAGTGGAGCGCATTGCCCAACTGAAATATAAAGTCAATGATTTAAGGATGTATTCAGAAAATGACATTCGATTTCTTGATCAATTCAAATCAACACTGTAAAATGGCTTGGCAAGAACTTAATGCGATAGAAACGATTAACAGTTTTGCGTCGGAAGAAAAACCTCAATTAATTTTCAAACACAGTCCGAGATGTGGTATTTCCTCAATGGTTCTGCGGAATTTCGAGAAATCTGAATTTTATAAATCTGGATCTGACGACTTTTGGCTTTTAAATGTTTTGGAATCTAGATCGATTTCTAATGCCCTTGCCGATGATTTAAATGTGCGTCATGAATCCCCTCAGGTTTTAGTTCTGTTTCAAGGTAAGCTTATTCATCATGCGTCACATTCTGGTATTGATGCAAATGAAATTGAATCCGCAATCCGCAGCATCAAATGAAGAAAATAGTAGCCATTATTTTGGCAATTGGTTTATTGATCGTTTTTATTTTACGATATCTCCAAAATGAGGACAACGAGAATGTTCCGGCCAATGTCGAATTTGGTTTTGATTCCAGTCTCAGATATATGTCTGTTCAGCAGGGCAAACTCTTTTATTTCAAGTGTTCTGGTATTGAAAACATTGACAGGATGGAAGTTTCAATTGATGGCCAAGTGAATCAAGGTTGGAAGATAAGCGACAAGTCACTTGTTGATTTTGAAATGACGACCACTGATTTAGAAATAGGGACTTATTCAATCGAACTGAGGGGGTATCAAGATAATGAGGTGGTCAGTTCAGACGACCGATTTCTATTTGTTAACTCCAACAAAAAGACGACCGAATTGAGCTATGAAATATTGGACACGCATCCACATGATCCTAATAATTTCACGCAGGGTTATGAGTTTTACAATGATAGATTATTTGAATCCACAGGTAATCCGGAGCAAAACAATGCTACAAAAGTTGCTGAAATTGATCCTGAAACAGGGGCGTCGATTCATGAAATTACGCTTCCTAATCCTATTTTCGGGGAAGGGATTACTGTTCTAGGCTCAAAAATTTATCAAATCTCATGGCAAGATCAAAAGTGTTTTGTCTATGATGGTTTATATGACTTTAATTTAATTGATACTTTGATCTACTCAGGCGAAGGTTGGGGCTTGTGTAATGATGATCAATTTATCATTATGTCCGATGGGAGTCATGTTTTGACCTATCGCGATCCAGAAACCTTTGAAATCATTAAAACAGTAAATGTTCATTCCGATCGAGGTCCCGTTACAAACCTGAATGAGTTAGAGTTTTTCAACGGGCGTATTTACGCAAATGTTTGGATGAGCGAGCGTCGCTTTCAGCACGATTCTCGAATGAGTCTAACGAAAATAGTGGTCATAAATCCTCAAACGGGTGCGGTGGAACACTATTTAGATGTTATGGATTTATTCCAAAAGGCAGCAGCTAAAAACGTCCCCAATGGGATTGCTTATCGAAAGAAAACGAACTCTTTTTGGTTAACCGGTAAATATTGGGATAGCGCATTCGAAATTAAAATTCTCCCTAAAAATACAGGGGATGCGCATTGAGCTTGCCATTTGAGTAAATCAAGGAAGGAAATGGAATCTTGAGTGTATTTAGCCCTTCAAACAAGGCTTTTAAAAATTTTGACTTCACTTTGATTTCTGTTAAATCAAGATCTAATGAGAAAAGCAATTCTCTGTGACTCTCTATACCTTGGTATATTTTAGAATCTCCCTTAAGTCTCCCCCTTATGCTGTGCCCAAAGCTTAGCATGAGCCATTTTGGCCATTTTTCAAGCCCCATTTGTCCAGGAGAGAAACCTAACCAATAAGTTTGACCATTGTAATCCTTCAACAGAGATTCAATATAGTTATGGCCTAAAACATGGGGCCGGAGTGGTGCGAATTCGGTTTGATGAAACGAAAACTTAAGTTTGAATAGCTGTCTTTCAAAATAGAACTCCTGAAATAAATAGAGACCAACACCTAAGGTGTTGAATGCCATGTCGCTCAATGAAAACCCCCAGTCCTGACTAAATCCATCCATTATTTCTATAGCACTCAAATAACCAAGGCTAATACCTGCAGACAGAAAAAGACTTTTCCTTTTATTTAAACCACACCAAGAGAAAGTTTGATTGAGACCGTTTGTGAGCTGATAACAGGTAAAAGTGTGGCCCATTTTATCCATTTGCATCCAGTTTTTTGAATCGTCAAAAAGATGAAAGCTACTTTGACTCTCTTTACTATACCATAACTTATTTAAGCCATAAATACTCCCGAATGAAGCGACTCCAAGTGTGGCACTCGTCCAAGTTAATCTCTTTTTATTTTTAGTTTCTTCCAACGAGTATTGAATAGGCTGAGCTTGAACGCTTAAAACAAATGAAATAAGAACTAAAGTTAAAATAAGCCTCATGCTTCGAATTTAGAGAATATATCTCAGTTTTTTACGTTATTAAATTTACACTACATTTAAAGAAAAATCAATAACATATGGTAAATAGTAGAAAGGATTGGAAAGACATAAAGAGTAACGATAGTTGGTCAATCTTTAAAATAATGTCTGAGTTTGTGGATGGGTTTGACCGTATGTCTAAAATCGGCCCTTGCGTTTCTATTTTTGGATCAGCCAGGACCCAAGAGGACAATCCTCACTACCAATTGGGTGTTGACCTTGCTGAAGAGTTGTCTAAAAGAGGCTATGGTATTATTTCTGGTGGCGGCCCCGGTATTATGGAAGCGGCAAATAGAGGCGCTCAAAAAGGAGTTGGACCTTCTGTTGGCTTAAATATTGACTTGCCTTTTGAACAAAACCACAATCCCTATATCGATCCTGCTCATAACCTCGAATTTGATTACTTTTTTGTCCGCAAAGTGATTTTTGTAAAATATTCACAGGCCTTTGTCGGTCTTCCTGGAGGCTTCGGCACCTTGGATGAGCTTTTCGAGGCATTAACACTTATTCAAACAAAAAAGATTGCACGACGACCTGTGGTCTTGGTAGGTAAGGATTATTGGTCTGGAATGACCGATTGGATTAAGAAAACAATGTTAGATGCAGAAAAAAATATTTCACCATCGGACATGGATCTATTTTGCTTAGTGGACACCCCTGAGGAAGCTGTTGAATACATTGAGGATTTCTTTCGTACGCATTCCTTGACACCGAACTTCTAATTCTTCAAAAGAGTCTATATTTGTAGTGTGAAAGATAAGATTAAGTCCATATTTAAATATAGAATATTTCTTGTGATCAAACAGTTTTTTTGGTCGAAGACATTCTTGTTGAGCATAGTGGTCTTAATGCTATTGTATGGTGGAATACTTTTTGGAACCATGCGATACCTTGATTCATTCACAAATCATGGGGAAAAAATTGCTGTTCCAGATCTACTTGGATTGACCTCTACACAGGCTAAATTAAAGTTGGAAGATCTTGGTTTAAGTTATGAGATTTTGGATAGTATTTATGACCCTAAAAAACCTAATGGGATTGTATTAAAGCAACTTATTGAGCCAACTAGCAAGTCAAAAGTATTTGTGAAATCTAATAGAGTGATTGGCCTTCAACTTTCCAAGAGCAAAGAGCTGACCGAGATGCCACAATTACTATATAATGAGGTTGAATTTGCTAAAGAAATGTTAGTGGATTTGGGCTTTTCTAGTCCAAATATTGAATACGAACCTACAACGGAAGCAAATGGTTCCGTATTAGAGCAGAAATATGAGGGCATCATTATAGAGTCGGGAGCGAGAATACCTCGAGGTTCTGAAATCACATTGGTCGTCGGCAGAAAGGAGATAGGCGTTTTACTTGATCTCCCAAATCTAGTGGGAATGAATTATGCAGATGCTTTAAACTTATTGAATACGGCAGGTTTCCAATCGATAACAACCATATGCAATGATTGTGAAAGCAGGTCAGACTCCCTGAATGCAGTGGTTTTTGGTCAGTCTCCTGAATATTTTGAAAATAAAACGGTAGAGCGTTCTACGAATGTCTCTGTTCTTATAAATGCGGGTGAAATTTCCTCTGAAAATCCATTTTAATGAAGCTAATAACCTCTTTTTTTATCGGATTGACCCTATTGATTTTCAATTATTCATTTGGTCAACAACTTGAAATTGCACCTTTAACCCAAAACCGATTTGAAACCGGTAAAACGCCTCAAAAGGCTGGCGGTATTGATAGTTCTTTTTTGTTCACAACTGATACCGTGAGTATACCTTTCTTTGATGACTTCACAACGAATAAAATACAGAATTACAATCCTGATTTTTCTAATCCTCAGATAACAAGTAGTGTCTTTTACTATCTAATTGATCAGGCAACTGATCTGCCCATAGACAATGGTATTTTTTTTACAAATCAAATTACTTTTAATAGATATTATGACCCACTTACGGGGACATATACAGATACGGTATTTCCTTTTCAAGCTATAGAGGTCGCAGACTTTTCTTCCTATCCGGTGGTTTATGAGCCGATTAACCTATACCCTCCTTATTTTATTTATGATACACTAAGTGTAGATGATATTTCAGATACTGTTTGGATTCAGAACCCTCCTTATTTTCAGGATTCGGCGAGACAGTTCTTCCAGCCCGTTTCTGACCCAACAAGACTATGGTTGGACGATCAGGTATACCATAATTATAGATTTGCTGACCATCCTAGAACCCTAGGAGTAATGACTTTTGATGGTTTGAATGCGCAAGGATATCCATATGCCATTGGTACTACATCCTCAGGTTATGCGGACGTACTAACGTCAAAACCGATTGATTTAACCCTCGCAGCACCGTCTGATTCTATTTATATTTCGTTTATATACCAACCCCAAGGTCTTGGTGATGAACCTGAGTCAACGGATTCTTTGGTTTTAGAATTTTATGATTCAGACAATAGCGAGTGGAATCATATTTGGGGGGACACAGGAAGAAGTGTTGAGCCTTTTTCAGTAGAACATATACCTATGACAGATGAAGCCTATTTTACGAATGCTTTTCAATTTAGGTTTAGAAATTATGGAGGCCTTTCAGGCGGGCTAGATCAATTCCATCTAGATATGGTTTATCTTCGTAATATTTCTAATGTAGCAGACACAATCTTTAAAGATTTCTCTTTTGTCTATCCCTTAAATACCTTACTCAATGATTACACCTCCGCTCCATGGGACCATTATAAAGAGTCCTTAGATAATAAAATGAGTGAGGCATTGGAGATCAAAGTTTTTAACGGCAGCAGTGGGCCTGAAAATTATCAAGATGGTGCCCTAGAGATTTTTTATAATGGATTGAGCGAAGGGGCTTTTACCTTACAAGGTTTTACGCTTGCTGAGCAGCAGATAAATTATGCCCCCTTGGACTTTGCCACTTCTTACCATGATTTGAAGAGTGGTTATGAATTCTCAAGAGGTTTGACAGGTGATTACGAGGAATTTGACGTTCGTGCGAATGCCTCGGCTCAGTACCCTAATTTTGAACCCAACGATTCTACGGCTTTCACACAAGGGTTTTATAATTTTTATAGTTATGATGACGGCTCTGCTGAGGCGGCTTTTGGTCCAACAGGAGTACAAGCAAGGTTGGCTATTCATTTCGATGCCTATGAATCAGATAGTCTCATTGGTGTTGACTTGTGTTTTGTCCCATCTGTAAATGACGTCTCAGACAAACTTTTTCTTCTTACAGTTTGGGAAGATGATAATGGGGAGCCTGGTGCCGTTTTGTATGAGGATGATGTTTTTAATCCGAGATCACCGGTCTACAGTGATTCTAAAAATAAATTCCTGTCTTACTTTTTTATTGATACCATGAAAGTGCCCGTAGAGTCGTCCTTTTTTGTAGGTTGGAGACAGTTAGATCCTGAGCGGTTGAACTTAGGTTTTGACAGAAATATTGACCAATCGGATGAAATATTTTATAGTGTTGATGGTGGGTTTTCATGGTTGATTTCACCTTTCTCAGGAAGTGCGATGGTTCGTCCTCTTTTTTCTACAGGAATGGATTCTTCTTTAGGAATTGAAACCCATTACCCTAAAGAATTTGAATTTAGTGTTTATCCTAATCCGACATTAGACAAGGTTTTTATAGTTAATTCTTCTGGTTTAAAGGACTCCAAAAAGTTATTGCTAGACGCATTAGGGCGTGTTTTATTTGAAACAAGAGAAGATTATTTTGACCTCAGGACATTGAAGTCTGGGGTTTATTTCGTGTCCATTCCTGAGCACTCAGGAAGTCTAATTAAAGTCATTAAGCAATAATGGATGAACCTATGATAGACTCGGATCAGGAAGATCTTTTTGAACATTACAAATTTCAAGCAGACCCTGGCCAAGAGTTAATAAGAATCGATAAGTTTTTAGGAGAAAGATTAGCTAATACTTCGAGGAATAAAATTCAAATTGCTGCCAAGAATGGAAATATTATTGTCAATGATGAAAAAGTAAAACAGAACTACAGAGTAAAACCTGGAGATATTGTTGCTTTGGTGCTCCCATACCCTGTTAGAGAGTTTGAACTCATCGCCCAGGATATTCCCATTGAAATCGCATTTGAGGATGACAGCTTTGTTATTGTGAATAAAAATGCGGGTTTGGTTGTCCATCCAGGGCATGGCAATTATGACGGAACCTTAGTGAATGCATTGTTGTATCATTTTGACCAGCTTCCTGAGCTTCCATCGGACTATTCTGGCAGGCCAGGTTTGGTTCATCGTATAGATAAGAATACGTCTGGTTTATTAGTCGTTGCTAAAACGGAAAACGCCTTAACTGTATTGGCAAAGCAATTTTATGACAAGACCACATCAAGAAAGTATTTGGCTTTGGTTTGGGGAGATGTAGAGGAAGATGAAGGAACGATTACGGGGCATATTGCTAGATCTAAAAAAAACCGAAAAGTTATGTCTGTTTACCCCGACGGAGATGAAGGCAAACATGCCGTTACGCATTTTAAAGTCATCGAACGCTTTGGATATGTCACCTTAGTGGAATGTCGCTTAGAGACTGGAAGAACCCATCAAATACGCGTGCATTTAAAGTGGATTGGCCACCCCTTATTTAATGACCCTGAGTACGGAGGTTGTAAAGTGTTAAAGGGCTTAAAAACCTCTAAGTATCAAAAGTTTATAGAAAATAATTTCGCTTTATTTAAAGGCCAAGCTTTACATGCGAAATCCTTAGGTTTTAAGCACCCAATAAGTAAGCTAGACGTCCATTTTGACTCAGTACTACCGGATTATTTTGAAATGGCCCTTAAGCGATTTCGAGATTATTGTAGATAATGATATTTTTTCTTTATTTTTGCTTCGCCTATATTAAGGTTTAATGACTATTTAACCATGAATAAAAATTTTACTTTACTCTTATTTATATTGATCACTTATACGTTCTCAGCTCAAAACTATGAACCTAAATATGTGAAAGAAGCATATGCGTCGTTTGAATCGGGAAAGTTTTTCGAAGCGATTGATAAATGTCAGGCAGCATTCACCAAATTAGGATCTAAAGGGTCTCTAAAACAAAAAGGTGATATGGCATTCAAAATTTCGGAATCGTTTAGATTATTGGAACGCTATGAAAGTGCAAACGAATGGTTAGATGTTTGTATAGAGCTTAAATACTTTGATGTTAACCCAGATATTTACTTTAAGAAAGGGGAAGCCTTGCGTAAAATGGGAGACTATGGTAAGGCGGAAAAAAGTTATAATGAGTTTAAGAAAATCTCTAATGGTTCTCGATCAGAAGAGGTTGCTGTGGCACTAAAGTCGTGTGAAGAATATAAATTCTATGACATGATGGAGCCGGAAATCAACTATGTGGTCAAGTGTGAGACGAAGGTGAATCGTAAAGAGTTTGATATGTCCCCAGCTTTTGCAGATAAGAAAGGACTTAAAATTTATTTTTCGTCGAGCAGAGAGGAAAGTTTTGGATCAGGAAGAGATCCCATTACAGGCGAAAAATACATGGATATTTATGTTGCAGATTTTGATAAAAATGGCGACCCAACAAATGTTGTTTCAATCGATGAAGACGGTGTCGTAAACACTTCTCAAAATGAAGGAACGGTTTGCTTTGATAAGAAATTTAACACAATGTATTTTACAAGATGTCCAAGTAATGATCGGGCAGAATTGGGTTGTGATATATGGACCGTTAATATTTTAGATGGAAAGTTTGTAGAGCCAGTGAAAATGAATCTGAAGCGTGATGAAAAAGTTTCTGTAGGTCACCCATGCTTGTCAAAAGATGGCAGGATGCTCATTTTTGCTTCTGACATGGAATCAAGTGGAGGTGATAATTCTTTTGGAGGGAGAGATCTATGGTACATTACGTATAACAAAAAAGCAAAAGTATGGGATTCTATTCCAAAAAACTTGGGATCTAAATACAATACATCTGGAAATGAGTTATTTCCTTCAATTGGTTTAAATGGAGAATTCTTCTTTGCTAGTGATGGGCATAAGGGAATTGGCGGGATGGACATTTTCATGTGTAAGCCAACAGAGGAAAAAAACACGTGGGGTGCTGTCCAAAATATGGGGTATCCGATCAACTCTCCAAGTAACGATTATGCTATAACAAGCCGCGGAAAAAAAGGTTATTTCACCTCTGAACGTCGTTTGAACAATAATAATTACGCCCCTGATGTATGGAGCTATAGTGTTCCCCCAAATTTATATGATGTAAAAGTCATTGTTCATGAGTTTGGAAACAAAAACAAAAGAATAACAGAAGCGCAGGTTATGTTCAATGGTACTGATGAGTCCGATTGGAATGGTGAAACAAATGAATCTGGAACAACCATCAAATATGATGTTAAAAGCGGGAATCAAAGATACATAAATGAAGATGTTACCTATTCCATAAATGCCATGAAAGAGGGGTATCTTCAAAATCCAAATGCGACAAAAATCACAACTGTAGGATTGAAAGAAAGTCAGTCATTTATTGTTGAAATCGAATTGGTCCCAATTGTAGAAGAAATCCGTACGCCTGAGGTACGTTATCCATTGAATGAATGGACGTTTATTAACGATTCCACGTGTAAGTCTGTAGATTCTTTAGAGTTTCTATACAACCTTTTAAGTACACACCCTTATATTACAATTGACCTGTTCTCACATACGGATTCAAGATCTTCTGCACAATACAATCAGGTTTTGTCTGAAAACAGAGCCAAAGCTGTTTACAAGTTTTTAGTTGAGGAGAAAGGTATTGATGCACGAAGAATTCAACCCATTGGAAAAGGTGAAGCAGACCCTGCAAGATGGATAAATGAATCTGGTAATGAAGTACTCCTTCAAGAGAGCTTCATTAATAAGTTCCGTCGCTCTGACAATGTTATGTTTGAAAAGTTACATCAAATTAACCGTAGAACAACAGCGAGAATTACAAGTACAGATTTTGACCCTGCTACTGCTGCACCTGCGAACGCAGAATGGATGGAGTTTAAGCCATTGAGGTAATCTCTTTATAATCAATCTTATAAATGAAACGAACACTTCAAAAGTTTCTCTTTTTTTTTGAGATGCAATCCTATGGTGTTTGTGAATGGTGGGCTAGGAAATTAGGGATTCGAACATCTAAAGTCCGTTTAGGATTTATTTATTTTTCCTTTGTTACACTTGGTTCTCCACTATTAATTTATTTAATAATGGCTTGGCTACTTGAGCATAAGCATTATTTCACATTCTCTTCCAAAAGAAAGAAATCAATCTGGGAACTGTAATACAGGGATATGAAGATTTTAATTACAGGTTCCAATGGCTTATTAGGCCAAAAGCTAGTAAAACAGCTTAATAAGAAAACCCACGTTTCTTTTTTAGCAACTTCTCTTGGTGTAAACAGAAATCCGGACTGCCAAGAAAGCAAATACGAATCTTTAGATATTACTGATCAATTACAAGTAGACCTATTGCTTAATAGGTATAGACCTGATGCCATCATTCATACTGCAGCTATGACCAATGTCGATGATTGTGAGGTGAACCCTGAGCCCTGTCATTTGATTAATGTAATTGCAACTGCATATTTATTCAAGTCAGCAAAAGATATTGGGGCGCATTTCATTTTGCTTTCAACAGATTTTGTTTTTGATGGCTTAAAAGGAAATTATTCTGAAAAGGATACCCCTAATCCCTTGAGTATTTATGCCGAATCGAAAGTTGATGCGGAGAATCTTCTGAAGCAATCAGAGTATCGAAATTGGTCCATTGTACGAACCATCATCGTTTTTGGTGAAGGACAAAACCTATCTAGGTCCAACATTGTTTTGTGGGCCAAAGGAGCTCTTTCTTCAAATAAAGACCTTCATATTATTGACGATCAATTTCGAGCCCCAACATGGGCAGATGATTTGGCTTGGGCATGCATTCGGATATCTGAATTGAATAAAAATGGAATTTATCATATTTCCGGACCGGATACTTTTTCCATTTATGACCTAGTTTTGCGGGTGGCAAAGTTTTATAATCTTGAAACCAAATCTCTCCGTAAAACGGATAGTGCTTCCTTAAATCAAGCTGCAAAAAGACCGCCGAAAACGGGTTTTGACTTAAGTAAAGCAAGAAAGGATCTTGGGTATCAACCGATGACCTTTGAGGATAGTTTAGGGCTTTTATCCTAGCGTGAAAAATACTATCTTGGGAACAATTAAAAATAAACCATAAAGTCACTCCATGAAAAAAGGAATATTTGCCTTACTAGCCTTATTATTACCCGTGTTAAGCTTTGCTCAAAATGAAGTCGGATTGGACCAAAAAATAGATGCAGCTTTCAAACCAATTTCAGATTTTATTTCAAAGATTATTTTCTTTGAAGTTTTTGAGGGTGCGCCATTTGTAATTATTCTGTTGGTTTTAAGTGCTTTGTTTTTCACGATTTATTTTGGGTTTCCAAATATCAGGTTTTTCAGCAAAGCAATTAATGTAGTCAGAGGTAAATATGACCATGTCGACCACACTTCCTCCGGGAATAAAGACTTGGCGATTGATGGAGATATAAAAGACACAATCGCTGATGAAAGTAAGGAAGGAGAAGTGACTCATTTTCAAGCGCTAGCGACTGCTGTTTCAGGTACTGTAGGAAATGGAAATATTGCAGGTGTGGCATTGGCTATCGCATTAGGCGGTCCAGGAGCTACTTTTTGGATGGTGGTTTGTGGATTGTTAGGGATGTCTTCCAAGTTTGTGGAATGTACCTTAGGCGTTCAATATAGAGATATTGGCGAGGACGGAACGGTATATGGTGGCCCAATGTACTACTTAAGTAAGGGGCTTAAGGAAAAAGGTTTTGCTCTGCTCGGTAAAATAACGGCCGTTCTTTTTGCTATATTTTGTATTGGAGGTTCATTTGGTGGTGGAAATGCTGCTCAGAGTAATCAGGCAACCATTGTTCTTAAAGAATTAATGGGCTGGGAAAGCACCAATGCAGGTGCTATTATAGGCGTTGTTTTAGCAATTTTGGTAGGGGTTATAATTATTGGAGGAATCAAAAGAATTGCCTCTGTTACTGAAAAGGTAGTGCCTTTTATGGCGGTGCTTTATATTGCGGCGTGTTTGTATATTATCTTAAGTAATTTTAGTTTGATAGACAATGCCTTTGCATTGATTTTTAGAGAAGCTTTTAATCCTCAAGCGATTGGTGTTGGTGGTGTGATAGGTGTTTTATTAGTAGGTTTTAGAAGAGCAGCCTTTTCAAACGAAGCTGGAGCGGGTTCTGCTTCCATCGCACACTCTGCAGTTAAAACTAAATATTCAGCTTCAGAAGGACTAGTGGCTTTACTAGAACCTTTCATAGATACGGTTGTGATTTGTACGATGACAGCATTGGTCATCATTATTTATAATTTTGGCGGTGCATTTGAATATGGAGGCGAGGGTGCTGTTATGATTGATGGTGTAGCCTATGAAGGAGCCGGAATTACCTCAAAGGCTTTTGGACAGTATATACCATACTCTAACGTATTCTTAACGATCGCTGTTGTTCTATTTGCGGTTTCGACTATGATTTCTTGGTCTTATTATGGACTTCAATCATGGAAGTATTTATTTGGGAGGGGCAAGGCAGCAGACATGGTATATAAGCTTCTCTTTCTGAGTTTTGTTGTTGTAGGTGCCGCAGCAAGTATGGACTCAATTTGGGCCTTTTCCGATGCCATGATTTTCGCAATGGTCTTTCCCAATATGGTTGGACTGTTTTTCTTGTTTCCAGTTGTAAAGAAGGAGCTACATCGCTACTTAAGCGCAATTAAAAAATCTAAAGAAGTATGATTAAAATAGAAGTCTATTAAAAGTCATTTTTATATTTCTAAAAAAAGTAGACGCGGCCTGGCTCTGTTTTTTGTAATAGGTGTTTTCATCGTCTTTATACCGAAATTATTATCTTTTTTTGAATCACCTCCTGAGGTAATTTTAACTGTCGAAGACCTTCAGAAACTAGAAGCAGCCACCATCCAAAAATCTGATGTAGATGGCCACTGGAAAAAACCTAAAGAAAAGAAAAGAAAAGAATATAAAACCCCTCCAAAGCGCTTCGACCCAAATCTCTATTCGCAGGAGGAATGGTTGGCTCTCGGGCTTTCTTATAAACAGGTGAAAGTTATTTTGAAATTTCTAAAGAACGGAATCGTATCTAACGAAGCTTTAGAAAAAATATATGTCTTGCCTAAAGAACTTTACGTTTTGATTAAGGACTCAACGATTTACCCCTCAAAAACCAAAGAGTTGAAACTAGAAACCAAGACTGAAGAAAAGCAATTATTCGTTCAAAGGATGATGGAGTTAAATGCCATAGATTCTGTTGAATTGGTTTCCCTCAGAGGAGTAGGGCCATTTTATGCTTCTCAGATTTTAAAATACCGTATAAAAATTGGAGGTTATTATAAAAAAGAGCAGCTCCTTGAGGTCTGGAAGATGAAGACTGAGACGTATGAACAGTTGATTTCACAACTTATTATTGACAGCGAAAACATTCGAAAAATCGCATTAAACACCGTATCCTTTGACAGCCTATATGCGCACCCTTATTTGAGTTACGCTCAAGCCAATTCCATTGTGAAAATGAGATTACAGCAAGGGGGCTTTGCTTCTATAGAAGATATATTGTCTTCAAAATTAATTGACCGGGGGACTTATGAGCGTATGCTGCCTTATCTATCATTGAACTGAATTAATCAATATAAAAAGTCAGTTTACGGTATTTTCCATCTCCACAAACCAAACCGTTTTCAATGTAATGACTTAGCTGATCAACTTGATCCAATTGAACGATGCGATTATCAATTAAAACTTTTCCTTTTTCAGGTATTTCAATGGTGATGTATACTTCCTGATCTCTTAATTTGTCTTTCCTAGGGAAACTGTAGGCAGATGCAATCTTTAAGGTATCGCTATTTAGACTCATTTCATGCTTAATGTTTTGACATTTAGTGATTCCTTGTTGGTAAGAATGACTGCGTGAACTTATGTTTTTTGTGATGTGGTATAGTGAATCCGCAGACTTCACATATCTTATGTGGACGCCGTGTAGTGTTATGCTATCATTGTTTATCCCCATTAAACCCCAATTCCCATTGCTTTTCACTTCATAATTCCCTTCAGAATCGAGAGCTTCAAGTGTAGGGATAATCGTTAGTTCGTTAGCAGAAAAAGAAGCAAATTCGCTTTCAATTTCGGCTTCAATTGCCAAGTCTCTAGCTGTCCTGATGCCTATAGAAATCCCCATCACACCGCCGATTATTCCAGTTAGGAAAAGGCCGAGTAAACTTATTTTTAACCATTTATTTTTTAAATTAAATACAAGACTGATACCTATTAGGAAAAGGAATAGTACAGCGCTAAAGCATCCCATTATAGCTCCCCACCAGGCTATATTAAAGTCCGTTTGGTTAATTAAAGTGATTTCACCTAGCTCACTTAATGATAGAAAACCATCAGCGCTTTGGACAGGAATGACTTGTGCCCCACCAATAACGAAGATTAAGAAAGGAATAAGAAGTGATAATCCGCAGCCAAACAGGCCAAGTGCAACAATCGTTCTCAATATTCTCGCCCCTTTTGATATTGAACGCTGGTACCTGTCATCTTTTCTAACGCGTTGCGCCATGTTTTTGCCGCTGTCTTTAATCTTATCAGCTGCGCTTCCTACTTCTTCTCTCAAACTTTCCACAGTAATTGGTCTGCCTTTCATTCTTAAGCGATCAATCGTACTCTTTGCTTTTGGAACAATAACCCATAGAACAAGATATAATGGTGCGCCAAAACCACCGAATAAAAGAATAACTAAAAAGATGGCCCTAACGATGACTACATCGATACTTAAATAATTTGAAAGACCCATGCATACCCCGGCAATAGAGCCGTCATCAACATCCCTAAAGAGTCTTTTTTCGTGCGTCTTTTCAATGTTTTGCGCTGGACTAGAATCCGATGTTTCCCCATCACTTTCTTCTATGTAATCTTCTGGGTTTCCAAGAGCAGCAATGATTTCTTCTATGTCAGCAAGTTCTATGACTGTTTTGGATTCTTTTAATTTCGAAGAACATAATTCTGCAATTCTTAACTCAACATCTTCGATGATTTCTTTATGCCCCTCAAGGTTGTTTAAGGCCCGAGATAGTCGGTCAAGGTAGTCTTGTAACAGGCCGTATGCATCCTCTTCAATCAAGAAATTGATCCCTTTGATATTTACTGATACTGTTTTTTTCATTTTGTACTGTTTTTACTGATTTTGTTTACTGCCGTATTAAGTTCTTTCCAAGTCCCGGATAATTCGCCCAGGAAGTCTTCTCCCATTTCCGTGAGCTTGTAATACTTTCTTGGTGGACCAGATAATGACTCCTCCCATCTATAAGAAAGTAGTCCTGCATTTTTCAATCTTGTAAGTAATGGGTAAAGTGTACCCTCAACCACAATTAATTTGGCTTCCTTTAATGCAACAATTATTTCTGATGGATAAGCCTCCTTAACCTTTAGTATCGAAAGGATACAGAATTCTAAAACTCCTTTTCGCATCTGCGCTTTGGTATTTTCCAATTTCATATACTTAATTTATTCAAGTGTTTTATAATATACTATACAAAGATATAGGTAAAAAAATGAACTATGCAATACATAGTACTAAAAGTTTGTTAAAATTTACTTTTTTTTATAAAAGGAAGATTCCTTGGTGCATTAAATATGGACAGACATTGCAACATTAATTTCAGTGCCTCAATACTTGATTTCCTTTTTTCGATAAAAAAGAAGTGTATAAAGTTCTTAATCCTATCAACCTTCCTTAAATTTGCGCATGACAATTGAAGACAAGCTTAAAAAAATCATCAGAGATGTGCCTGATTTTCCCAAACCAGGGATTCTCTTTAAAGATATCTCACCAATCATGTTGAATCCTGAATTGTCAAAAGAAATCGTTGATCATTTAGCGCACCTCTATAAAGACGTGAAAATTGATGCTATAGCAGGGATTGAGAGTCGGGGTTTTTTATTTGGTTACCCACTGGCTATGGCCTTGAGGGTTCCTTTTATTTTAATTAGAAAAAAAGGGAAACTCCCTTACAAGAAAGTAAGCCATGCTTATCATTTGGAATATGGGAGTGCCGAAATTGAAATGCATGAGGATGCTGTTATAGCGGGTCAAAAAGTTCTAATACACGATGATTTATTAGCGACAGGTGGGTCTGCGGATGCAGCTTCTGAGCTTGTTAAAAAATGTGGCGGGACTATTGCAGGGTTTAATTTCTTAGTCAACTTAAGCTTTTTAAATGGCGATAAAAAGCTCGAAAAACATTCTTCAAATATTATTAATTTAGTTTCCTATTAATCAACAACAAATCAATCAATCAATATGAATTTTGAACTTAACGAGAATCAACTCATGATTTCGCAAATGGTTCGTGATTTCGCAGAAAAAGAAATTCGACCTCAAATGAAAAACTGGGACGACCATGAGATATTCCCTGTTGAAACAATGAAGAAATTAGGAGAACTTGGTCTTTTGGGAATCTTTGTTCCAGAAGAATATGGTGGCTCTGGTTTTGGATATGCAGAATATGCGACAGCCTTAATGGAACTTGGAAAAGTTTGTGGGGGTATTGGCTTGAGCGTTGCCGCCCATAACTCATTGTGTACTGGACATATTTATTACCATGGTAATGAAGCGCAAAAAAGAAAATACTTACCTAAACTTGCCAGCGGCGAATGGATTGGCGCATGGGGTCTTACAGAGGCAAATACTGGCTCGGATGCGATGAGAATGCAAGCCACAGCCGTCAAGGATGGTGACGATTGGGTGTTGAATGGCACGAAAAATTGGATCACTCATGGTTTATCTGGCGATGTAGCGGTTGTGTTAATTCGAACAGGTGACCTTTTAGATAGTAATGGTATTACAGCATTTATTATTGAAAAAGGAATGCCTGGTTTTTCAGCAGTTCAAATAAAGGAGAAGTTAGGTGTGCGGGCTAGTGAAACAGCTGAGCTGATCTTTGACAATGTTCGTGTGCCTGAAGCCAATGTTATTGGTAATATTGGCGATGGCTTTAAACAAGCCATGCAAGTTCTTGATGGAGGAAGAGTTTCTATCGCATCCTTAAGCTGTGGTATTGCACGTGGGGCTTATGAGGCATCCGTTAAGTATGCTAAAGAAAGAGAGCAGTTTGGAAAACCAATAGCACATTTTCAGGCGATTGCCTTTAAAATAGCAGATATGGCTACAGAAGTTGATGCGGCAGAATTACTAACTTATCAGGCGGCGTATCTTAAAGACTTGAAGAAACCTGTTACGAAAGCCGGAGCGTATGCGAAATATTTTGCATCAGAAGTCGCTGTGACATGCGGCAATGAAGCTGTACAAGTAATGGGTGGCTATGGTTACACAAAAGAATACCCTGCAGAGAAGTTTTTACGTGATGCAAAATTGATGACTATTGGAGAAGGCACCTCTGAAATTCAAAAAATTGTAATTTCTCGTGAAATTTTAAAATAATTTCTTGTAGGATATAGAAAATAACTTATCTTTGCCAACCGATATCAATAATAAATATCAAAGAATATGTTAATTATACCGATCAAAGAAGGAGAGAACATCGAAAGAGCTTTAAAGAAGTACAAGAAGAAATTCGAGAAAACTAAAGTTATGCTGCAGTTACGTGGCCGTAAGCAGTTTGAAAAACCTTCAATCACGAAAAGACAGCAAATAATTAAAGCGTCTTATAAGCAAAGAATGCAGTCATTAGAAGTGTAACCTTCTAACAAAATATACGTTAAGAAAAGGAGTCTAAGGACTCCTTTTTTTATGTTCGAAAAATTCATTTCATATCTTCAGTTTGAAAAGCGCTATTCGGTGCATACCGTTAAGGCCTATGAAAGGGATTTGAATGATTTCCTAGATTATTCAGAACTCAAAGAACTCAAAGATTTTTCAGAACTTAGCTCCTCATATATTCGCTCTTGGATAGTTCACCTTATTGAAAATGGATTGAAAAATAGATCCGTAAATCGAAAGCTTGCATCCTTGAGAAGTCTATATAAATGGATGCGAAAAGAACAAATCATTGAAAAATCCCCAATGGTCAAAGTCAACGGGCCCAAAAGCGAAAAGAATTTACCGCAGTTCGTAAAAGAGTCAGAAATAAAAATGGAAAATCTCAAGGGGTTATTCACCGATGACTTTGAAGGTAAAAGGGATAACTTAATGTTTGAGATATTCTATCAAACCGGCATGCGTTTGAGCGAGCTTATTAATCTGAAGTTAAAGGATATTCAAAATGGTAAGCTAAAAGTGCTTGGTAAACGCAATAAGGAAAGGATCATTCCTATTTCTAAACTGCTTCATCAGCAAATACAAGAGTACCTTGTACTTCGTTCAGATCTTTCATCAGAAACGCCTGAATTACTTGTTCTAAGGAGCGGAAATAAACTATATCCCGCATTTGCTTATCGCAAAATAAATCTCTACCTTGGAAAGATAACGACCTTGGATAAGAAGAGCCCTCATGTATTGCGGCACACCTTTGCAACACACATGCTTAACCGTGGCACTGGACTTGAGACCCTTAAGGATCTTTTAGGACATGCAAATCTTTCAGCAACACAGGTTTATACCCATAACTCGTTTGCAAAGTTAAATTCTATTTATTCACAAGCCCATCCACGTGGGCGTAAAACCAATTAAATTATGGATACTCAAATGCACGCTGTTCATTTTAAAGCAGATCAAAAGTTATTGAATTTCATTCAAGAAAAACTGAATAAGTTAGAGCAATTCAATGATAACATTGTATCCGCTGAAGTTTTTTTGAGAATAGATAATGACCGTGATAAGGAAAATAAAATCGCTGAAATAAAATTGCACGTTCCGGGTAAAGAACTGTTTGCAAAAAAGCAGTGTAAAAGTTTTGAGGAAGCAGCCGACGTAGCTGTTGAAGCTTTAAGGCGACAGATCATGAAGGATAAGGCGAAATAATTCTTTTTGATGCATCCGACACCAAGGACTCTCTTCTTTTTATGTTGTATTGTTTGTTTTTCATCGTTTAGCCAAGAGCAGAGCGCTGAAGAAGAAATCCTATATGATTTGATAATGGAATACCGAAAGGACAAAGGCCTTGGCCTTATACCATTGTCAAAATCGTTGACAAAAGTCGCTCAACTTCACAGTAAAGATTTGGCTCTAAACCGTCCTGACCAAGGCAATTGTAATGCGCATAGCTGGTCTGAAAAAGGAAAGTGGACCTCGTGTTGTTATACCTCTGATCATGCCAAAGCGAGCTGTATGTGGGATAAGCCAAAGGAGTTGAGTTCGTACAACCATCCGGGGTATGAGATTTCCTGCGTTGGTAGTAATCCATTGCGTGCAGTTGCTGCCTTAAAATCATGGAAAACCAGTAAAAGCCATAATGATGTGATGATCAATTTAGACGTCTGGGATGAACCTTGGTTGGCAATTGGGATCGGATTGTTTCAAGGTTATGCAACGGTTTGGTTTGGTCATTACCCAGAAGATTAGTTTAGAATTTCTTTATTTAACAGCTCTAAATATTCAAAGGAGTGGGGGGTCAAATGATAAATTAAATGCAACCTATTATGTTCATTGAGGATCATCAAATCCTCAATAACGCCATAGGATTCCATGTAATTATGGTAAAGTGAATGCACGGTTCTACGCGGTATAGATTCCAAATAAGCAACGACCTGCATTTGCTGTAGCTCCTCGGGAGCATCAATATCTACGGCTTCTTGATCGAAATTGTCTGTGATAAAATCACTCAAGTTCTCCGCAGACTCAATGAGAGATTTTCGTTTGACTTCAGTCGGGATATATTCTTTGGCTTCTTCACACAATCGATATTCATCAAAGCCCATAAGGTATTCTCTAAATCTTTCGTCTTCAGTAAGTAGTTTCATAGCAGGATTTTAGATTACAAATAAATAACAAGAGAGCGTAAACTATTTACGTTGCATATACTTGACCCAAAACTTTATCTTAGCCTAAAAATTATTTATGAGCCTTTTGCAGGAGATATTAAAAAGGAGTGGGAATCAATGCGAGCTCTGTTCGAAATCAGAAGAAGTCGAAATGCTGACTGTTGCGCCCAAAACGGGTGCTCAATTAGATGAGGTAGTTGCCGTATGTAAGGCTTGTAAAGACCAAATTGAAGGCGTGACAGATCTAAAGCCCAATCATTGGCGATGCCTTAGTGATAGTATGTGGAGTGAGACCCAAGCAGTCCAGGTTGTTGCTTGGAGATTACTAAACGCTCTCAAAGACGAAGGATGGCCCATTGATTTACTTGAGATGCTTTACTTGGATGAGGAAACAAAGTCATGGGCTGCCTATGGCCAAAAATATTCAGAAACTTTAGAACACAAAGATGCCAACGGAGTCGTCTTGTCCATGGGGGATTCTGTTGTTCTAATAAAGGATTTAAAAGTAAAGGGAGCAGGCTTCACGGCCAAAAGAGGAACGGCCGTACGAAACATCTCCTTAGTGCACGATAATGTCGAACACATAGAAGGAAAAGTAAATGGGCAAAAAATTGTTATTCTCACCCAATATGTCAAGAAGTAGTTTACTGAATTGTATAAGTTAGACCGATAACAATCCCGCCAGAGACTGCCTGAGTAGGCTCATGACTAGGATGCCAAATGCTCGGACTTTCTTCACTTCCTAATGTGTTTCCTTGACCATCGACGCCCATAAGATCACCAAAACTGTATTGAAGTCTCAATCCGATAAGCATTCCTAAAGGCAAGTCACCAAAAGCAATTTTAGATCCAAAACCAAGTACCCCCGAGAAATAAGAACCTGAGTATTCTTCTGTCGCATCCGCATCTTGAATAAGAGATAACACACCGAACTGGTCATCAATATTATAAGTAGCTTTAGAAATGTTGGTTAGTTGTGGTCCTAATTCAATATATGCCCCTTTCTCACTCTGAAACTTAAGTAATAATGGGATTTGAATGGTTTGTAATTTAATAGAAGAGGTATAATCCCCAGCAATAAGTGCATCTTGACCGGTATAATTTGCATTATGTGTATTGTATAGAAATTCAATACCAACTCCAGTCATCCCGAAATAAGCATTGGCGGCGATTCCATAACTAGACCCCCAAGCAGCGGCATAATCTTGTGTAGCACCCTTGTCTGAGATATTTTTGTTTAAAAGCCAGGTGGAGTTAGCAGCACCTTTGGCTTGAACTTCAATAGACATTTGAGCAGATACTATATTTGTAAATAAGATAATAGTAAGTAAAGAAATAAGATTTTTCATGATATTTTTTTTAATTGATGCTACGAAAATAACATAATTGTGCTTTTAATTATCAAGTGACGTAGACTTTATTTTTCTTGATGAGGAAACTTAGATTAGCTTGTAATACAAGTCGGCTTATCGGATAAAACAAGGAGGGCTTCTGAAAATTTTGTTATTTCATTTAGCTCAATCTAATTGTCACGAAACGCTATTGGCGTATTACTTTATGAGTCACGCGACCAAGTAGGTTTTCAATACTGACGAAATAAGCACCGGGACTTAATGTGCTCAAATCTATACTTGAATATCCGCCCTCGGAATAGACTTCTTTGAAGCCTTTTCCATGTAGATCAAGAATGAGTATCCTACTATTTATAGGGCATTCAATATGTATTAGATCTTTAGTCGGATTGGGATAGATTCTTATCTTATTTCCAATACTAATTGTATTTGTAGAAAGATTATCCTGAGCGCAGTCTCCCGGCATGTTGGCATCCATCCAATTGAGTCTGTTTGTAATCCAGGAAATCATTGTGCTAATCTCTTCTTCATAGGATTGTGGGATCGGATCCGGTTCTATCCAAATAGATTCACCGATAAAATCGTCCCATTTTTGAAAGTTTCTTTGTAGGGCATCAGAGAGGTAGGTTGTGTCTTCCAAAATCCAATTGATAACGCTATCTGTATGCATAAAGGACTGACGAAAATTTGTCCAACGACATTTCAGACGGTTTTGAAACAAAGGATCTTCCATCATGTTTTGCCACCACATCGGCATGGATTCGAGATCCCAACAATCTTGGTTTTGAAGGTAGGTCCATCCATTTGGAATGTTATTGGAGCAAATTAAGGAAACACCATAGGTCTGGTCAAAATCCCAAATGGGGCCTGCGACCAGTTTTCCTCCCTTGCTGTCTTTGTCTTTGTGCACGTAGGAGCTTAGCTTGTAACCGTCTGCGTTTTTACTGAATTCATTGATTAATAAGAAATCTGTAAAGGAATTCACATCGATATAGTCTGTATATCTGATGCCTTGATCATTCTCGTAGTCATCTGAATATAGGGCTTCTTCAAATGTAGACATCCAGTCTTTGATATAATTAGCCTGCTGCGGTTTTATGTTCTCCGCTTTGGGATAGTACCACTGATAGAACATTGGATTTCCTCCCTGCGAATTGTAATCGGATTCAAAACCCTGTGGATTGTCTAACCAGTCCATTCTTAATATATAACCTCCCGTCAGGGAATCTCCTGCAAGGTCGTCCGCGTCTAATTTTGCGATATCAACACGATCATCGTCTCGTTTTATTTTTTCCACAAGAATATATGTGCCTCGATAATCACCATTGATTAGGAGCTCGACGTATTTGAACTCTGTCGCGTATTGGCCCATGCGCTGTGCAAGGTGAAAACTCATTGGTATTCTTACCTGAGATTTATCGATCACCATGGCATGCAGGATCCAATCTTCTTCACTACCCATTCCAAATAGATTGACACTCGTATCTTCATTTGCAGCATTGCGCAATTCGAGAGAATACGTCTTTTTGTCAAAACCTTGCGTTGAATTACCTCTTGTTTCAATTCCAATATTTCCGTTGTAGTGGTTAAAGGGATCGTTTATCGAATTCATACCGCCATTTGTATCATAGATGATTCCCATGGCCCCAATAATTTTAGGCTCATCAGGAATTTCGTCCGCTGTAGTGATACTGATGATGGGGAGGTTTGAGGTCGTAAGCTGTGCATATGCTAAAACCGAGAATTGAAATAAAAATAAGAATAAGGGGATTGATTTTGAAAACATACGTACTAAGCTTTAGAGAATTCTCCCTGATTAACGATTTTTTTTTGGTTTAATTGCCTAATACAGATCGGGTTTAGCGAATGAGGTTTACATGTCCAGAAATTGTTTTTCTCTCATCCGTATCAGGTAGCTTATAGACTATTTTCCAAATATAAGAGCCTTCTTTTACATCCATGCCCGCAGATCCATAAGTACCGTCCCACCCGATGTCAATTTGATGCGATTCAAAAATCAATTCGCCCCATCGGTTGTATATCCAAAGGGTGTAGTTGAATGCGTCAATCGATGGTGGAATTCTAGGTATGAAATATTGGTTGTATTGGTCTCCATCTGGAGTAAAAGTATTGGGAATAAATATAATCGGTTCTTCTTTACATTCTATGAAGAGAGAGGCGGTATCGGCGCAACCTTGATTCGTACTAGCAATCAAGCTGGCCAAATATCCGATTGAATTATTTACATATTCATGTTGCGGGTTTTCATCATTAGAAAATTCATCATCACCAAAATCCCATGCAAAGTTTGTTGCCGAAAAGGATGATGAATTGTAAAATTGAACCCACTGGCTACTAAGCGTAATTACCGCTGGGGCAGCGGTGAAATCTGCAACAGGTTTCGCATCAAGACAAATTATATCCGTTTCTAAAATTGCCGAGGTGCACCCCATCTCAGTACTTGTGAGCGCAATGTCGTAGCACCCCGCAGCTGTAAATGAGATGATGTTACTGCAGGTGCTAAAATTGGCACCATTACTGATTTCCCATTCACATAAGCTGTTTACAGTGGCAAATGGATTAGAGATGTTGATACTGATTGGAACACACCCGCCATTGGCACTAACTACAATTTCAAGCTCGGGAACATTAATCATATTGCAATTTAAGCTTGCTAAAGAATCACACCCAGTAACTAAACTTGTTAAACTTGCAGTTTGTGACCCGGCAGTAGAAAAAGTCAATCCATTCCAATCAAAAGGGAGCTCTGAACTACATACTGTCGTGTCAGTATCGCTTGTTAAGGTGGGGTTTACAAGTAAATTCAAGGTCGCAATCGAGTCACATCCAGTGACCGTACTTTGGAGCGTTACCGTACTTGTGCCTGATTCGATAAGTTGAAGACCATTCCAATCAAAAGGGGTCTGATGGTCGCAAATCACAATATCACTTGTGCTTGTTAGCGTTGGATTTACAATAAGGCTTAAGGTCGCTAGTGAATCACACCCAGTGACGAGGCTCAGCAGTGTTGCCTCTTGTTGCCCCTCAGCGTTAAAGGTCAAGCCATTCCAAATAAAAGGCAATTCTGTTTCACAAACAATAGAGTCTGTAATAGTCGTTAAAGTAGGTTGTACGATTAAATTTAAGGACACAAGGGAATCACACCCAGTAACTAAACTCGTTAAGATTGCAGTCTGAGAACCTGTCGTATTAAAGGTTAATCCGTTCCAATTAAAGGGCACTTGGGTAGCACATACTATTGTGTCAGCCACGCTCGTTAAGGTAGGATTTATGGTGACATTTAAGGTAGTTATCGAATCGCAGCCGGCTTCATTTATAAGAATGGTAGAAAAAGTACCTGCGTCATCAATGTTCAAGCCATTCCAAAAAAAGGGGATTTCTGTATCACAAACAGTGGTATCATTTGAACTGCTACTAGTGAGGTTGACTATTAGATTTAAAATTGCTACAGAATCACAATTGTTGATAGAAAGTAGGTTTAATGTCTCGCTAATAGATGAGTTGAGGCTCAACCCATTCCAATCAAAAGGAAGGAGACCTTCACAGATGGAAATGTTTTCAATACTTGTATCCGAAGGAAAAACGGTAACATTAACTGTATCATAATCAGGACATGCGCCAGTATTTGCAGTAATTAGAGTTTCAACGATATACTGTTGTACGATAAGTGCATTCGTATTATTGACAAGAGTTGCGGTTGGATTGGAAAGAAAAGGGTCGTCAAGAAAATCCGTTGAGGTCCATGAATAAGTGTTGTTGGGGTCATTAGGCCCTCCAATTTGTACCGATTCCCCATTACATATTGAAATGTCACTTCCGGCATTAGATTCAGGAAGGTCAGCAAAAATTCGAACATTTTTGATGGAGTGTTTGTCATTAAGCCCTCCAGTGCTTGCTGTAAAGCCCATGTAACCGGCGAAGTTAACTGGAAAGAACGCATTCAAGTAGAGTGTGCCATTGACGGTTAAAGTTATGTTACCATTGTTATAAGTAATTGTCGCAGAATTGTAGGCGTTTGAACGAATAAAGCTCAAGTTACCACCGATATTATCTAGAAATACAATACCCGGTGAAATGACAGGGTTTTCATTATAGCCACTTCCGCTGTAGATTTGAAGCGCTGGATTTGCCCCTCCCCAGTTATTATAAGTGTCGAAGACTACTTTTATCCCGTTCGCTGTTGACGGAATACCAACACCACCGCCAGAAACAAAGCCGGTAGGAGGGACGTCTAAAAAGCAGAAGGCCAAGCCATCAGCACCGTTACCTTCCCAAGCACGAAAATCAAAATCGACATGCCATTGGTTACAAGTAGATAAATCCAGGGGCTCTGTGAAAAAGACACCACCACTGCTTGTGTTCGTTTGGTTGGTTAGAATAACTTCATCAAAATCAGCATTAGGATCCCCCCATGTATCTCCAATATAAGCTGCACCGGTCAAATTCCACCCGGCCGTATTCACTGGATCGCCGAGGAGTTCAGCAAAAACCAATTGGGCAAAGGTTGTTTTACACATTCCTAAAAGCAGGAAAAAGGTTAAAAGGCGATGCATTAATTGTAGTTTAGCTAGCCTAAAGATAGGGAGAAAGCTATTAATGACGCAACGATCAGCCTTACTTTTTCTTTCTTTAAATGGATGCTATCGTATTTTGAGTAGTTCCAAAAGTAAAACAGTACCGATGAATTTGTGGTGGTCGGCATTTAACTTGGAATTCCGGTAGATTATACATCCCTAAGTATCAAATGACTGCCTTTGGTATTTACGCGGATAAGCCAAATGACAAACCTGCCCCGTTTCGGTTTTTGGTTTAGCCTTTTTTGTATTTTAGAG
>MEHZ011495118.1_pt1 | contig 59910 bp, 50 predicted proteins | sample 897221 | NCBI WGS metagenome assembly MEHZ01 (sample SAMN05514161, study PRJNA337945) | marine metagenome | isolation source: marine surface water | place: Arctic Ocean | collected 2007-12-13 | reverse complement strand
GAATTCGTGGTAGTGCCCGGTGAAACGAAAACGGTCTGCCATCGTTTCGTAGTGGTCGACCGCGCCGTCGCCGTCGGTGTCGCGCAGGCGGGTGAGTTCGGGGCGTTGCATCACGAAAATGCCATCGGCATCCGGGGCCATGCGCACGCCGTTTACTTCGTTGAGACCATCGGCGAAGAGGGACCAGTTTCCGTCCTGCAGTCGCCACACGCCACCGGTGCGGGTCGTCACGAAAACCGAACCGTCCGGCGCGAAGTCCATATCGGTGGGTTCGAATCGAGCGGGCAGTTCAGGCGTGGGAATTTCAATCGGACTGATAGAGTAGCCGTGAGGCACGGTGGGCGTTTCCCTGCGGCGCAGAAACGAAAGGGTGAAGTCCTTTTGATTGGGGTAGAGGTTTTTGAGCAGATTGCGCTGAATCTGCTGCCCGTTGGCCGACAGGCGTCGGAACTCGGTCTGTCGCACCCAGTAGTTTAAGTAGTCCGATGTTTCCTGATTGGGCTCGATGGCGAAGTGGATGCGTTGCAACTCCTCGCTGACATATTCGAGCGATTCCTCGACCTCCCACGACATGCCGCTGGGTTCATCGAAAAGCCGGTAACGGAACACGACGTGATCATCACGAATCTCGTAGCCGTGCCAGTCGAACTCCAAGACGCAGCGGGGCGTCTCGCCAAAGGACCAAGGAGGGGTGCGTTTCAAAGCAAAGGATTTGAGGCGTCCGAGCTCAGGAGCGAAGGACCCCTCCTCGGTGACCCGACCAAAGAGGCCGGTCCACACGCCCTGCATGACGAGCTTGTTGGGATCGTAGAGGTAGTGCTGCCCCTGGGCCGTGCCGACGGCGAGGCTGGGCTGAAACTCCTCGCGGTCAGACGGGACCTCCCGCACCACCCATCCCTTGCTTACCACCAATTCTGAACCTTCGCCGATCTGGGTTTGGCCATGGGTATCGGCCGCGGAGGAGGAGCCCACTGCGAACAGCGTGCACAGCGCGGCGGCCAACCCACGAAGGCGATAAAAAATGGGGGACGACGAGGGGGACACGGAACGCAAAGTAAAGAGAATGACGGACGAATCGAGCAGCCTGTTCTTCCGCCGGAGCCGGGCACAGCGTTTTGCAACTGAACCGGTTGAATGGATGAGCCTAGCCCGTCCAATCTGGGGCAGGACGGTGGTGTTTGCCCTGGTGATTGTGATCAGATTTGGGATGGCTCGGCGGCACCTGAAGGGGTCGCTTACTTTCCGTATTTTTCTTCGAAAATCTTTACGGGATTCCAGGTGGGATCGTTGTAGAGTTTGCGGTTATCTTCCCATTTTCGGTTGGGGTAGTAGTCGAAAATTTCGCCTTGGCCAAGGACACGGGGATCTCCCTGGGCGATGAGTTCTGACTCCAATTGTTGCCAGAGCCGTTCCTTGATTTTGGCGTAGCTCGGATTGTCCGCCAGGTTGTTTACACAATGAGGGTCGTTGAGCACATCGTAGAGTTCCTCGAACGGGCGCTTGCCGAAGGATATTTCGAAATACTTGTAGTCGGGATCCGAGGGATCGAGTTCAGTCAGGAAACTCTTGGTGGGGGAGCCATCGGTATTCTTGTATCCATATTCAGGATTCCCGACGGGCCAGCGGTGAGGAAGGAAATTGCGACTGTAGAGAAATGAGTCGTTGCGAATTGCCCGCACCGGAAAAGAAACCGACCGCAGGCCGTTGTCCACGCGACCAATATCGTGCCGTTCCTTGCCGAGTAGCGTGTGGTTGCGGCTTTCGTCGATCCGGCCGGAGTCGGTGGACATCAGTTGGGTGAGGAAGCTTGCTCCGGTCATTTGGTCGGGCGCGTCGATTTTCGTCAGATCGAGCAGGGTGGGTGCCAGATCGGGGAAGGTGATGAAATCGGAGACCACGCGTTGGGGGACGATTGTGCCCTTCCACATGGCGACAAAAGGAATCCGGTAGCCTTCGTCGTAGATTTGACCTTTTACCCGGGGGAACGGCATGCCGTGGTCGGAGGTGGCGATGATGAGGGTGTTTTCAAGTTGGCCGCGTTCCTCGAGCAGTTTGATCGCGGCGCCAATTTGTTGGTCATACCATTCTACCTCGATGGCATAGTCGGCCAGGTCGCCCCGGATCGTGGCATTGTCCGGGTAAAAATCCTGAACGACCACATCGGCCAAATTGCGTCCGTCCTTCATCCAGGAGTCTTTTTCGTAACCGCGATGAGGTTCTTTGGTACCCAGCCAAAAGCAGAATGGCTTGTCTGGGTTTCGAGCATCCAGGAAGTCGGCAAAGTTGGCGGGGTAGTCGATTTTGTTGATGCCCTTATAAGGAACCTCTCGAGTCCGGGTATTGTAGGCATGACCGGCGGGATTGTCGTTTTGGCCCTTGTCGGCGTTCACATCGCGACCTTTCCAAGTCCCGGGTCCCCAGCCCTTGCCCGTAAACCCCATGAAGTATCCCTGCTCTTCCAATATCCAAGGGTAGAACTCCCATTTGTCGGACAGGATCGGGTTGTGGTTACAGGCTTCTTCCAGTTGCCACTAATAACGACCCGTTAACAAACAAGCCCGGGCGGGGGCGCACTTGGGGTTGTTGTTGTAGGCATTGGTAAACAGCACCCCTTCATCGGCCAGTCGATCGAAGTGGGGCGTTTCCACGTATTTTGCCCCGTAGGCCCCAAAACTATTTCGGGAGGCATCATCCGCGATGATGAATAGGATATTCGGCCGTTCAGCGAACGCGGTGCTCAGGGCGAAAATACCGAGGAGAAGGGAGAGGATTTGTTTCATGGGGCGAAGGGAGTAGAAGGAAGCTGGGCAGTCGGCTGGGAACTGATGGCCCGAGCCAAAGATAAGCTGGTTCGAGGCAACTTCCCCTTAGCGGTAGGCGACTGGGTATCGGAGGACTAGCGTTTGATCGTGAGTTTTCCGATGGACTTGCCGGACTCGAGGAGGGTGTGGGCTTTAATGATGTTTTCCACGTTGAGGGGAGCCATGGCTTCATTGGCGGTGCACTTAATTTTGCCGGTGTCGATCAGCTCGGCGATGCGCGTAAGAATGGCGTGCTGCTGGGCGATGTCGGACGTCTTGAACAACGAACGGGTGAACATGAGTTCCCACGATACACTGACGCTCTTGAGTTTGTAGGGGCCACCGATGTCGAGGGTGCCTACTTGTTCGACGATGAGGACGATGCGGCCCTGCGGAGCGATGACCTCCCCCATGATGTTCCAGTAGTTTTCGGTGTTGTTGAAGTTCGCGATGTAGTTGACCTGCGGAATATCGATCGCTTTGAGCTGATTCGGAATGGACTCGCGGTGATTGACGACGTGGTCGGCGCCGAGCTCTTTGCACCACGCGGCGCTCTCGTCGCGGGAGGCGGTGGCGATGACGGTGAGGCCAGCGAGTTTGGCCAACTGGATGCCCATGGAGCCGACTCCGCCCGCACCTCCGATGATGAGGATGGACTGGCCGGCGTTGTCGGCTTCGGGGTCGATGTGCAGGCGATCAAAGAGGGACTCCCACGCCGTGAGGCTGGTGAGCGGCAGGGCGGCGCTGGCGTCGGCGTCGAGGGACTTAGGACGAATGCCGGCGATGCGTTCGTCGACGAGTTGAAAGTCGGCGTTGGAACCGGGCCGGGTGATGTCGCCCGCGTAGTAGACGGAATCGCCAACTTTAAAGAGGGTGACGGCATCGCCGATGGCTGCGACTGTGCCAGCGGCATCGAAGCCGAGCGTCTTGGGCTCTCCATCGGCACCGGGACGAACCTTGGTATCGACTGGGTTCATGCCCACGGCCTCGATCTTCACGAGAATATCATGTCCCTCGGCGGTAGGAGTCGGGAGCTCAACTTCGAGAGCGGCATTGGGTTGATCGAGGCTGGCACCGGGTTGGAACTGGATGGCTTTCATGTTGGGGACACGTTCGGAGCGGTGCCTCGAATTGGCCAGCGCGGATCACTAAAAATCGGTCTGGTTTGACCCTATGGCATTCACGTGACGTTCTGGGGCACCCCATGATCTGTCCCCGACTTCTCCTCCCTCGTCTCGGTTTACTATTGTCTGCTCTTGTTGCTCCCGGGCTAAACGCCGAGCCGTATGTGCACGAGATCGAGGTCAAAGCGGTTCCAGGCGTGATGAAGGAGGTGCTGCTGCCTCCGGGGCCGGAGAACCCCCGTAACAGTGAGGGTGATTTTATCGAGCTGAAGGATGGGCGGGTATTGTTTATCTACACCCACTTCACGGGAGGAGGATCCGACCACGCGACCGCCCATTTGGCTCAGCGGATTTCGCATGACGGCGGCCTCTCATGGACGCAGGACGACGAGGTCGTGGTGCCTAACGAAGGCGATTTTAACGTGATGTCAGTCTCGTTGCTGCGATTGCAAAGCGGAGAGATCGCACTCTTCTATATGATTAAGAACTCCCTCGAGGATTGCCGGCCGGTGATGCGGATTTCCCGCGATGAAGCGAAGACCTGGAGCGATCCGGTTGGGATTATCCCAGACGAGGACATGGGTTATCATGTGCTGAACAACGATCGCATGGTTCAGTTGAACAGTGGCCGATTGATCTGTCCGGTCGCGCTGCACAACCGCCCGAGTTATAACGAGCCAGATTGGTCGGGTGTCTTGATTTGTTACTTTTCGGATGACGTCGGTCAAACGTGGCAGCGTTCTGCCTCGGCCCTCAAGGGCGGGCATCCCGATGGAACTCGGATTCTGTTACAGGAGCCAGGGGTGGTGGAGCTTCAAGATGGTCGACTGCTGATGTGGGCCCGCACCGATGAGGGGTATCAATATCAAGCCTGGTCGGCGGATGGTGGCGACACGTGGACTCAGCCGGTGGCTACCGTCATTCGGTCGCCGCGATCGCCTGCAAGTATCGAGAGGTTGCCGGGCCGCGACGAACTGGTGATGGTCTGGAACGACCATTCACGGTTTCCGCTTGAAAATGAGGCTGGGCGCACGCCGCTGTCCGTAGCGCTCTCGGCGGATGATGGGGTGACGTGGCAAACCGCGCGCACCCTCGAGGACGATCCGCAGGGTTGGTATTGTTACACGGCGATCGATTTTGTTGGCGACCGTGTGCTGCTGGGCCACTGCGCCGGTGATCGAGCAAAGGGCGGTCTCAACGTCACCCAGATCACGAGCTTCGAAATCGATTGGTTGCTCACCAGAACGTCACCCTGATTCCCCGACTCCAGCAGGCTGTAGCCGGGGTCGCTGACCCCGGTCGCCCCTGAGCAGAAACCACGCCGCCGCACCGGGCTCACCGAGCCCGGCTACATCCCAAACCATCGCGCCAATTAAGTGATCCGTTGTGTAGCGGACCATCCCTACCTGATTGCCCGGCCCATCGGTTCCGCCGTCGTTTGGTGGGACCAAACTATGGCGAGACCTCGCCGTCCCTACCTGTCCTCAGGGGTTGCGAATGAAGACGGGCGAGATCCAAGCCCATTGATCGTTTCTCTGACGGACGCGGATGTAGTAGTTGTCCTCGCCGTCGCCTTGGTCGGTCCAATTGAAGGCCCAATGGAATTCGTGGAGCAGTGGAGCGCGGTGAAAACGATAGGCGGGGGAGTCGATGCCGCCGAGGTGGCCGGTGCGCGCGCCAGCGATGAGGTCACGTAACGGAAAAGTGGCGACCTGGCCGTTGAGGGTCGCTTTAACGGTCGCGGTCAACGGCGCTTCGATCTCAATACAGAATCCTTGGGATGCGTTGGTTGAATTGTTGGGGTTACTGCGAGTGACGGTATTGAAATGAACAGATTGATCGTCCGATCGCTGCCAACGTGACTCGTAGAAACCGTTCTCCGTGTCGTCGTCGCCTTCGACGGGCGAAACCACTTCACGTCCGCGGAATCGAGGCTCTTCCCGGATGATCGTTCCCTCGGATATGGAGAGATCAACATCCCACGGGGTGGCGCGGTTACGTTCGCCCCAACCGAGTTCAAGGTAGATCAGGGTGCGGATCGTGTCGCCGGCCTCGACGGGCGTGATGTCGGTCTGGGAAACGCGATGAACGAGCTCGTTGTTCTTCACCACGTCGATGCAGTCGATGGCACCGGCGGCATGCACTTTAACTTCGATTTCGCGGTGAGAACAGGGAGCGACGACCGAGCCCATGGGGGCTTCGTTGAGGGTATATTCGAGTTGTATCCGATCACCCGTGAGAGCGTAACAGCGGCGCGCTTTGAAGGCGTCCCAGATGGACTTCCGATCGCGACCGTCGGCCCAGAGTCCGGTGACGCCATGGCCATAACTGCCGGGGTGCCCGCTGTGGTGATCGGTGTGGCCGGAGAATCCGAACACGTGTCCTTGGGCGAGCCCGTATTGAATCGTGCTCTCCCAATCTGAACCGCCCATCGAGTGGAGAAACGGGCGGGTGTTTTCACTTGATTCAGAACAGCCGTGCATGGAGAGCAGCTCGACGAAGGGCCCCCAGCGCTCGTCGTGAGTCGCCCAGTTGATGCCGCGCGTGCCGGTGCGGTAGCCAATGTGATGGGGGAAGGCCAATGCCTCGACGCCGTTGGCGGCGAGGGCCGCGAGTCGGGTGTGTAGATCGGGAATACTGTCGGCGTAGATGATTTCGCCCGCGAAGTTCTGGTAAAGAATGGTGCGGTCACCATCGGCGTTGGAGTGGATCTCGAAGCCGGGGAAGACGACAAATTTCTCCTCATCGTTGTAGGACTGCAACGTCTCCATCATCTGCGGCCAGTCGCGTTTTAGTTTGGCGAATCCGACTTGGTGGAAATCGATGATGTATTGGATCCGCTCGTCAGGTTCGGGCATGTCAGGCCAATGCGCGTGGCCCGTGATCGAACAGAAATCCAACTGCTCCCGCGCGTTCTTGAGCGCATCTTTGAGCGAACCATGACCGTAGGATAAACCACAGTGATTGTGTAGATCGCCGAAGAGCAGGTCTTGGCCGTCGTAGGGACTTTGGGGGGAATCCATGGGCTATGGCTTGTCAGTGAGCGAATTCAACAAATAGGGGCGGAGTGCAAAGCACAACATGCACGAAATAACGGGCGAGATCGAATTTCAGGTAGGGCGTGCTCGCCGAGCGCGCCGCCGTTGGAGTGGGCTCCAGCAGGATGTAACCGGCGCTTTCGGCGAAATCGCCCTACTTGAAATGGAGTTAAAGATTATTATGCAGGATCAGTTTTTCAGTTGGTTGAAGCGATCGAATCGGACGTTTAGTCGATCGTCATCAAACCGCCCTTGGCATCGAAGGAATCACGCGAGCGGGCGACCATTTGCAGGGAACGGAAACCATCGATCGCACTGCAGATGGGTTCGCCACCGTCCACAAAATGACGGAGGTGTTTCACGAGACGTTTGTCGGAACCGTAGTGAGACGATTCGAAGTTTTCGCCGCCGGCAAAGAAGGTGTCGGTCTCGCGGCCATGTTGGGTGTAGCTGCGGATCATGCCGTCGGAACGGGAGAGCACGAGGCGACCGGAATCGCCGACCAGCTCGAGGGTTTCGCCGTCGGGTGCGAGGGGGCCAAAAATGGTAAAGAACAGGTTGCCGATGACGCCGTTGTTGAACTGCAGATTGATGCTGCCGCTATCTTCGACGTCGCTGTCGGGACTGTAGACGCAGGCATCTTGAATGGAGCGCTCATCTTCGGGATTGTTGGGATCGACGATTTTGACGGGCGCGGACTCCTTAGATTCTTCGAGGGCGTCGGAGCGGCGATAGGCGCATTCACGATCACAGACGGAGCACCGCTTGGGGGCGGTGGGGTCGGGTTTGAAAACCGCCGAGCGGCCGCCGAAAGCACTGATGGCGGAGCAATCGTCGTTGGTCATCCAACGAAAAACATCGAAGTGGTGGCTGCACTTGTCGTTGAGCGGTCCGCCCGACCACCCGCGTTTGCGATGCCAACCTTGCAGGTAACGGCTGTAGGGGATGACAGATCGGAGCAGGATCATTTGCAGCGAACCGATGGCGCCCGCATCAAGGAGTTCCTTCATTTTGAGCCAACTGTCTTCGTAGCGACGGGTGAAGCCCATCAGGAGGCGATTGCCGGTCCGTTCCTCGGCGGCGAGAATTTGACGACCTTCTTCAAGGTCCACCGCTATTGGTTTTTCGAGGTAGACCTTTTTGCCGGATTCGAGAGCAGCCACCGTGTGTTCGAGATGGGCGTCGGTGTGGGAAGTGATCAGAACGAGGTCGATTGAATCGTCGGCGAGCAGCTTTTGGTAAGTGGCGTAGCGGTTGACCGTGGTGGGATGTCCGACGGAGCGGTAACGCGCTTCGAGTTCATCGGCGGCGTTGTTGGCGCTGCCGAGCGAACGGTTAGTAACCGCGGTGATGCGCAGGCCGGTTTCAGCGGCGCTGTCTACCATGTTGAAACCGATGTGATGCAGGCCGCGGGCGCCGCAGCCGATGATGCCGACGGTTTTGATTTCAGGAGAGGTCATGGGTGAATAAATATAATCAAGCTACTCGCTTAGGTCGGTTTTCGTATTGTCGTGAAAACAGAGGATGAAGAAAATGGTCACGCCGACGGTGATGTAACCGGTGGTGGTAAAAATGCCATCCCATTGGTAGCTGTCGGCCGTGGCGTAGCGGGTGGAGATAAGACCGGCGAGATTGGAACCGAAGAACTTTCCGAGACCGAGAAAAACTAGCATGAACAAGCCCTGAGCGGCGGCGCGCATTTTTATGCCGGCTTTGAGATCAACATACATCGAGCCGGTGACGTTGAAGAAGTCGTAGCAAGCACCGTGGATGAGGATGGAGAATAGGATTAGGGCTGTCGCGTCCACCGTGATGTAGGCAAAGAGGAAGTAGCGGATGGCCCAGAAGATTAAGCCGAGCGCCATCATCCATTTGAATCCGACGCGCATAATCAGAAACGGCACGAAGATCATGAAGGCGGCTTCCGAGATCTGCCCGAGGGACATTTTGCTGGCCACGTTCTCTACGCCGATGTCGTTCAAAAACATGTTGAAGAACGCGAAATACATCTGGATTGGAATCCCGATGAGGAGCGCCGCAGCGAGGAAAACGATGAAGTTGCGATCGCGCAGGAGGCCGAACGCGCTGCCTCCGATGATCTCCCGGAAACTCACCTTAGCGTCCCGCTTCTGGGGCGGGGTAGCCGGCAGGGTGAAGTTGTAGAAACCGAGCAGAATTGAGGCCCCGGCGGAAAGCAGAAGCGGCACGGCGGTGGTTTCCACCCCCGGCACGAAACGGCCGAGCACGAGATTCACGGAGAGGCCGGCGAGGACCCAACCCAGCGTGCCGAAAAGACGCACAAACGGGAACAGTCTCCGCGGGAGATGGTGAAAGACGATGGAGTTGCTGAGTGATTCGGTCGGGGTGTAGACGATGCAGTAACAGAAGAGCACCCAGACGAACGCGCTCGGGTCGGTGACACGCGACAGAGCGATCATGATCAACCCGGCGACAATGTTGAGACCGCCCAACAGGCGTTGAGTGGAGAAGAATTGATCGGCAATTAGTCCGACAAAAAACGGAGTGATGATCGCGGCGACTCCGAAGAGGCTGTAGGAAAAACCAATGTAGGAGCCGGTCTGTTCGAGGCCTTTACCGAGGTAGGTTCCGAGGGTGACGAACCAAGCGCCGCGAGTGAAATATTGGAGGAGCATCATCGCCGAGAAGCGAAGTTGATGCGAAGGGGTGGAAGCCATGGAAAGGGGTAGGAAGGGCTAGAGGAGGTGGGGAAGCAGCAATCAAACGGGATTGCGGGGGTGAGTCACGTCTTGTTCTTACCGTGCAGATCGAGCGGAGCGCCTCTTGACCTCCCTTCGTTGGGATTTCTAGAGTGCCTCCCTGCCTCAAACCTTTCGCCCTTATTATGAAAAAACTGCTTTCGCTTCTCCTTACCATGTCGCTTTCCGCTGCTGTTTCCTCCGCCGATGATCTCAAGTTTTCCAGTCCCCTGATCAGCATTGGCGTAGTGGTTTCCGGCCTCGATGAATCGGTGAAGTTTTATACCGACGTGATCGGGATGAAAGAAACGGGAGGATTCGACGTGCCGGGCGAGTTCGCCAGTAAGCTGGGCCTGACCGATAACAAAACGCTTAACGTCAAGGTCCTCAAATTGGAGGATTCTCCCGATGCGCCGCAGTGGAAATTGATGAGCTTCGGCGATGCCGCCCAAGCCCAACGCAGTAAACACATCGATGGGTTCACCGGCATGCAGTATATTACCATCAATGTCGCCGATCTTGCCCCCTTTGTGAAGCGGCTGAAGCAGCATAGCGTAAAACTGCTCGGGGAAACTCCGGTGGAGCTTCCTAACGGGAAATACCTTGCGCTGGTGCAGGATCCCGATGGCACGTTCATCGAGTTGATCGGGCCGATGCAGTGAGTCCGGTCTCGAGCAAATTTCGGTATCGATTGCAGGGAGCGCTGATCGCGGCCGCGTGCTGGGTTGGCGTCGAAGCCCATGCGGGCGACGAACCGCCGGTGCGTGATTTGCGGATCACGATGTTGTCGACGAATATGGCGGGAAACCCCGGTATGTCTGGTATGGGGGAGTGGGGGTTTGGCGCACTGGTTGAAGTCGACGGCAAGCGGTGGTTGTTCGATACCGGTCATCGCGCGGACACAGTGCTAAACAACGCGGCGGAATTGGATCTGTCACTGGAGGAAATCACTGATGTGATTCTTTCGCACAACCACGGCGATCATGCCGGTGGGTTGGTCACGCTGCGCCGCGCTTGGGCGAAGAAAAATCCGGACGCCCTCTCGCGGGTGCATGTGGGCCGTGGCGCCCTGTGGTCGCGGGGTGCCGATGTGGGGGGCGGGGAGTGGAATGATTTTATATCGATCAGGGAAGATTACCAGGAGCTCGGTGGTGAAGTGATTGTGCACGATGAAGCGATTGAGCTTCACCCGGGAGTTTGGCTGACCGGCCCAATCGATCGCCCGCACGCCGAGCAACCGCCGATGCGATCCGGTCACGTCGTGTGGCCGGGTGATATCCATCGGCCGGACGATGTGCCCGAAGACATGGCGATGGTTTTTGATACGACCGAAGGGCTCGTCGTTTTGGCGGGGTGCGGACACGCGGGATTGATCAATACGCTCGAGCACGCTCAGAAAACCGTGCGCCCGGAAGCGAAGATCCATGCGGTGGTCGGCGGACTCCACCTCGCGTCCGCGTCGGCCGAAAAACTCGATTGGACGGGCGAGAAACTGATCGAGTTGGGACTGGAGCATTTGCACGGGGGACACTGCACCGGTATCGCTCCAGTGTATCATTTACGCGAAGTGGTGGGCCTCCCCCGCGAAGCCGCGGTGGTCGGCGCGGTAGGCTCTTCGTTCGATCTGCGCAGTGGAATCAATCCGCTCTGGATCGCGCGATGAGCGACCCAATAAAATGGTAGGGACGGACCGCTGGGCCGTCCGCACTTAGACGGAGAAAGGAACATGAGGTGCCGGTTGCTAGGGTAGCGGCCCAACGGTTCCTGAACCTTAGAGCCAACCGCGGACGGCCCAGCGGTCCGTTCCTACCTCAATTGATCCGCTCTGGATCGTCTTTTAGACGACCCGACCTATTTGATCAGCACGGTGTCGGGAAAGGCGCGGTGCCAACCGAACCAGAAGGCGCGATGTGCTGGCAGGCGTTTGAGCGTGCGGCCATCGGGGGCGGTCAATGCGGATTCAGTGAGCGTCCACTCTACTCCGTGATGGTCGGTGGCGGTATGGCGTTTATCCCAGGCCACGAACCCAACATCGGCCGGACGTTCATAGACCCGGTTGGCGCGACTCGCATCCGTGAGGATGACAAATGATTGGCCGCCAAAATTGTTTTCGTAGATGCGGTTTCGTTTTAGAAAACTAGCCGATATCGCGACGGGTGTTTCGGCGGCGGGGATGAAGCGCAGGGCCAGGACCTCGTCCTTGTCGTTGAGGCGATCATCATCGAAAGGAGTTTCGAACATCCGGTGCTCGGAACCGAAATAGTCACGATAGGCGACACCTTCTTCATAGTTGCGATCGTGCCCGGTTTCTAAGGAGAGAACCTGCGTGTCGGGATGACGCCGGCGCCATTCGCTCCAAGAAGTGGTGACGATGCTGCGGATGGGGAGCTCAATACCGTGGTCCGCCAGTGGCCCGATCACGGGTTTGCCTGCCATGGTGCTCCAGAGGGACTGGGTGGCCCGGTCATACATCAGCTTGTTGGAGCGATAGAGGAAACCACTGGTGCCGAGATCGTAGTCGGTTCCTCCGACGGATGTTTCGTAGAGGATAACAGTGCCGCAAAGGGTGCAATAGACTCCGATCAGTGGCACGCCGGCGATGGTGTCTACAAACATCTCATGCCACGCCAAGATGCGTTTGGGGTAGGCCCGAGCTTCGCCGTTGATCTCAATTCCGAAGATCACGTCGGTGCCGGCGAGGTAGTCAGCGTCCGCTGCGGCGATCATCGCAGGCTGGCGCAGAGGCGGGATGCCGTCCTGCTTGACGCCGCCCCAGGTGACTTCATCGAGTCGAATATCGAAACGGCGATCCGGAGTGAAGTAGGCCTCGAAGGCGGGGTCGATTCCTCGCTGCAAGAGTTGTTTGAAGTAGGCGTAGTCCCGACGGTTCGTCAGTTCTTGAGACCACACGTATTGATTGAATCGATCAAAATTCTTGGTCGGTTTCTGGCCGATTTTCTTGCGCAGAACTTTGAGCAAGGCCCGTCGCTCAGGCGTGTCTTGGATGAACCGATAGATTTCGGTGAAGTTAGGGTAGCAGCTCCTCGCTCCAATTGTCCGAGATCCAAGTCAGGCCTTCTTCTGGCGTTCCCTGACCGGCTGCTCCGACCGCAATGAGGAAGTTCTCCGCCGCACTGTCTGAAGACGTCGACTCGGCCTGACCGTCCTCGGCCGCGATGAGAGGCGACAGGGTGAGCAAGATGACGGCAAGCAGTGTGCGATAGATTATTTTAAGCCCGTGCATGAGGATTGGGACCCGAAAGGGAAGAAATGCTTCCCGTTGATTCTGGGATGATGAGATGGCTGCACTGCGAATATAATCCTAGATCGTTTTTAAACTGAGGTTCAGGTGGCCGTTCCCCGCCTTTCGGGCGCGAGTTTAAATCATGCCTGCCATCTTATCCCCTGAAGAAAATGTCTCGATTAAAGTGTCATATTACAAGTGACACTATATTTTTAGTGTTTGGTATAAATATAATTAAGAATCTTATGTTCGAGGAGAAATTTGGATTTATACGGATACTATCGCTCTTATTTGTGGGTTGGTAGCGGGGGCTGAATCCGTATACTTACGGTCTATGTTATCGCTGAAATCCGTGCTCCTCTCTCTTTTTCTAGTTCTTCCGATTATGCATGCAGAACCACTGACCGTTTTATTAGGAACCTTCACGCGCGGGGACAGTGAGGGCGTTTATGCGGTGCAGATGGACACCGAGACGGGTGCTCTCACGGAAGCCAAACTTGTGGCTGAATTAGAGAATCCTGGTTTTCTGACCCGCCATCCGAAACTGCCCGTGGTCTACGCGATCCTGGTTGAGAAAGACTCCTCGGGCAGTCAAGTAGGTGGAATAGCGGCTTATGCGATCGACTGGAAAACGGGAGAACTCAAGGAGATCAATCGACGCGTGGCTTCCGGTGGGACGTTTGCCCATTTGGCGGTCGACCCAGCGGGGCGCCGGGTGATCGCGGCCAGTTACGGTGGCGGTTATGTCACCGCTTGGTCGCTGGACCCGGATGGTCGGCTCGGGGAGGGCGGTGAACTTATACCGCAGACTGGAACATTGGGACCCAACGCCAAGCGCCAGAACGCCGCCCACCCGCATTCCGTTACAATCTCTCCGGATGGGCGTTTCGCCTGGGTTGCTGATCTGGGACTCGATCGGGTGTTGGCCTATGACCTGACCGGCGCTGCTCCGTTGCCGCAGCCTCATGTCGACGGCGATGCCGTGTCCCATGCCGGCGCGGGCCCGCGTCACAGCAAGTTTTCCACCGATGGGAAATCATTTTATGTGCTGAACGAATTGGACGCATCGATCACGGTGTTTGGTTACGATGCGGCGGCAGGCACCCTAGACGAACGGCAACAACTCTCGCTCCTGCTACCGGACTATGATGGTGCGGTATCGTCATCGGAGATTCGAACCCATCCTAACGGCCGATTCGTTTACGCTGCTCACCGGGGAGACAGCACTATCGTGATTTTCTCCCGCGATCAACGTTCTGGGAAATTGTCCCGCCTAGGCGCGGTGCCGACCGGCGGGAAAACGCCGCGCAATTTTGCGCTCAGTCCCGATGGAGCATGGCTCATCGCAGCTAACCAAAACTCTGACACGCTCACCACCTTCAAGGTCGATGCGGAAACCGGCGCGTTGACCGCAACAGGTGAATCGACGGCGGTGCCGCACGCGGTGTGTGTGCTATTTTAATCGCAGCGTGATTGGGATTATTCACACTCAAGGGCCGTGCGGGATGTTCGATTTTTCGGGCCCGACGACAAGACGGGCGGTAGGGCGGTCTCGCCGAGACCGCCGTTTCACCAAGTAAAATCACTCCGTCGTTGGCGCGCTCGGCGAGCATGCCCTACCTGCTAGTCTCAGCACCCGTTGCGAATTACTTGGCGTGCTGTAGCCGGGGTCGCTGACCCCGGTTTCCGTCATGCTGACTTGTCAGCCGGAGGCAGACGGCATGAGCTGAACGAATGTTGAATCGAGCTATTTGCGGAATCTTGTTAGGATGTAGTCTGCTGTCGGCCGGACCGAACGACTGGGAGCGTATCGAGGTCGAGCCGGAAGGTCGGATTGATGCGATTGCCGATTTCGGTGACGGCGTAATCGTGCTCGGCACGCGGCTACCGAATCCGAGCAACGTTTACCGCAGCGATGATCTCGGCGCGACGTGGTCGCTGGTCAAAAACGTGGGTGACGATGATTACATCACCTGTGTGGCCTCGGGTGAAGGTGGCGTGGGCTACATTCTGACGGGAGGCAAAGTCCACGTTTGGAAAACCGAGGACGACGGCCTCACCTGGCGCGACCTCGGCCGCGTGAACGATGCCGACAGTGGCACTAATTTTGCGGAGGCTTACGGTATGGTGGTCACGCCGGCAGGCACCGTGCTCATCGCCGATACGGATGCTGATGGCGGCCGCATCACGCGTTCCGAGGATGGCGGTAAAACCTGGCAGGTCAGTGCCCCGATTTCGCCTCGTGCCGTTTACCGGCTCCAGTTGGTCGGCGATGGCATCATCGCGAATGGTTGGGCGGGACACATCTACAAGAGCACCGATGATGGTCGCACCTGGTGGGATTGCGGTAAGCTGATGGATTCGTTTCTCTATGCGATTGATTACCTCGGTGACGACGAGGTGTTGATCGGCACGGAGTCGGGCCACATTTTTCGGAGCGATGACAATGGTGAGACCTGGGTCAACCAGGGCTATGTCGGTGATTCGGCCGATGATTTTGTGAGCCTCGGGGGTGGACGGGCAATTTTCACGACCTACCGGGACTCAAAGCGGATGCACTATACCGCTGACAGTGGACGCACCTGGTCCGACTGGGGGGATGTGGCTACTGGGGCCGAAGGCGATTGGTTCGACCATGTGATCACCGCGACAGATGGTGACGAGACGGTGGTCGTTGGCGGCACCAACAAAGGGTTCGTGCTGCGTCAGGTGGTCCCTTGACCGTGGTCGTCTCCTTTTCTTAGGGTGGGGTCGTGTATGCCCCTTCATCGCTCTCCCCGTCGCTATCCAGCGGTCGATTAAAACTGTTTGGCCTAGTCGTATTATGGTCCCTCGTCGGATGGACCCAGGTTTCGGCCGCCGTGACGCGTGGCCCGTATTTGCAGCTATCGACGGAAGAATCCGTGGTGGTGGTATGGCGGAGTGACGAAGCGACGGCTCCCGTGGTGCGCTACGGGCCTTCTCCGAGTAAGTTGGATCAGCAGGAAGCAAAGGACTTTGCCCTTAAAGTGAGCGCGGGGATTGAAATAACGACGACGGGCAAACGCTATGCTCGACTGCACAGTGCGCCGAATGGCACGCGTCAGTATGAGATGAAGCTGAGCGATCTCGAGCCGGACACGCGTTACTACTATGCGATCTATGATGGGGAGGAGAAACTGGCGGGTGGTGATGCGGATCATTTTTTCCGGACCCACCCGGAGCGCGGCACGGATGCGCCGATCCGCATTTGGGCGGTGGGTGATTCGGGTAAAGGCAATGAAGTGCAACGAGGTGTTTACCACGGGGCATTGAAGGTGCTCGAGGAAGACGGGAAGCCGCTCAACATGTATTTGCACGTGGGTGACATGGCCTACACGCACGGTCGGGATCTCGAATTTCAAACTGGATTTTTTGATATGTATCAGACAACGCTGCGCCACGCGGTGTGTTGGCCATCGATGGGAAATCATGAGGGTCATACTTCCGATGGTTTGATCCAGACGGGACCGTATTATGACGCTTACGTTTCGCCGGCGCGAGGTGAGGCGGGTGGCGTGGTTTCTGGCACTGAGGCCTACTATTCGTTTGATTATGGCCGAGCCCACTTCATCTGCCTGAACTCCTTCGATGTCGATCGGTCGGCCGAGGCAGACATGGCGCAATGGTTGAAGGCAGACTTAAACGCGACGAACGCGGATTGGCTCGTGGTCTTTTTTCATCACCCGCCTTATACCAAGGGATCACACGACAGTGATCGTGAAATTGAGCTGATCGAAATGCGGGAGCAGATCATGCCGATTCTGGAGGCAGGCGGGGTAGACATGGTGCTCACGGGCCACTCCCACATTTACGAACGGTCCATGCTGATCGACGGAGCTTATGCCACGCCAACAGTGGCGGATGGCGTGGTGCTAGATGATGGTGATGGCCATATGCACGGCGACGGGGCCTACCAGAAGAGCGCAGGCCTGCACGCGCACCAAGGTGTGGCTCAGTTGGTGATCGGCCACGGTGGGCAAAACCTCTCTCGCAAGGGCGCGATGCCGATCATGCGGCGGGTGCAAATGGAGCACGGTTCGATGATCATCGATATCGAAGGCGACACGTTGACCTCGCGCATGATCAACAGCGCGGGTAAAACGACCGATACATTTAACATCGTGAAACGCGGGAAAGTGAATCCGCAGATCGTGGACAATCCATGGACGCCAGTCGGCCCAACGGTTCAACCCGGCGGCGGCGAAGTGACCGGTGCGTTTGAGCTTACCCTGACGCCCAGCAAGTTCTGGCTGGATGGAACGATGCGCTACACGTTGGACGGCAGTGAGCCGACGATGGATTCCGCCCGCTACGACCGTCCGGTTCGGATGTCGGCATTGAAGAAGGCTCTGACGATCCGGGCTCGTTCCTACAAAGGGGAGGAAATCGATCCCTCGTTGGATACGGTCGTGAAGCTTTTCCCCGAGGGTGGCGCACCGGAGAAAAAGGCAAAGAAGCCTGCCGAACCGACCCCGAAGTATTAGGAATCGGCTGAGCGCGATCCCCAGGGATTCGGTCGTAAAAGACCCGTGGGCAGACTAGTGGCTGAGGACTTGGCCGTCGGCGAGTAGCCGCTGGCGGAGTTTCTCATAGTCCACGTCTTGCACGGGGATGTTATCGTCGATCGCGAAGCAGGCGGCGGTCGCCGCACTTTGTCCGAGAATCATAAATACCGGCTCCATGCGGATCGAACCGAAGGCGATGTGGGAGCTGGAGACGCAAACGGGCGCGAATAAGTTTTCGCATTGTTCCTTCTGCGGAACGAGGGAGCCGTAGGCGATTTGGTAGGGTTTGCACTTCACGCCGATGTCGCCCTCGTTTTGCACGTAACCTTCGGGCGTGATGTAACGTTGGACGTTGTGGGAATCGAGGGTGTAGCTACCCATGCCGATCGGCTTGGGTGTAGGCGAACGTTGCAGGAGTTCGTTCTCGGTCATGACAAAGTCGCCCACCATGCGACGGGCCTCCCGGATGTAGAGTTGATGCGACCAGTTGCCGTTGTCGGTGAACTCATCTTTGGGCAGGCCCCAGGTGTTCATCTCGGCTTGGACTTCGGTGGGCACGCGGGGATCCGTGGCGATGAAGTAGAGCCAGCCTTTCTGGTAGTCTTCGTGCTCTTTGAAGATAGCGCGGCGTTCGGCGTAGCTCCCTTCGGGATAGTTGTAGTTCATCCCGATGTTATCGGAGCTCATCGGACCGTGATTGTTAGTATCGGTCTTGTGGTTGGGGATGGGGTCGAATTTTTGGAAAGTTTCGCGCCAACCGGCATCGAAGATGCGGACCAAGAGCTCGTATTGGCTGGGGTCGTAGTTGTCGGGACGAGAGAACGGAATGCGGTTGGTCGGGTCGTTGGTGAGACACATGCGGAAGCAGTAGGCCTGCACCTTGTGGTCGCCGGCGTGTTTCTCGCCGGGGTGTGCCGCACTGATGCGCGGGAGCACGCCACTCGAGGGGTCACCCGGAATGACATAGGGATCGATGCGTTGTTGGTTGGGAATAGCGTCGAAGTGGTGGCCGTGATGCAGGACTCCGATTTGCACGCCGTTCCAGTCCTCGCCGTAGGTCTCTTTACTCTCCCGGCCCACGCGGGTATCGATGTCCGCCGCCGAGATCAGGTCGCCTTCGTAGGTCGCATCCATGAAGATTTTACCGCGGTAAATCGTGCCATCGAGGGTGCGGAATTCGGTAATGCGGCCATCCTCCACGGTGACGCCATCGGGGCCACGATCCAGCCAGGCGTCGCGCACGACCTCGATCTCGTAGTCGCGCACAAAGTCCTCGAACACGCCCTCGGCGGCGTGAGGCTCAAAAATCCACATGGTGCGTTCGTCGCCATCGATCGCCGGGGTGCCTTGGCCCTTGTTGCCGTATTCGTCCTTACTCTGCTGGCGCCAGGAACCGTCCTCGTCATAATGTTTCCAGATGCGGTGGTAGAACTCACGAGCGAGTCCGCCGATGACCGCTTTGTTGCCAGTATCCGTCCAACCCAGTCCACCGCTGCTGAGTCCGCCGAGATGTCGATCCGGCGAAACGACGATGACGGATTTCCCCATCTTTTTGACCTGAACCGCGGCGACGATCGCCGCAGAGGTTCCGCCGTAGATGACGACGTCGGTTTGTTGGGCGCCGATCGCTATAAGCGGCAGCAACCCGAGGAGGAAGAGGGTGGATTTACGCATGACCAGAGACCCTGATGGGGATTTGATTCGGTAACATTCCCTTTCTGGGTGAGTGGAAGAGAAGAAGAACGAAAACAGAGAAAGATTACGAGCGTGGCAACTGGTGGTTTATCCGCCGGTGGATTTCCGGTATTTTAAGGGGAGGGTGCCGAAATGGTTTTTGAATTGGCGGGTGAAGGAGCTGTGATCGTAGAAACCGCTCTCGAGGGCGATTTCGGTGATGCTCTTTACGGTCGATTTCAGTAGGTCGGCCGCGATGAGGACGCGAAGCCGGATGATGTATTCGCGGGGACTGATACCGAAGCGTTGTTTGAAGAGGCGCTCGAGGTGGCGCTGGGAAAGGTCGGCTTGGGTGGCGAGCGCAGGGATGTTAATCGTCTGGCCGATGTTCGTCTTGATGAGCTCGACGACTTTGGTCACGGGATCGTCGGCGGCATCGAAGGCGCGCTCGTAGGGTTGGATGAGACCGCAAATGGCGGCCACCTTTCCGTCGTGATCGAAGATGGGGTATTTGTTGGTGCTAAACCATTCGGGGAGCCGGTCACGGGCCGGGAAAAGTTCGACGAGATTGAGCAGCGGTTTGCGGGTGCGGAAGACGGTGCGGTCATCGGCCTCAAACTTGTCGGTCATATATTTTGGAAAGATATCCACATCGAGCTTTCCCATCACGTCGTCGATGGAGTTGAGACCGCAGTGCTCAAGGAACCGTTGATTGCCCAGAAACAGGCGGCGCTCTCGGTCCTTGGCGAAGAACATCACATGGGGAATGTGTTCGAAGAGGCGGTGGAATTCGCCACCCAGACGGAAATTGTCGAGTTGGGGCGTAAGTGACGACATGGCGAAATAACACCATTATTAGAACCAAATAATACAAGCTGTTTCGGTCAATATAGCGTAGAATTGATGAATCGGAATTGCTGTCCCCCAAAGTTATCCTGATCCGAGTGCCCCGCTCGGCTATCTCACTTTTTAACCCTCGCAGTTTTCTTATGCCTGACCAGATCAATGTTGCCCTCGTGGGGCTCGGCTTCGGCGCCGAGTTTATCCCGATTTACCAAAAACATCTGAACGCCAGAATCGTCGCGATCTGTCAGCGCAATGAAGCGTCGCTCAATAAAATTGGTGGCGAGTTTGGGATCGAGAAACGGTATACCTCTTACGAAGAGTTATTGGCCGATCCGGAGATTGATGCGGTGCATATCAATACCCCTATTGGCAGTCACGCGCTGCAGTCGATCGCCGCGCTGAAGGCCGGTAAGCACGTGGCTTGCACCGTGCCGATGGCGACGACGGTAGAGGAGTGTGAAACCATCTGTAAGCTCTGTGAGGAGACGGGCCTGACCTACATGATGATGGAGACCGTGGTTTATAGTCGGGAGTTTTTATTTGTGAAGGAGCTCTTCGATAACGGTGAGCTGGGGCGTATCCAGTATCTGCAATCGAGTCACCAACAGGACATGGCGGGGTGGCCGAGTTATTGGGACGGACTTCCGCCAATGCACTACGCGACGCATTGCGTGGGGCCGGTGCTGGCGCTGCAACGTAACCGGGCGGAGACGTTATCGTGTTTTGGCTCGGGCCGGATTCAGGAAGAGATGATCGGTATCCACGGTTCATCCTTCGCGATCGAATCCTGCCAGGTGACATTCAAGGACTCAGACGTTTCGGCGCGGATCATCCGGTCGCTCTACAACACCGCCCGGCAGTATCGGGAAAGTTTTGATGCCTATGGCTCCAAGAAGAGCTACGAGTGGCCGCTGGTCGAAGGGGAGAACCCGGTGATCCATACCATTGGCAAACCCGAATCGGAGATCCCGGAGAAAGTCACGGTGCCGGACTACGCGCATCGACTTCCGGAAGAGATCCGTCCGTTCACCGGTCGCGGGGTCTATGATTCGGGCGATAACCAGCACCTGTCATTCACCCAGGGTGGCGGGCACGGCGGATCCCATCCGCATCTGGTGCATGAGTTCGTGAGCGCGTTGTTGGAAAAACGGGCGCCGTATCCCAATGCGCCCGAGTCGGCTAACATCACCTGTGTCGGAATCCTCGCGCATGAATCGGCGATGGAAGGCGGGGCACTGAAACGCATGCCGGAGTTTACGCTGAAGTAGGGGGCTGAGAGGCATCCGCCTTTGTCCCGCCCTGCGAGACTTCGGCGGACAAGGGGCTTTTTAAGAACGAGAACGAGTAGGAGAAAGAGAATGATAATGATAATGATGAAAAATACTATGATGGGGAAGATGGTGACTCGTTTTTTGACGGCGGTTGTGGTCGTAACGTTAGGGATCAAGTGTGCGTTGGGTTCGCAGCCTAATGTCATTGTCGTGATGACGGATGATCAGGGTTATCCGGAACTTTCGGCGCATGGGAATCCCGCCGTGGAGACGCCGCATTTGGATCGGCTTCACGCCGAGAGCGTTCGGTTCGAAGACTATCATGTTTCGCCGATGTGTGCGCCGACGCGCGGTCAATTGATGACTGGCTTGGACGCGGCGCGAAACGGCGCGATCAATGTGAGCAGTGGTCGGGCATTGCTACGGCCCGAGGTGCCGACGATGGCTAACTTCTTTTCTGATGCGGGTTACGCCACCGGGCTGTTTGGCAAGTGGCACTTGGGATCGAATTACCCGTTTCGACCAGAGGACCGCGGATTCGATGAGACGGTGTGGTTTCCGTCGTCGCACATCGGTGCGGTGCCGGACGTTTGGGGCAACGATTACATCGACGACACCTACACCCATAACGGGAAGCTCCAAGCGTATGAGGGGTATTGCACGGATATCTTCTTTGGAGAGGCGAAGCGTTTCATAAAACGATCAGCGGCGGCAGGTGAGCCCTTTTTGGCCTACATCGCAACGAATACGCCGCATGGACCGCTGGTGGCGAAACCGGAAGATCGAGCCGTGGTGGCCGAGACGTTGGCTCGGCCGGAATTTGCTCATTTGTCGGAAGCCCTCAGGAAGAGTTTAGCGAGTTATCTGGGTATGGTGCGCAACATCGATAGCAACGTCGGCGAGTTATTGGCCTTTCTCGAAACGGAGGGGCTACGGGATGATACGATTCTGATTTTTCAGACGGATAACGGCAGCACGTTTGGGCAGCGTTATTACAACGCAGGCATGTTCGGATCGAAGACCCAGCTCTGGGAAGGCGGCCACCGCGTGCCGTGTTTTGTCAGTTGGCCCAACGGGGAACTGGCGGCGCCCGGGGTCGTGGAAGAATTGACTCAGGTGCAGGATATATTGCCGACGTTGCTCGATCTTTGCGGGATCGAAACGGAACGAGAATTTGATGGTATGAGTTTGGCTCCAGTTTTGCGCGGCGAAGTTGAAGTGTCGAAAGAGCGGGTGTTGGTGATCAACTACAGTCGCATGCCCGGATTCGTGAATTACCCGACACCATTTGCGGAGTCACTGATGAAACGTTCGGGATCGGCCGTCCTGTGGAAGCACTGGCGATTGCTGGAAGACCGGGAACTCTACGATTTGAAATCAGATCCACTACAACAGACCAACGTGATTGACGCGCATCCCGAGGTCACCGCGCACATGAGAGAGTATCTTTATGCGTGGTGGGATGAGGTGGGGCCGATCGCGAACGAGGTGCAGCGCGTGGTGGTGGGGAGTGATCACGAGAATCCCGCACGACTCACCGCGTGCGAGTGGCTGGATGTTTTTGTCGATCAACAACGCCAGATTCGCGTGGGTCAGCAAAAGGCAGGTTATTGGATGCTCGAGGTGGCTGAGGCGGATGATTACGAGTTCGAAATGCGGCGCTGGCCAAAGGAAATTGACCGGCCGTTGTCCGCTCCGGGCGAAGACGGTCGAGGCGGTCTGTCCATCAACTTCGCGAATCTCTTTTTGAGTGACCATCACCATACGGAGGAGGTCAGTAGGACCCGCAGTTACGGGTCGGGAAGCTACCAGAAACGGGTAAACCCGGATGATAAGTCGGTGACGTTTACCGCGACGCTCGAGCCAGGGCCTGTCGCGCTGCACACTTGGTTTCGGGGCGAGGATACGATCCTGGGTGCCTACTATGTTTATGTGACGCGCAAGTAGAGAATGCCCATGACGTCTAATTCCAAAATCCACCGCTGTTTCATCATCCTGCTTTGTGCAGTTGGGTTGGCGTTTATCGCCGGCGCTTCGCAGCCCAATATTCTGTTCTGTATCTCGGACGATCAGTCTTATGCCCATGCGGGCGCCAATGGGGATCCAGTTGTCCAGACGCCGGCATTCGATCGGGTCGCTCGCGAGGGACTTCGATTTACCCATGCGTTTTGCGATGCCCCAACCTGCGGGCCATCGCGTAGTGCGATCCTCACCGGACAGTCGATTTGGAGACTCGAAGAAGCGGGCAATATTCACAGCACGCTGCCGGCAAAGTTCGCGACCTACACCGAAGAACTGCAGCGTGAAGGCTACAAAGTGGGATACACCGGAAAAGGATGGAGCCCGGGTCGATTGGAGCCGGGCGGTCGCACCGAGAATCCCGCGGGTGAAGAATATATCGGGCGGACCTTAAAGCCGGCGTTTCGAGGTATGAGCAATAAGGACTATGCCGGTAACTTCGAGGACTTCATGTCTGAGGTTTCCGATGATCAGTCCTTCTGTTTTTGGTTGGGCACGCATGAGTCGCATCGCGGCTTCCAACCGGGGTCTGGGGTGGAAACAGGCAAAGACTTGGGCGACATTGCCGTGCCGGGGGTGTTTCCCGACAACGAACTCGTGCGCAGCGACATCGCCGACTACTTGGTCGAAGTCGAACACTTCGATACGATGGTCGCGCGGGCAATCGCCACCTTGGAGAAACGCGGATTGTTGGAGAATACGATCATCGTGGTGACGAGCGATCACGGGATGCCGTTCCCCCGCGCCAAGGCGAGTCTGTATGATCTGGGTTCCCGCGTGCCGCTGGCAATTCGTTGGCCCGCAGGCATAGCAGGAAAGGGCAGAGTGGTGGATGGATTGGTGAACTTAAGCGATCTCGCGCCGACCTTCCTGGAAGCTTCAGGATTGAAAGTCCCCAGTATGATGAGTGCTCGGGGCATGTCGGATATCTTTGCGAACCGGGAGTCGAAAAAACGCGACGCGGCCTATATCGCGATGGAGCGGCACGATGGCTGTCGGGCGGGAGGAAAGGGTTATCCCTGCCGGGCGATTCGGACTAAGGACTATTTGTATATTCACAACTTCGAGCCTTCGCGGTGGCCGTCCGGTTCTCCCGATGCGTCCGTCTGCGCGCGCGCAATCCCGTTTGGCGAGATCGATAGTTCGCCGACCAAGACGTTCATGATGGAAAACCGGAATACGCATGGGGTCGCCCATCTGGCCGAGCTTTCCTTTGGCATGCGTCCGGCGGAAGAGTTGTATGATTTAGGAAACGACCCGGAGCAGATGAACAATCTGGCGGGTTCCGTTACGCATAAGAAGGTGCAGGCTGAAATGCGGGAACGCTTGTTCGACCGACTTACGGAAACGAACGATCCGCGTGTGGTCGACGGCAACGTGGATTGGGACTATTATCCCTACTACGGTGGGATCAAAACCGACGGATGGGCCGTCGACGAGAAGCCATGATGAAGCATCTGAAATGGAGTCGATGCCTATTGCTGGCGTTTGTGATTGGCCGACCGGGGTTGGGGGCGGACGACGCGGCAGCGCGCCCTAACGTGCTCTTCATTGCGGTGGACGATCTCAATGATTGGGTCGGGCATCTCGGCGGACATCCCCAGGCGATGACGCCCAATATCGATCGGTTGGCGCAACGCGGGGTCTCCTTCACCCGGGCTTATTGCTCTGCGCCATTGTGCAACCCGTCGCGGATCAGTTTGTTGACCGGCATCCAGCCGTCGAACTCCGGCGTGTATGGCAATGGTGAGCAGCTGCGGGACAATTTGCCTGATGCGGTCACGCTCATGGCCCATCTGCGCGCGAACGGATACACCGCGAAAGGCGGGGGAAAGATCTTTCATGGTGCTGGCCGGGAGGGCGACGCGGACGCATGGGATTATTACCATAAACCTGAACGCACCCGTTCGCAGCCGATCGTCCAACAGGACTCGCCTTGGGCGCCGTGGGGGGCGGTCGCGGGCGGCGATGACGACATGTATGACGGAAAAGTGGTGAATTGGACAATCGACGAACTGAGTAAATCTGCCGATCAGCCCTTCTTCCTCGCCTGCGGTTTTACGAAACCCCACCTGCCATGGTATGCGCCGAAAAAATATTTCGATCTGCATCCGATTGAAGGTATCATTCTGCCGGAAATATTGGACGGCGATCGCGACGATCTGCCCGCTTGGGGCCAGCGATTTGCGCGCGAGGTGCATGATGTTTCCAACGCCCGGAATCACGCGATCGATGGGGAAGACCACGACATCGTGCTTAAACACGGACAGTGGTCGATCGCGGTGCAGAGTTACCTCGCGACCATCAGTTTTGTGGATGCCCAGATCGGAAGATTACTCGATGCGCTGGATCGCAGTCCGCACGCCGACAATACGATCATCGTGCTGTGGGGTGACCATGGTTGGCACCTCGGCGAGAAGCAGCATTGGCGGAAGCACGCCCTGTGGGAAACCACCACCCGCACCCCGCTGATTATCACGACCCCGGATGGTCTCGGACGGGGACAACAGAGTGCGCGCATGGTCAGCCTTATCGATCTCTATCCCACGTTGATGGAACTCTGCGCCGTGCCCGCGCGGTCCGGGCTTGATGGGCAGAGCCTGGTGCCTCTGTTGCGCGATCCGCAGCGCGAATGGACCCGACCCGTGCTGACGACCTATGGCTATCAAAACCATGCCGTGCGCACCGAGCGGTGGCGCTACATTCGCTACGAAGACGGCGGTGAAGAACTCTACGATCACCACAACGACCCGAATGAGTGGCACAACCTCGCGAGCCAACCGCAACATGCCGGCGTGATCGCGGAGCTGCAACGGGCGTTGCCCACCGAGAACCTACGGCCCATCGAACTATGAAAAAGAACCGTATCAACTCATTCTCACTGCTGGCGCTTGGAGTGATGCTGGCTACTTCGTTGGAGACCCGGCCGCCTAACGTGGTACTCTTCCTCGTGGACGATATGGGTTGGGCGGATGTCGGCAGTTTCGGAAGCACGTTTTATGAGACTCCGCATATTGATCGTTTTGCTCAGGAGGGCGTAAAATTCACGTCAGCCTATGCGGCGTGTCACGTGTGCTCGCCAACGCGCTCGAGTATATTGACGGGTAAGTATCCGGCGCGAACCGGGTTGACGGACTGGCTGCCGGGGCGGCGCGATTTTCCGTTTCAGCGGCTACAGAATGTCAGGAGCGTGCAGCAGTTGGCCACTGAAGAGACGACGCTGGCTGAGGCGTTGAAGTCACACGGTTATCGCACGTCCGCTTTGGGGAAATGGCACTTAGGGACAGCACCATCCACCCCTGATGCCCATGGGTTCGATGAACACGCGCCGCAAAATTGGAGCCGTGGGGCGCCAAATCGGACGTTCCATTCACCTTACAATTTGGACGGACTCGAGGGGCCGGAAGGGGAGTATCTCACTGACCGTTTGACCGACGAAGCGCTCGGATTTATGGAGCGGAACCAAGACGAACCTTTCTTCCTGTATATGGCACATTTTGCGGTGCATGACCCAATTCAAGGCCGGGATGATTTGGTCGAAAAATATGAGGCGAAGCTGAAGGCCAACCCCATGCCGAAAGCGGACCGGTTTGTGCTGGAGGGGAATCCTGATGACGCGAAGCCACTGAGTCGCGCCACGCTTGATGAACTCATAGCAGAAGATGCGTTTACCGGTCACAAAGTGCTGCCTCATCGCACGGTGAAAATCAAACAATACCAGGATAACGTTGAGTTTGCCGGCATGGTGGAGGCGGTGGACCAAAGCCTGGGTCGCATTTTGGCGAAACTGGAGGCGCTCAATCTAGCCGACGATACCATCGTCATCTTCTTCGCCGACAACGGAGGCATGTCCGCCGCGAATCTGTGGAATCCCGATCGGGAGATTCCGGAGGAACAATTCGACGTGGCCTATTCGACGTCAAATCTCCCTCTTCGCGGGGCCAAGGGCTGGCTCTATGAAGGTGGAATTCGCGTGCCCTGCATCGTGAATTGGCCGGGGCAAGGTCGATCGGGAAGCGTGGTGGACGAACCGATCATTAGCACCGATTTTTATCCGACAATTTTGGAGATGGCGGGACTACCGGCGCGGCCGGGGCAGCATCAAGATGGGGTGAGCTTAGCACCGCTGGTTGCCGGAAACGAAACGTTCAATCGGGAGGCGATTTATTGGCATTTCCCCCACTACAGTAATCACGGGATGCAGAGTCCGGGCGGCGCGATTCGTCAGGGTGATTACAAATTACTGGAGTATTTCGAAAATGACACGGTGCAGCTGTTTGACCTGAAGAACGATATCGGGGAGCAACGTGATCTGGCTCAGACGTGTCCCGCCAAGGTGGCGGAACTGCGGGCTAAATTACATGCTTGGAGAGAATCAGTTGGCGCTCGAATGCCGGTGCCCAATCCGGATTATGATGGAGGGGGCAACTAGGATGAAGAGAATGAAATGTAGAGAGGCATCCGCCGAGGTGGGGCTATGGCGCGACAAGGGACTTTTTAACCACGTCTATGAACGAAGTGAATGGTATTATATAAACACAAGTGAATGGCCTGACATGGCTTCACTATCGCTACGCACTGGAACAGTTTTTAATACTGAGAGGCAGACCAAATTATAACCACCGATGGACACAGATAATAACAGATTTAAATGCGCCGAGAGCAGAGGGTTGAGAGTGAGATTACTCTCCGCCGTTCTCGGCCTCGGATTAATCGGACTGAGTCTGGGCCAGACCGCCCTCATTTCGGCCCCCGTCCCCAAGAAGGTCGTATTGATGTCCGGCAAGCCGAGTCACGGCCCCATGAAACATGAACATCGGGCCGGAAACCTTATTCTCGCTCAAGCCCTCACGGCAGCGGATTTGAATATTACCCCGATCGTTCTCCCGGAGGATGGCTATCCGGAGGACTCATCAATTCTCGCTGATGCCGATACCATTGTAGTCTTTTCCACTGGTCACACGGGACACGTGCTCAATCCCCATCTCGATGAATTTGACGCGCTCATGCAGCGCGGCATTGGCGTCGTCATGATCCACTGGGCCACCGAAGCGGAGAAAGGCAAACCGGCCGATAAACTCATAGAATGGATGGGCGGATTTTGTGATCTTAATTGGTCGGTCAATCCGCACTGGTCCGCAGAGTTTAAGACGTTTCCCGACCACCCGATCGCCCATGGCGTGGAACCCTTCGTGTCTCACGATGAGTGGTATTACCACATGCGGTTTGTCGACGACCTGGCCGGAGTGACGCCCATTTTGTCCGCCTTGCCCGGAACCGAAACGCTCAGCCGACCGGACGGTGAACGCAGCGGTAATCCCGACGTGCGTCGCGCCGTGGCTAACGGCGAAAGCCAACACGTGGCGTGGGCCTACGAACGGCCGGATGGCAAGGGCAGGGGATTCGGATTCACCGGTGCTCACGATCACGTCAACTGGCAGAACGACAATTTCCGTAAGGTCGTGCTCAACGCCATCCTCTGGACCGCCCATGCCGCGGTTCCCAGTGGCGGAGTGTCTTCCGCTACTCCCACTGATACCGAAATCCGCGCTAACCTGGACGACAAAAGTAAGCGACACTAACCCCCACTAGGAACTCCGAACACCAGCTCGGCCCCTTCATCTATTCCCCCTTCCCCCCTATGTCCGTTTCCCTTCTCCGTCGCCTTGCGATACTCGCCTCCGCAGTCGTAGTCGCCACCCCTTCCACTCTTGCTCAGGACGGCTTCCCCGTGGCTCCGGGTACCGGCCTGCCACCGGCCGAGGCGGCCTCCGCCATGTCCCTGCCGGAGGGTTTCAAATCTACCCTCTTCGCTGGCGAGCCCGACGTGCACCAGCCCATCGCTTTCACCATCGATGAACGCGGCCGTATTTGGGTCGTCGAGAACTACTCTTACCCCAATTGGTCCCCTTACGGAAACGACCGCATCCTCATCATGGAGGACACCGACGGCGATGGCTCTTTCGACACCAGCAAGGTGTTTTATGATCAACTCAACTTCGCTACCGGCATCGCGGTTGGTCACGGTGGGGTCTGGGTGGGCTCAGCCCCCTATCTCCTGTTCATTCCCGACAAAAATCAGGACGACGAACCCGACGCGCAACCTCAGGTCGTGCTCGATGGATGGGGCTATCAAGACCTTCACGAAACCCTTAATAGTTTTGTCTGGGGTCCCGATGGTTGGCTCTACGGCAACCAAGGTATTTTCACTCACTCCAACGTAGGAGTGCCGGGCGCCAAGGATCACGAACGCACCCCGCTCAACGCCTGCGTCTGGCGCTACCATCCTGCCAAGAAAGTCTTTGAGATTTTCGCCGAGGGTATGAGCAACCAATGGGGACTCGATTTCAACGACGTGGGTGATGCCTTTGTCACCGCCTGCGTCATTCCTCACCTCTATCACGTTGTGCAGGGCGGTCATTATCACCGTCAGGCCGGGCAGCATTTCGATCCCTATACCTATGGTGATATTCAGACCATCGGTGATCATCTGCACTACGATACGGGGGTGGATTGGTCCGACGCCCGTTTCGGAGCCGGCGGCACCGATGCCGCTGGCGGCGGTCACGCCCATGCCGGCACCTTAATCTATCTCGGTGACAGTTTTCCCGCGGAATATCGCGACACCCTTTTCACCCACAACATCCTGGGAAACCGGATCAACCGCGATCGACCCGAACCCTCCGGTTCCGGTTACATCGGACGACACGCCTCCGACTTCATGCTCGCCAACGACGGCTGGTTCCGTGGCCTGCGCCTTGAATTGGGTCCGGATGGTTCCATCTTCGGCAGCGATTGGTATGACGCCCGCGCCTGCCACCAACAACGGCCCCAGGATCGCTCCAATGGTCGCATCTACAAATACAGCTACGGTGAGACCACTGCTGAGACCATCGATCTCAAAAAACTTCCGAGTGCCGAACTCGTTAAACTGCAGCTCCACCCCAACGAGTGGCAGGTGCGCCGCTCCCGCTTGATCCTGCAGGAACGTGGCTTTGATGTCGATGTGCAGACCGCTCTCGTCGAGATCATTCGCACCCACGACGACCCCACGCGACAATTGCGTGCGCTCTGGACGTTGCACGTTACTCGGGGCCTGACCGAAGAACTCGCCCTCGAATTTTTAAACTCCACCACCGACTATGTTCGTGCCTGGACCATTCAGTTGACGTGCGAAGATCGAAACCCTTCCGCTGTTCTCCGCACGCGCTTCGCCGCCCTCGCGCAGAACGATCCCTCACCGGTGGTTCGTCGCTTCCTCGCTTCGGCGGCGCAGCGCATCAAACCCGTCAATCGCTGGCCGATCGTAGAAGCTCTTCTCGCGCATGGTGAAGATGCGGAGGACCACAATCTGCCGCTGCTTTACTGGTATGCTGCCGAGCCGCTCGTTACCCTCGATCCGGCCCGCGCCTTGGCCTTGGGACAATCCACTTCCATTGCGTCCATTCGTCCTTACTTTACGCGGCGCCAAGCCGAAGCCGTGGCGAACGCCGCGGGGACATCGGGCAACAACCAGCAGGACGGTATGTTGTCGCTCATCTCTGCGTTGGCGGAATCAACCGACCCGGCCTACCACCTCGAAATACTGGGCAGCCTGATCAACGCGACCGAGGGTCAAAAGAACCTCACTCCTCCTGACACCTGGGGGCACACCTACGCCAAACTTAGCGCTAGTCGTGACCCCAATGTAGTGGAGAAAGCCGACGCACTCGCCGCGCGATTTGGAAACCGCTCCGTTTTCCGCACCAAGCAAGCGATCGTCCGGGATTCCTTCGCTCCGCTATCCGCCCGCCAAGCCGGGCTGCGGGTGCTCACCGATCGCCGCAATTTCCAGCAAACACCTCTCTTTCAATCCCTGTTGACGGAGCCGGGTTTACGGCTGGGTGCCTTGCGCGCGCTCGCACCCTATGATGTGCCCACCACACCTCCGGCCATTCTCAAAGTCTATGCCAGTTTTTCCACGCCGGAAAAAAGCCAAGCCCTCGCCGTGCTGACGCAACGCGGGTCTTACGCGCACGCTTTGCTCGATGCCATCGATAAAGGCAGCATTCCGGCTTCGCACCTCGACGCCAGTCTGCTCCGGCAATTACGCCTCTTGGGTGACGCCACGCTCACCGCCCGCGTGGATGAGATCTGGGGCGAACAAATCGTCTTTCCCGACAACGCCGTCGCCGCCATCGGACGCTGGAAAAGTGAACTCACCCCCGAGCGCCTCAGCGCGGCGAACCCCCGCAACGGGAAGACCCTCTTTACGCAAAACTGCGCCTCGTGCCACGTGCTCTTTGCCGAAGGTCATGAACTGGGTCCGGAACTCACTGGCTCCAATCGCACCGACCTCGATTACCTCCTGGCCAACATCGTGCAGCCCAACGATACGATCGGTCGCGACTACCTTCTCACCGTCATCGAAACCACCGATGGCCGCAACGCCTCTGGCATCGTTAAGCGTGAATCAGCTGCTTCCGTCACCATCGCTAACCCCGCGGAGACCGTCACCTTCGCCACCTCCGATATCAAATCTATCAAGCGCCTCGAAGTCTCCCTCATGCCTCCCGGCCTGCTCGACGCTCTCACCAAATCCGAAGCCGCCGATCTCGTCGCCTACCTGCAAGCTCTCGGACCCATCAGTGAATGATGTTTTGAATTCCGAACGAAGCGCGGGAGCGCGAAGATGGTGCGCCGAATGGCGCGCCCCGGAGGGGTGATGACGCAGCGCGGGAGCGCGTAGATGGTCAATCGCGGCGATTGGCCCGAAGAGAATAACATGAACGGAGGGAAGGAAGTCGGGTGCCCCATGGGCAGAGTGACGTGCACGTGGGCGCCCTTTGGGCTGCTGAAGAACAATTTGGAATGCCGCGACCAGGGGAATAGTTCACCGCCGAAGCGGTGTATTTCCGAAGCGGTGCTCGACTATTTGCCCGAAGAGGCCGGGATTTCGGACGCCTCGTCTCTTAGGGCCGGGTTCACGTAGAATTTTTCGATTTGGTAGCGAAACGCTCCATTTTCTCCGGCTCCCCAAATCGGATAATAGATGCCTGAAATGTGTCGCCTGAGTGGGCCCATGATCGTGCTTTATTCGTTGGAGCCGGAACCGAACATCACGGGTGCGCCATCGGTGTTGAGCCGAAACCAATTTAGCGGTCCGTCCGCTGTTAAAATTTCGAGACGATCATCACCCACCGCGTGAAGTTCGAGGGTTGGATCATTTTTTGCCAGACGGCGAAGGGTGCGGTAGAAGTTGGCTTTCCACCATTCGTTGTCTTCGGCGATTCGTTCGGCGGACCGTGGAACGGTTGGTTCGTTGTCCCGTCGATAGAGGCCCGTTTCTCCGTCGATATTGGCCCAACGGTCCCATTCCGGTGCATGGGCTTCGAAACGCACGCGAGGACGAGTGAGGTCGTTGACGATTCGGTTGACGTAGCGAGTCGGCGGATCCATCGCGAAATGAGTGGCTTCGATGATGACGGTATCCACCGCCGCCCAAGCTCTGCGTCCTCCCATCGCTTTCAGTAAGCGGTTGGCCCGGTCTGCACCGGATTCGGTTGGAGTCGGGCCTTCGGTTTGAGCGAGTGCGAGGGTTGGTCCAGCCCTGCTAAGGATCATCGCACCCACCAAAGGTGCGAGGTGGCGTTTTGCGGAGATCAACATGGGCCGCATGTCAACCCCCATTGGGCGTCGTCTGCGAGCAAACAAGAAGATCGTTACTCAGCCGAACGGAGAGCCGCGGCTCCTTCGTTGGGATTGATCGTGATCGTGTAGGTGTAGGTGTGAGTCTGGTCGGCCGGTAGGGATATAAGGAATGACTTATCCTCTATCGCTTCGGGAGTTTCCTGCAGATCGTGATGCCCGAGCATAGGTTCGATACAGGCGTAGGGCATGCCGGGAGGGGTCCAGATGTTCGTATTGGGAAAGTCGCCGAGATCGACCGTCACGTAGGGTGGTCGTCCGGTTCGACCGATGCCGATCTGGCGCGACGCATGGTCTCGCAAAAACATCCCACTGGGCGGGACGCGCGGGTCGCCGATGGAGAGGCGGTCTTCGTTATTCAGAAACGCTGTTAGGTCGGTCTGGATCAGTCCGTCTATAACCCAGGGACGTGTTGTCGTTAAGCGCTTCGAGAAGACGAGGTCGTAGTCGTCACGGGTGCGTCCGTTGGTGATAGGGGTATTGAACCCAGGATGGCCTCCGAGCGCGAAGTAGAGGGTATTGTCACCGGTGTTGGTGACTTCGTAGCGCTGGGTCAGAGTGAGTCCGTCCAGTTCACTCACGATGTTGATCTTAAAATCAAACGGATAATATTCGCGGGTCGCTGGGGTCGATTCCATCGTCTGCACGACGCGGTGGCGGGCTAGCGTGGTGGTGGCGAAGTCTGCCGTGTGAGCCAAGCCGAGAAACGGCATGGTGTATTCGTCTCCACGATACGTAAAGCGATCGTCTTTGAAGCGCACGCAGACGGGAAACATATTGGGCGCGCGCTGGATCCAATAGTCGGGGTGGCCCTGCCATAGGTATTCAACGTCTGTGGCTGGATGATGGATGCTGCGGAGCTGGGCCCCGAGAAGGTCTAGCCTGACGGACAGGTTTTCGTTGGAGATTGAAACGGTGGTGGCAGCGGTCGCGGATGCCAGCGGTGACAGCAGCGCGAGTAGCATGATGGCGCTAAGGAGATTGAAGGAGAGTTTCATGAGGAAGAAAGGTGAGTGGTCAGGGCAGCGAGAACGTGGTCCCAAGCGCGATTGAAATAGTCACGGACCGCATTCCATTCCGGGTCATCACCCCAACCATCGTGAGTGAGGGAAACCGTGGTGCCACTCGGAGCGTCTGCGAGCGTGATGTGCACGCGTGTCCGCTCATCGCGAAGGGTCCCGAAATCAGGTGGAGCGTTCCACGTAATAGTGAGCGAGTGCTCGGGGTTAAAACTTCGGACCGTGTTGCCTTCACCGCCCTGCAGGCCGGGTGGGTTGTCCATCAGAAAGAGAATTTCGTAGGCTCCCCCCTCTCGAAGGTCCACTCGAGCCGCACGACCAAACCAAGTTGCGAGGACCTCTTGATTTGTCCAAGCGTGCCAGACCTCGGTGCGGGAGGCAGACACGAGCACACGCTTTTGAAGCGGATGAAGATGCGGGGTCTCGTCGCTCATGGAGGCGGGTCGACTATTTTTTAGACTTAGAGTAAAAACGGTCGCGATGGTTCTTGGCCCAGGAGATGAGTTCGGCGGCAATCTCAGGCTCCTCGTCGATGAGGTTTATCAGCTCATTGGGGTCTGCTTTCAGGTCGAAGAGAGATAGACCAATTTCCCATTTTTTGAACGTGCCATCAACCCCTTCGTTGCCGGCTTTGATCAGGTGTCGATAGCTGTGGGGAAGGTGGAGTTTCCAGCGACCGTCGCCAGAGATGATGCCTTCGAATTCTTTGCTGGTTGAGAAGGGATAATAACGGTGAGGATTGGTCGCGAGAGGTTGGCTGGTGAGGATGGGCCAGATATCGCGTCCGTCGATTTCGTGGTCGGGTAAATCAGCGCCAGCGAGACGGGCGAGAGTTGGCATCAAATCGATGGTGCCAAACATCGTGGTGGAGCGGTGACCGGCGGGAACCGCGGGGGGGTAACGCACGACGGTCGCGCTGCGTAGGCCGCCGTCGAATCCGGTCGCTTTGGCCTCACGGAATGGGGTCGCACCGGCGTGATTGCCGTAGCTGTGCCAGGGGCCGTTGTCAGAGGTGAAGATGACGATCGTATCATCGGCGATGTGGTGGGCTTCGAGAGCTTTCATCACCTCGCCGACCGACCAATCCAACTCCATCATCACGTCGCCGTAGAGGCCCATACCAGATTTACCGGCAAAACGATCGCTGACAAAAAGCGGGACGTGCGGCATGGAGTGGGCGAGGTAAAGAAAGAATGGTTCGTCGTGATGGCGGTTGATGAAATCGACAGAATTTTCGGTCGCCCAAACGGTGAGTAACGTCTGGTCGGGTTTGTCCATGTCCTCGATCGTGACTTCACCGTTGTCCCAGAATTGCAGGGGGTGCTTGCCCCAGTGCTCGGGGTTGCCGGGGTGGAAACGCCACATGTCGTTGGAATACATCAACCCGGCGTGCTCATCGAAACCGCGGGCGAGAGGACGGGTCTCGGGTTGGTCGCCGATGTGCCACTTGCCGAAGTGCCCGGTGGCGTAGCCCCGTGGCTTGAGCAGCTCGGGGAGGATTTTGATATCCGGAGTTAGGCCACGGCCGAAGGGACCGTGGGCGCCGAAGACTTGGTTGCGACCTGGAACGGTGCCGCTGAGAAGCGCCGCGCGCGAGGAGGAGCAGACGGCCTGCGGCACATAAACGTTATCGAAACGGGTGCCCTCGGCGGCGAGGCGTTCGACGTTGGGTGTTGCGTAGGCAGGATCCCCAAACGGCTTGAAGTCGGCCCATCCAGAGTCGTCCAAGAATATAACAACGATATTAGGCGGCCGTTCGGCCAGTGCGGGAGTCAAGGCGGCGAAAAGCGCGATGAGCAATAAGGTGAGGAGGCGGGGTAGGGTGCGATTCACGATAGGTGATGGTGAATACCCATCGGGGCGAAGATAGGGATGGACGAACGAGGTCCGACAAAGGGTTCGTTGGCCTCGTTTTTCAATGATATTTCATCAAAAAATCGCCCTCCACGACCAATTCTGCCACCGAATCTGGGGGATCCCTAACCAAAGAGGGTCAGGTCCTGTTTTATATATTAATTGGCGATAACTGAGCTAAATTGACATTTTAAGACCCTCAGAGGTTCCAAAATCATGGAAACACGATCTAATCCCGTTTAGTGGAGGCCGTTAAAACGTCTCAGGACGGTGCTGATTGCAGAAAAATTGGATAATCACGACCTGACCGCCTTTTCGCGGAGGCGGGAACTGTCCCAGGCTCCGTCGACGGAGGGATCACCGCTAGTGCGGTCCTTGAACTGATCTTCCATCTCTGAGATGCCGCGGCGAATTTCGTAGACGAAGGCCTTCTCGCCTTTGTGAACAGTCGCGATTTCCGACGTGGAATCCCGATCAAATTTGGCAAACGCTCGGGCCAATACCCCTCGGCGTGGTGCTGACCTGCCTCGATTCCCGCACTGCCCCTGAGACTATGTTCGATCAAGGGATCGGCGATCTCTTCGTGGGTCGCATCGCCGGTAATTTTGCCGCAGACTACATGATCGGTAGTTTCGAATTCGCGCATAAGTTGGCCGGAGCCAGGGTTCTCGCCGTGGTCGGGCACTCTTCCTGCGGCGCAGTAAAAGGTGCCTGCGACGGTGCTAAGTTGGGTAACCTTACGCATACGCTGGCTCAGCTCTCACCCGCACTCGATGCGGTGGCTGCCTCGGTGCAACCGCGTAATGCCAAGAACCCGGATTTTGTGCAAAAAGTAGCCGATGCCAACGTGCGTCTCACCGTTTATCGCGTGCTCGCCAAGAGCGAAGTCCTGCGCGATATGGTCAAGTCAGGCGACCTTGGCGTCATCGGTGGCATGTATGACTTCAGCACCGGCAAGGTCACTTTCTATGCGGATACCGCCCATGGTTTGAAAATGCCTAAGTAACTTTGGGCGGCTCAGGTAACCGCCTGATTGCAAGTAGTAGGAGATGCCCGGTAGCCGTAGCGGCTGCCGGGCTTACTTTTGGGCGAATGCAGTCGGAATTGTTTCGGCGAAACACCCTGCCGGGAATACCGGTTGGCTGGGCGCAGCCGATTCGCTTTAACGGTAAGTTTGCTGCTTCTGCCAGATTTCGCGATCGGTGAAGGTGGGCTCAGTAGCACTTTTATCGTGATTGGAGCTGGAAAGCAGCGTAATGAATACGTGGGCTTTTTGCGGATCGATGGTGTCGGCAAAGAACTGGGCGACTTCCGCTTGATCCAACTGATCGAGTTCGGCGAGGACCTCTTGAGTGCGGCTCCATTCGCCGTCAAAATCGAATCCAAGGGTGAAGAATTTGGCGGATTTTTCGGCGATGCTCTTGGGTTTCTCTTCGAGTTGGGAGCGGACTCCTGCGATCAGCGTTTGCCAATCTTCCACGGAGAGCTCAGCCAGCATTCCAGGCAATTCACTGATCCTCTTTTCCGAGCGCGTGCGTTGTTCGTCGGCGGGATATTCACTGGATTGGATCACGAACAGGATTACGCGTTCGCGTAGGGAGGCACCGGCAGCTGAGCCGACGATGTAGCCGAGTTGTTGGCGGGTGCGCATTTCCTCAAAATACGGAGTATTCATGAAGTTACCGATCACCGCTGCAGCGGCCCGAGTCTTGGGCGCTTCACCTTTGAATCGATACACGGCGCGATAGGTGGAGTTTACCCCTTCGATTGCGGCTACGTCGGTGATCGTTTTTCCTGGGGTGGTGGTGAGGTGGCGGCGGTAAAACAGGTCATCCTCGTCGACCGCCGTGGAGACCAAGGCAGCTTCGATTCGCCGGACCGCTTGCCTGGAGGCGTGAGGGGAGAGATGGCCGTGGATAAGCGCTTCGAGTTTACCCTTAGCGAAGAAGGTTTGGGCAGCGGTTTTGACCTCGGCCAACGTCACCTTGGCGGCTTGATCAAGGGAGTGATTGGGCAAGAAGTAAGACTCGCGAAATAAGGTGGTGTAGCGGTCGCGGGCGAGCGCGTAGGCTTCGGTTTGGGCATAGCTCTGCAGGTTGCGTTGCACGAGCTCGCTCAGCGAAGCAAAGCGTTCATCGTTTATGGTAAACGTCAGCATTTGCTCAGCGACGTATTCGGCGAAACGCACGGGAGATTCGCCGAATCCGGTGACGGTGAGCGTGATGCCCTCGAGACCAACATTGAGCGCGTAGTCCACGCCCGCGATGGAGGCGTCGCCCGCCGCGGGTTCGATGCTGTCTTCGAGACACATTTCGTAGAAACGCAGGAGTAGATCCATCTCGGCGGTGGCGTTCGCGCGAGTCGTCACGAAGCGGAGTTTTATCGTGGTTTGCGGTCGCTTGAATTCGACGTCTTGGGCGTAGTAAAGTTGCAGCGAAGGTTCGTCGATGAGTAGGAGCGGTTGTTCGGCGAGGAGGGCGGTTTCTTTCGGGATGAACGGGTTGGCGGCAGGCAAGGCGAAACCGTCGACGGCGGGTGGGGCCACGAGACGGTCGTAGATCTCGCCGGTAGTTTCGGTGTAAGCATATGCGGTCGCGTAAATTTCCTCGGTGCGATCTGCGGGCACGCCCTTGGCTTGGAACGTGGCCAACATATTGTCGGGGGTGAGGGCGTTTAGAAGTTTCCGGTAGGCGGCTTCGTCGGGTTCACCCCAAACGAGGGGCGCACGTGCCGCGATGGGGAGGGGATAAAATAGAGCGTTGTTAGCGAGCTCGGTGGCGAGGGCGGCGCCTTCGCCGCGATCTTCATAGGACTCTTGCAGGGATGCGATGCGCGCTTGATCGGCGTAAAAATCAGCGGGAAAAGGTGCGGCGCGCAGGTGGTTCAGATATGCGTAAAACAACTCCATGACCTGCTGCACATTTTCCGCGCCGTGAGGCGTGAGGTCGGCGGACAGGAAGAGGGATTCTTAGCCGGTGGTACGGGTCCAAGTGAATCCGCTGACTTGGGTGGCGAGGTCGGCTTCTTTGAGCGCTTCGATCAGGCCGCCTTTGCCGGGGTAGTTGATCAGGGATAGGAGAAGTTCGTCGGGCTTACTAGCGAAGTTGGGACGGGTTGGCGGGATGACAAACTCGAGCCACAATTCACGGATCTCTTTGACGGGCTCAATGGTCGCAAGGCGCAGGGCCTCTTTACGCGGGAGGAAGATTGGCTCGCGTTCGATGGTGTCGAGTGAGCGGTTAAGGATAGGCCCGAACTTCTCGCAAGCGTGTTTCTCGAGTTCGTCGAGAGAGGCGTTGCTTGCGATGGCGAGGGCCATGCGATCGGCACTGTAGTTGGCCTCATAAAAAGCGCTCACAACGTCGGCGTCGGCATGGGCGAGGGTCTTCAAATTGCCGGTGGAAAACTTCGATTCGCCGGCGGCGGGATTGTAAAGTTCGCGGCGGACATTGAGCATGCGACGCAGATCGTTTTGGACGTGGCGCATGGCCTCGTTGTTGACGGCGTTGACCTCGCGATCGGTGAAGTCGGGGTTGAAGAGTGGCGCGATAAAAAACTGGGCGAAGCGATCGAGTGCGCCGGGCAGCGCTTCGTGACGCACCTCGAGTTGGTAGTTGGTCAGGTCGGTCGAAGTGTAGGCGTTGTTGTAGCCGCCGTTGGTATTGATGAAGGTGCTGTAGTCGGAGACATCGGGGTATTTTTCGGTGCCGAGAAAAAGCATGTGCTCCAAAAAGTGAGCGAGGCCGGCGTGTTTAAAGGGGTCGTCAATCTGGCCAATGCCGACCGCGAGCGCCGCACCAGATTTGTTGAAATTGGGATCTGAGACGAGGAGCACGCGCAGGCCGTTATCGAGCACGAATCGGCGAAATTCGGCCTGATCGGTCGTCGCGACGATGCGGGGTGGCAGCTCCGGAACCTCGGCAGCGAGGGTGGCGGTGAAGCACAAGCCGACGAGGATTGAGGGGAGAAAGCGCGTAAATCGGGAAGACATGGTAGGAGAAGCTAGGTGACTACCGGTGATGGCTAGATCGCTCATTATGACCGGCTGAAGCAGAGGAATTAGGGTTGGGACGCGTTTTAGCTGGTTGGGTTCCGTCCTCGCCACGGCGTTCCGGGTAGGTTGGGTTGAGGCATCAGCGATTCTAAATCAACTCCCGTCACCTCAATTCCGCCGGCTGCTATGCAGTGGTTGGTGCGTTATGCGGGGTTCCCGGGACGCCGACTCGAGCCGTGGGCGGAGCAACTGGTTTTACTTTCTGCTCTGGTCGAGGCCGCAAATATTCAGGTCAAGGGCGGTGATTCGCGTTTGGTGCGGCAAGATGCCCGGGAGGCGGCATCACAGCGCCAACAAGCGGAGAACCGCCGCAAGTCTCACTTTAAGAGCGATAACCGCACGAAGGTTTAGGGGGCCCGGGTAATAGGCATCGGATATGCCAAAGGTAGGGCGTGCTCGCCGAGCGCGCTGGCGTTGTAAGGGTGATGTGGAGAATTAACCGGTAGGATGGAACGGCGGTTTCGGCGAAACAGCCCACCCTGTAGGTGCGTTTCGTCGGGCGAGCCTCACCACCCTCAATCGTCAATGGCAGCAAAAGTGAGCTGAGAGAACTTCGCGCCGGTTTCGTCGCCGATCTGTCCGCGGGTCTGTTTGAATATCATGGCGAGTAGTTTCTCTTCTGGGTCGGCGAAATAGGTGGAGTTAAAATATCCGCCACCGCTGAAGGTGTTGAGTCCACCCAAGCCGCCGTGGGCGACGCCTTTCGCCGTCACGACACCGAAGGCCAAACTATAGTATTTGGTGTCTGCGAGTTCACTTTGGAATGCCATGATCGTCTCGATAGTGGTGCGACTGAGGAGGCGGGTGCCTTGGTATTCACCACCGTTGAGATACATCTGCAGAAATGCGGCGTAGTCGTGCACCGTGCTGGTGAGTCCGGCGCCGCCGCCAAACCAAGTGCGGGCACCTTTGAAGGGGTAGTCGGCGTCGTAGTGCTCCGTGCCCTCGTATTTTAACCAGCCATCTTCGCCGGGTCTTTGCACCGTTACGAGGCGGTCCACCTGATCGTCGGACAAGTAGAATTGGGTGTCTTTCATCCCGAGTGGTTCAAAGATACGCGTGCGCAGAAACTCATCGAAGGGTAGGCCCGAGAGGACTTCCACCAATCGACCGGCAACGTCGAGTCCCTCCGAGTAGTGAAATTTTTCTCCCGGCTCGAAGAGTAGGGGGAGCGCAGCGAGCTTCTTGACGTTGTCGGCCAGCACGACCAGTTCGGTCGAGAAGAGATCGGTGATGCCCGCGTCTATATAGATCTGTTTCATTCGCGGGTCCCGATCGATGATACCGTAGCCGATCCCGGAGTTGTGGGTGATGAGTTGGCGGATGGTGATTTCGTTTTTCGCCGGGCGGGTGGAGTAGCGACGGGAATCAGTGCCGTATGCTACCAGGACGGTCGGGTTGGCGAACTCGGGCAAGAATTTCGAGAGATTATCATCGAGTTTAAAGTGTCCCTCTTCCCACAGCATCATGATGGCGGTGGAGGTGATGGCCTTGGTCTGCGAGGCGATGCGGAAGATCGAGTCGAGCTGCAGTTCCCGGCCGTCAGGATCTGCCGTGCCAAAGGCGCGGTGATAGGCGATCTTCCCATCCCGCGCGATCAGCGCCACCGCCCCGGGGATTTGCTCGGCCGCGATCGCGGCTTCGATCATCGCGTCGATGCGGTCGAGCCGTTCGGGAGAGAGCCCGACCGAGACTGGGCTGGCATCGGCGAGAGGTTCCGAGTGTTGGTTGGAGGAAGTTTGAGCCGATAGCGTGGAGACTCCGAGAACAAGGGTGGTGAACAAACGCAGGGTAAGACGCATAAGAATCAATAAACTGTCCGATAGTGACTCCGTTGCACGTCGATTTCTGCAGTAAAATCGCTATTCGTCCGTGAGTTTTAACGGTGAGGCTGAAAGTTGTTAAAAAACTAGTAGACCTACCGCCGACCGCTATTCACCTGGCGGGCGTTCTGCCCAAACCGTTCGGCGAGAAGCAACTCCGCGAACGCTTGCAGCAAGTGTTGGAGGGATAGTCGGAGCGGTCGGGCTGTGTTGATGTCGGGCGTAAAGGGCCGGATCCACATGGCGAGTGCAGTGGATGGAGTGGGTGGGTCGGGCTTTACGCCCGACATTGAAAGTTGTTTGGCTGTCGCCAGTTCTTAGCCTCTCGGCGTGAGCAAGATATCTAACCAACCCTCATCTTTGCCGATTTTCTCGAGTGTCGGGTAGTTCAGACCGCCGACGTAATCGATTTCGACCGTGCGAAAAACGTCGCCCGCTTTGACGAGCAGCTTGAGCGGCGTGGACTTGGTCTTGATGAGTTTCTTCAACGCGTCGGCATCGTAGCCGCGACCGTTCACTGCGAGGATTTTGTTGCCCTTGGCGAGGCCGGCTTCGAAGGCGAGGCTGTCCCAAATGACGTTGCCAACGTCGCCGTTGTTTTCGATCGACATGCCGATCGAATAAGAAAGCTCCGTGTATTTGAATTCACTCTCGGCCTTTTTGAAATAAGCGGAGGGCTCTTCGGTGAAGATGAGCCGGTAACCGCCGCGCTCAAAACCATCGAGCGGCGCGTGGGTGTTGGTTTGCTCAACGCGCTGGCGCAACCAAGGCTCCCAGTCGAAGGGGAGCACCTTGTTGAGCTCCGTGACCACATCGTCGAAAGTATAGGTGAGCTGGCCGAGATCGCCGTCGTTCACGCCGAAGAAGTTTCGAGCGAAGTCGTCGAGCGATTTTCTCCCGTCAGTGCGTTCGCGAATCAGACTGTCTGCATCGAGCCAGATCAAGAGACCTTCACTGTAGTAGTCTTCCCCGCGTTGCCAACTGGACCATCCGATCGGTTGCCGCGCGGAGATCACCGGAGCGAGGGTGGTGTCGGCTAGGGGACGCCAGGTCCGGCCGGGACGACCATCGTCGTAGCGGGCTGCCGTTGAGCCGAGCATACTGAGGACCTCTTCTTTGGTCATGAGTCCCGATCGAGCGGCGAGAATGTAGCCCCAGAATTGGGTTTGGCCTTCGTAGACCCAGAGCAGGTTGTCGCGCATGGGGGTGCGGAAGTCGGCGGTCCACATGTCGGCGGGACGCCGATATTTGCCGTTCCAGCTGTGCACCATTTCGTGGGATAGTAGGTCACGATCAAAGAGAGCACCTTCCCATTCGGTGAAGTAGCCGGGGTCGACTTGATTTTCCGAACTGCTTTGGTGCTCCAGACCGATGCCACCAATGGTGTCACTGATCGCGACGAGGAATTCATATTCGCCGTAGTGTTGGCCGCCGAAAAGGAGCGATGCTTGATTGACGAGCTCTCGGTGGATTTCGATTTGCTCTTCGGTGGCGGCGAGATCTTCGGGCTGATCGGCAAAGAGGTGGAGGTCGACCGAATCCGTCAGGGCTTCCTTGCGGTAGTGGCGGCCGGCAAACATCGGGCTATCGACTAGCACGTCGATCGTGGTGGTTTCGTAGACAAATCGATTACCGGTCTGTGATTTCAGATCGAGGGCGCTGGCGGCGGCCCAGTCTTCAGGAAACGTGACAGTGGGCGTGACCCGGATTTGGCGGGTATAGTATCCCGCCGGATACAGGATCATGTCCCACCATTGCAGATTGAGCATGTCGGGGGTCGTGACGACGCGGCCTTGGTTGGGCTCGGTCGGGGAGAGGAATTGAAATTCGAGATCGAGCGAGTCGACGCCCGCAGGCACCTCGATGTGGAACGCGTAAACCTCCACATCATCGCGTCGCCATGGGATGATTTTGTCACCGGCGCGGATCTTCAAGCCGGCGAGTGCGCGGATGGATCCGAAGACGCGATGCTTGGCCGGGATCCACTTGGGGAGCATCAGGGTGAGCGGTCCGGCACCGGCGACGGGCACAGTCTGTTCGACGTAGTAGATGCGTTGCTTGAGATCGGTCGCATCGACCGAAACCGTGAGCGCGCCCGGATACGGAATATCCCGCGCGACCGGAATCGTATCGGGAATGGGTAGCGCAGTGGGGAGGGTGTCGGCTTTGGCTATACCGAGCGGAAGTAGAAACCCGACGAGAAGGATTGGAGGGAAAGCACGCATGATAGTTATACGGCCAACGTAGCGCTGGCATCGAGCAGCTCAACGGAAATGAAAAGCGCCTCCGGCGCTGGTCAGTTCGTAACCATAATGGTTACGAACCGCAGGATAGTGAAATAGAACGAGGCTTCAATTTACCCGCTTCCGTTCGGTCCACTTTTCGGGGATGTATTTATAGGTTCCGCGGTTGAGTGGTTTGCCGTCGGGGCGGGCGAGGAGGGCCCTCGGATTATGCCAGTAGCCAACCGGGCGGACGTTGGCTCCCGGGTGCGTGACGCCATCGCCGATGTCGGTTCGCGCCTGATCAAGCAGGGCTTCGAGACGGGTTACTGTACCGGGGTGTTGGTTAATGAGGTTGGTGGTTTCGGATATATCGGCGGAAAGGTTGTAGAGCGCCGGTTGGCCATTGTCCGCCTTCAGGTGGAGTTTCCAAGGCCCGCTGCGCACTGCCTCTAGCTCCTCCTTACGGTAATAGTAGAACGCGTCGTGCTGGGTCCTAGCGTTGGGCGCAGCACTCAGAATCGGCCAGATGTCATGACCATCGAGGATGCGATCGGTGGGAGCTTTCGAATTGGCGAGGCGGGCCAGGGTCGGAAGTAAATCCATGGTCGAAGTGATCTCATCTGAGCTGCTTCCCGCGGGGATTCTGCCAGGCCAATGGAGGATAGTGGGCACCCGCACACCGCCCTCATACGTGCTGCCTTTTCTGCCGCGGAGGGGCGTGGCGATACCGCGAGCAGGGCCGTTGTCAGACGTGAATATAACGAGAGTATTATCGTCCAAATCGAGCTGTTGAAGTGTTGCCATGATTTGACCCACGGAGTCGTCGAGTTCTTCGATCGCATCGCCGAGAATGCCGTTGGCGCTTTGGTCCTTAAAAGGCTCACCGGCTTGGAGCGGCACGTGGACCATGACATGAGGTAGGTAGAGAAAGAAGGGTTGGCTCTTGTTTTGGCGAATGAACCTTAGTGCTTCTCGAGTGAGGTCGGCGGTGATGGTGGATTGATCCGTGAGTTCGCCGATGACCTCGGTGTCCCGCAGGAGAGGGAGGGGAGGGAAGTTCCAGCCCTTCGCGTTGTTCCCGGGATACATGTCGTTTGAATAGGGAATGCCATAATACTCATCGAATCCGTGATTGGTGGGGAGGAAAGCGGGTTGATCACCAAGGTGCCACTTACCGATGCAGGCGGTGGCGTAGTTCTGAGTCTTAAGGATTTCAGCGATGGTGACCTCGTCGGGGTTTAGTCCGTGTTCATCGCCGGGCATGATAACGGGGTGGAATGAGCCGGTCATGAGCCCGATGCGTTTCGGGTAACTGCCGGTCAGGAGCGCGGCACGTGACGGGGTGCAGAGGGCGGCGGCGTAGAAACTGGTGAGGCGCATGCCGCCCTTGGCGAGTCGATCTAGATGCGGCGTGCGATTGAGCGTAGAACCGAACGGGCCGATGTCGGCGTAACCCATATCATCGATGAAGATGATAATGAAGTTGGGCGGACGATCGGTCGATTCCGCGGCGGTCAGACTGAGAATGACACCGACAAAAATCAGGACCAGCGATGCGAGGGTGAATCGGGTTCGATTCATGATTTTGGAGAGGGAAGAGGCACCTGTAGACGGCGGGGGCCCTCGTCGAAAAAGCGGACACCGTTTCCGGTATTTTCGAGATCACCCAGTTCCTCGCGAGCGGCGTCGATGCGTTGCAGCAGGGACTGCACGATGTCGGAGTGGACGTTGGCCAGGTTGCTGGCTTCGGCGGGATCCTGATCGAGGTCGAAGAGTAGGGTTTCCGGAATCTGCTCGATTAGACGGCCCCACCAACCTGTGCCGGCGGGATTGCCCTCACGGGGGAGCACGAGTTTCCATTTTCCGGCGCGAACCCCGGTGAGCATGCAGCCGGCGTAGTAGAAATAGTCCTCGCGGGGACTGGTGGCAGTTTCACCGCGGAGGAAGGCGGAGGCATCGTGGCCATCGATTTCCCACGTCGGTAGTTTTGCGCCGGAGAGGTGGGCAAAGGTGGGCAGCAGATCCATGGTCGAGAGCAGTTCGGCGGATTGGCGACCGGCGGGGATTTGCCCCGGCCAACGGGCAATAAACGGCACGCGCGAGCCGCCCTCCCATGCGCTCATCTTCCAGCCTTTGAGGGGAAGTGCGCTGCCGGAGTGATCGAGGGGGATGAAAGGCTCGCCGTCACGTTTGGAGCCCATGGGTGCATGCGTGGGTTCGATCCAAGGACCGTTGTCGGAGGTGAAGATGACGAGAGTGTTTTCGTCGAGGCCGAGCTCTTTGAGCTTCGCAAAAATCTCTCCACTCGACCAATCGATCTCTTCGATCGTATCCCCGTAGGGACCGTAGTCGGATTTACCTTTGAAGTTTTCCGAAGCGCCAACGGGGACGTGCGGTAAGTTGTGGGCGAGGTAGAGGAAGAACGGCTCGGATTGGTTCTGCTCGATCCATTGCAAGGCTTCGCGGGTGTAGTCCTGGGTGATGTGGTCCCAACTCTGGACAGCTTCGACGATCACCTCTTCGTTGCGCAGGAGTCGGCTGCGAACCGGGGTGTCCTCGACATAAACCGTGAAGCCGTTGAAGCGGGGAGTGCCATAGAAGTAATCGAAACCCTGGGCGTTGGGCATGAGGGCGGGATCGAAGTCATTGTTGGGTTTGCGCGGATTGCCGGCGAGGTGCCATTTGCCGATGAGCGCGGTGGCGTAACCGGCATCTTTGAGCATCTCGGCCATGGTGATCTCCTCGGGATGCAATACGGTGTGGAGCCGCTTCATATTGTCGGGCTCGCCGACGCGGATGGGATACGAGCCGGTCATCAATGAAGCCCGGGACACCCCACAGACCGGTTGGGCGTAAAAGTGAGTGAGCATCAGTCCCTCGCGCGCCATCTGATCGAGATGAGGCGTCTTGATTTTCTGGGAGCCGAAACACCCCAAGTCGTTGTAACCCTGATCATCGGTGAAGATGACAATGATGTTGGGTTTGGCGGGGGGAGAGGCTGCCGCGGCTAGTCCGGCGGACACAGCCATAAACAGTAGTATGAGGCTAGGGGTAATTTTCATGGGGTAAGGGATAGCGAATCGTGAAACACTCTACACTACCGCGAAGGCATCCGTATACTGATTTGCGGACAAATGCTGATGCTATTTCTACCGGACCGCTCGGGAAGGACTTCGGCTTGCTAGCTGATAAGGAGCAAGCGGCGAGTCTGATCGCTGCCGGTCGTCGGCGCCCGATGGATGCAAGGCGGGACGGGGCTGCCGGGATACTGGGTGGCGATACGCCAGAGGTGACCGATGCCAAAGGAGTAGATGCGGGCCTCGGAGTTGGCGGCGTAGTGCAGGTCGTAAAAGTGCTCGGCCAGATACGATCGAAAGTTGGCGTCGTCGGCTCCGCCGTAGAGTTGGAGTAACTTCGCTCGCGTCCCCGGGACATGGACTTGACCGAGGGTATCTTCGTTGAGGACCCCTTCGGTGGCCTCCCCGAAATAGGTGCACAAATACGTGTCCGCTTTGACGGTGGCGCTATCGACGTGCCAATCCGCAACGTCCGTGCGCACGGGACTGTCGCCAAGATCGGGTTCACCTGAAGGAACGATGTCCAGTGATGGCTGCAATCCGCGAGCGGTGAGTAGGCGCTGGTCGTTGATGAGGTGTTCGCGCGCCCGTTGACCGGCCGGGTTCAGGTTGAGTCCACCGAGGTCCTCCTCGTCGAGCGTGGTGATGCCATCGATGGCGGGAAGGCTGCGTTCGACTTCGCCGAAATCTCCGTCGAGCACACGCGGCCAGCACAAGGCATTTACCCCGCCCTCGAGCCGAGCGGTCACCAGTTCGTCGAAGCTGCTCACGATTCCGGTCCGAGGAAATTGGGTGGGATCAAAAGGTAGCGGGGATGAACTCATGTTGAGTTCGCAGTCAAACGGAATGCCTGATGGGAACTCAACTGTTCACGCCGAGTTTCTTCACCAGTTTTCCGATACTCAGGGCCTGCACGAGAATGGAGAATACGACGACGATGTAGGTGATGAAAACAATGAGTTCGCGGGACATATCGGGCTGAAGCGACAGGGCCAACGCGATGGATATGCCGCCGCGCAGGCCGCCCCAGGTGAGGATAGAGATGGTCGATTTGACGTTACCACACCTTAGACTGGTGAGCGGCAAAGTGATGCCGAGTGAAACGAGTCGGGCACCGAGCACGACCGGGATGGCGATGAGTCCGGCCAGCAGGTAACCGAGCTCGAATGACTCGACTAAACTGAGGAGCACAAATCCCATGAGCGTGAAGAGCACGGCATTGAGCAGGTGATCGATGGCTTCCCAGAAGGTTTCGAGGTGGTCGCGTTCCTCGGGGTCCGTGCGATCGTTGTTCATCGCGAGTGCGACCATGATGCCGACCACGACCAACGCGAGTGGTCCGGAGACGTGTAGTTTCCAAGCGGCGGCGTAGACGGTCATGACCGTGGCAACGGTGATGAGTATATCGATCGCGTCATTCTTGGCGATACGCAGCGCGAGGCAGGCCAACCAGCCCCCGATGGCGCCGGGAATTACGCCGCCGATCACTTCTCGACCGAATAGAGCGAGCACCTCGGTTACGCCAAACCCTCCCGCGTGGCCGTATTCGCCGATCATGCCACCGGCGAGTTGAAAGAGGGCGAGGAAAACAACGACCGCGACACCATCGTTAAGAAGCGACTCTCTGGCGATGTCAGCTTGGAGCGATCGCGGCACGCCGGTCGTTTTAAGAATGGCTAAGACGGCAATGGGATCGGTGGGCGAGATCAGCGCGCCGAAAAGCAAGCAATGCAGGAACGGGATGCCCAATCCAATCGCATCTAGGATGGCCCACATGGCTCCGCCCACCGCGAACGTGGAGATGATTATGCCCGCCGTAGCGAAGATCAGAATTGGCTAGCGCTGCATCGCCATCGCCGAGGTGTCGGGGGAAAAAGCTCCGGCGAAGATCAAAAACCCGAGTAACAACTTGAGCACCACAAACGAGAAATCGATCCCGATAACGCGGTGACAAACCGGTTGGACGATCTCCGGAAAGATCAATCCGAAAGCCAGAAACAGAATCGAGACCAGCAAGGCCGTGCCCATGAGTCCGACAATTTCCGGCAGGCGAAGCAGGCGCTTGTTGAACAGCGCAGCCCCAGTCGTAACGAACAGGATAATGGCGATAAGAGTGTAGGCTTCCATTTTTTATTAGCGAGTAGCGGGGATGTCGGGCACAAAGCCCGACCCACGGGTAAGGCGGGTAAATAAGGTGGGTCGGGCTTTATGTCCGACATACGTTTAGTCCAGTAAGGCGATTGAGTCGGGGGAGGCGCGTAGATTGTGCCAGTCGCCGAATGACTCTGCTAATAGACCATCCCCTCCCAAGGTTCATGAATCGACCACAGTTGATCGATTTCTTTGGGATTGGTCACTCCCGTTGAAATCTTTTATCCTTGGGACTTGGTCGACTTGTGGTGAACCCACATGGAAGCCGCCACGTTGACGATGCCTAGCACGACGAGGGCGATGGCTGGATTTTCGGCGCCCCGGCGGTGAAGAAAGATACCGAGGCCGTTGCAGACGAGACCGAGGATGAGCAGGGTCGCCCAGTGCTTCAAAATCATCATGAGTGTTTTTTGAGGAAGCGTTTCACGGCCGTGGCTTTGGGCATGGAGGGCGCCGTGCCGGGTTTGGTGACGGAGAGGCCGGCGACGGCGCAGCCGTGGCGGGCCGCCGCGGCGAGATCACCGTCGTTGGCGAGTAGGCCAGCGGCAAACCCACCGACGAAGGCGTCACCGGCTCCGGTGGTGTCCACGGCTTCAACTTTGAATGCGGGAACTTCGAGATAGCCGTCGGCGCGCGAGATGAAGCAGCCAAGTTGGCCGAGGGTGATGATGACGACGGGCACGCCGAACGCGCCGCAGAGTTGATGGAGCTTGGCCGGGGAGAGTTTGAGCAGCGCTTTTTCGGTGAGAGGCTTGGCGTCGGATTTGGCGAGGCGGTTGGTCAACTCGACGAATTCGGTTTCGTTAGGAATCAGGATATCGACGTGTTTGAGAATCGACGGCTTGAAATCGGGCCTCATCGGCGCGGGGTTGAGAATGGTGAGCGCTGCGCCAGCCCGACCGATACGCAGGGCTTCAGCGGCGGCGGTGAGGTTGGCTTCGAGCTGAGTGATAACGATCTCAGCATCACCCAGGGCCTTGGAGGGCAAATCTGCTTTGCTGAGCCGGGCGTTGGCGGCTAGGCAGACGAGGATCTCGTTCTGGCCCTGAGCATTGACCATGATAGCGGCGGAGCCGGTGGGTTGGGTGGTCTTCATCGCCCATTTCGCGGCAATACCTTCGGATTTGTAGAAGGCCTTGGCGTTACGACCGAAGGCGTCGTGGCCGATGGCACCGACATAGAGGGTGGGAGCGCCGGCGCGGCCCGCGGCCACGGCCTGGTTGGAACCCTTGCCTCCGGGGCCGGTTTTGGAGGTGGCCATGAGGGTTTCGCCGGGGCGAGGAAAGTTTTCACAATAGAAGCAGAGGTCTTCGACGTAGCTTCCAACGACAACAACTTGGGGAGTAGGCATGGCAGCAGCTTAGGCAAGATGCTCCCGGGTTGAAGTCAGAACTGCAGGGGACGTTACCGCTCGTCCCGGAGGGAGCACCGTTTGTCCAAAGGTTGCGATTTTGCCAAGAAGACCGTGTATGGTGCGACTGTGAGCGATTCCATGCTCCCTTTTTAAAACCCCTTGGCCGACGTAAAACACCGCCGAGCGAAGAAGCGTCTTTACATCCTATGTCAGACAGCGAGCAAACCGAGTTTGTTTAGAAACTTGATGGGCAGCCGGGCATGACCGGTCGGCTGAATTCAACCCTTTGTTGATCCACGAGTGGTGGATCACATCCCAGACCGGCGTTGTGGAGATTAGGCCACGACGTCGGTCGCGTTGGGGATCTATTTACCAAAAACCAGCGAGCGTTAATCAAAAATCAATCAACATCTGGGCATAGTGATTGTCAGTGGTTCACAGAAGGTTCGCGCCCTCGACGTTGGGTTTGCAAAAATTTCCAGTTTGTTAATCAAGCTGGCCCTAGAACCGGTATTGCGGAGATTAGTCTGTGATACCGGTTTCTTATTTTTTGGGGAGACAGCGGGCTTCGGTTGAGGCTCCAACTTAAACCGTCTCTGCCGCCACTTTCTGCTTCAGATGGGTGCTGCGCGTTTTCGCTTCGTGATTGCGCACGGCCATACCGTAGGCTGTTGGTTCACCAACGAGATAAACCTTTCTCTTTCCGCGGGTGATGGCGGTGTAGAGTAGGTTGCGCTGCAGCATCATGAAATGTGCCTTCAAGAGCGGGATCACCACGAAGGGGTATTCGGAGCCCTGTGATTTGTGGATACTGATGGCGTAGGCGAGGCCGAGATTATTGAACTCGCTGCGCTCGAACTCGTGGGACTCTTTGTCGAAATCAGCAGTTAGCTTGCTGGCTTTCACATCCACTGAGGTGACCGTGCCGATATCGCCGTTGAAGAGACCTTTGTCGTAGTTGTTACGCAGTTGGATGATTTTGTCGCCCGGCCGGAATTCGCCTGCCGCGAATTTGACGCCGGCCTGCCCTGGATTGAGCGCTTCTTGCAATCGGGCATTTAGGTTTACGACCCCCGCAGTGCCGCGGTGCATGGGGGCGAGCACTTGGATGTCTTGGCGTGGGTTCACCCACCGGTGGGTTCGGGGGATGTGTTGGCGGCAAAGCTCCACCACTTGACGCACGCAGTCTTCCTGACTCTCCACCGGAATGAAATTCAAGTCGCTCCAAGCTGGAATCGTCGCGAGGTCCGGATGTGACGGTGGCATCGAAGGGTCACCCTCATTGATGCCGTGGGCCGTGGTGACGATGCCGCTTTGGCCTTTTTGCCGGTGAATTACATCAAGGCGAGTGACTGGGACTTCGCCGGTGGCTATGAGATCCTGCAGCACATTGCCGGCGCCGACTGAAGGTAATTGATCGGTATCGCCGACGAGCAACAGGTGGGCCTTGGCCGGCACGGCTTGGAGTAAGGCAGCCGCGAGCCTGGTATCGAGCATCGAAGCTTCATCGACGACGAGGTAATCGGTCGTGAGGGGGTGATCCTCGTTGGTGGTGAAGTGACCGCGAGCCGGGTCGAACTTGAGCAAGCGATGAATCGTGGAGGCGAAACCACCGGTGGTTTCGGCCAGTCGTTGGGCGGCGCGTCCCGTCGGAGCGGCCAGGTGCAGCTTCACTTTCTTGGCGCGCAGGATATCGACGAGCGCTCGCAAGATCGTGGTTTTACCCGTTCCTGGTCCGCCGGTGAGGATACTCATCTTGGAGGCAAGGGAAGTGCGGATGGCTTCGGCTTGTTTGGCGGCGAACTCGATGTCGGCTTTGTCCTGCGCCCATGCGACGGCGGCGTCGATTTTGATGGGCGGCAAGCCAGACGGCACGGCGGTCACGCGTTTCACGACTGCGGCAATCTTGCGTTCGGCGCGATCCAGAATGGGCAGTTGGATGAATCCCGACCCGGGCAATGGGTCCGGGGAATCGTCGGCCCAATGACGCACCAATGCGCGTTGCTCGAGCAGTGCCTCAACTCGGGTCTCAAGTCGATCGGTGGTGGTCTCGAGGAGCTCGGCGGCGTGAGCGATCAGATCGGCTTCACGGATCGCGGTGTGGCCTTCCTCCTGCAGTGTTTCCATCGCATAGATAAGTCCCGCATCGAGTCGAGGCGGAGCATCGTTGGCGAAGCCGAGGTTGATGGCGATCTTGTCGGCGGTCTTAAACCCGATGCCGTCGATTTCACGAGCAGCCCGATAGGGTTCGGTGGTGAGCACCGTTTTGGCCTGAGCGCCGAAAGCTTTGTTGAGCTTCACGCATTGGCCGGTGGTTACGCCGTAGGTCTGGAGAAAAATGTAGAGCTCGCGGAATGCGCGTTGATCGTCCCAAGCAGACTTGATCGACATGGCGCGTTTTTTGCCGATCCCAGGCACATTGCGCAGACGGGCGCTTTCTTCGGTGAGGGTGCGGAAGGTATCCGTCCCAAATGCGTCGACGATCTTGTTGGCGTAGACCTTGCCGATGCCGGGCACGAGGCCACTGCCGAGATACTTGCGGATACCGTAGACGGTGGCGGGCAGCGTCGATTTGAAATCAGTGATCTTGAACTGCGGTCCATGTTGGCTGTGACGACTCCATTCGCCCTGGAGGTGCAGGGTCTCGCCGCATTGCACACCTGGGAGCGTGCCGACGATGGTCGTTTTTTCGGCACCATCACCCGCGCGAAAATCGGCGATCGTATAGTGATTTTCCTCGTTCGAGAAAATGATGCGCTCGAGCACACCGGTGAGTTGTTCGGCACTCATGGCTGTGAGGTGTTAAGGGAGAGAGTTTTTTTAACCACGTCTATGAACGAAGTGAATGGTATGACATGAACCCAAAAGTCCCGCAAGGCGGGATACCGATTAGGCAACTTGGGGCTGACCCTCTGTAGCTGCTTTATGTCGAGGAGACAGGAAGTTGAGCGTGGTTTTAGTCACGGGGTTTGGTTGATGGGCTCAAACGAGGACTAGGGCGATGGCCAGGAGCATGAGCCCTGCTCCCCAAAGTCGTAGTCGGAGGACGGCGGGCCCGAGCTTTTGTTCGTCGTTGTAGAACCAGTGACCAATCCACCAGACGGCTAGGACGGACCAGAGTCCGCGTGAGCTATAGACGATGTTTACGGCAGTGGCGTCGCCGAAGGCTCCGATTGCGATACCGACGGCGGCGGCTTGAAGGCCGAGTAGCACCGAACCGCCGATGAGCCAGGGCCAGGCTGGGCGCTCGATTTGCCGAACTGAGGCGCTGAAAAATGGAATTAGGCCGAAGGAGAGCAGGCCAACCGTGCCAAACATGATGGGCAGAAAATGGCCAACGCCCCAACCCGGGGCCCATTTCTGCACGAGCACATCGCAGATGGCGAAGGCGAGGGCGGCGGCCAATGCGGCGATGATGGTAGCGCCGATGTTTCGGTTTTGAATAGAGGTAGCGGTGCCGCTGGGGCGACGATTGAGTAGAATGATCGCGGCCGTGCTGAGAGCCGCGGCGATCCACCATTTCAACGGAGTGGGGTCGGGAAGCAGTAGGGCACTGATCAAGGCCACGAGGATGATTTTCGCGCCTAGAACTGGAGTCGCGACTGAGACGTCTCCGCGATCGATGGCGATGAATGTCGCCACTTGACCGATGAAGAACAGCGAAGCGGTTACCAGTGGTTGCCAAAAGATGCCTCCTCCGGCGCCACCTAGTAGCCAGAACGGTGCAACGCAGATGGCGAGACACAGGTTGGCGATGAAGGTGGTGCGCCACACGCCTACGCCAAAGGCCGCGCTGCGCTTAAGGAGCAGCACGCCGGCGACGTAGCCTACGCTACTCGCAAGTGGTAGTAAAAGGTGGAGGGAGAAACGCACAGCGGAACGGGATGCTTTGTGCACCTACCCGTTAATCTTTAGGACTGCTGACGATGAGCTGGCTGAAGACGGCGTCCACCGTTTGGTCGGGATTGTGGGATGTGACCGCGAGACCGATGAACCCTTTTTCAGGGAATGCATGCTCGAGCACGCTGAAGGTTTTCCACTCTTGCCCGTCGGAGCTCGAGAGGCCGGTGATTTTGTCTCCGCGGCGCACGAGTTTGAGCCACACGTTGGGATAGTTAACGGGAAAGTCAGGCTCGGTCGGGAGTGGCTGTGGTGGGTAGATTCCGGAGCAGGATTGGTCGAGGGTGAGCCGGGACTGGAACTCCAAACCGCCGTTGTTATGGTTGCGGGCTTGATTGTCGCCGAAGACCAAGAGCATGGCATGAGGTGAGCCGGCCGCGAGCGACGTCCGTAGCATCAGGCCCGCTTTGGTGTAGGCGTCGGCCATGGCGAGGGATTCCACCCGGACGCTAACTTCGAAGTCTCCCGTGACCTCGGTGTTGGCGAAGTGGAATTCGTCACGCGTTTCCCATATGTCTGCGCCCCCGGCGGTGATGTCTACGCGCGAGCTGGAGATCGTGGTGGAGCCGGATGGAAGAGGAGAACCGATATCGATACCGGTTAGTGACGGAGTCATCATGGAAGTAAAACTATGAGGCTAGGATCTCGGCGAAAGTTGCACCTTAGAATCGGTCGCGCGTTTTATGGTCTTCGGGTAGTCGGTGATCGCGTGGAGACCGCGTGACTCTTTTCGCGAGAGCGCGCTCTCAACGATGAGATGGGCGACCGTCACGAGGTTACGCAGCTCCAAGAGTTGCGGGTCTACGCTGAAATTCCAATAGTAGTCTTGGATCTCTCGTTCGAGAGTGGCGATGCGGGTTCGAGCGCGTTCGAGTCGCTTGGTGGTGCGCATGATCCCGACATAGTCCCACATGGTGCGGCGCAGCTCGTCCCAGTTGTGGCTGACGACCACGCGCTCATCGTCATCGGTGCCGCCGAGATCACGCCATTCCGGGATGGGCGTAGCTCGGGAGGTTTTGGATTTTGCGAGGTATTGGCTAACCGAGTGGGCGGCTCGATGGGCAATCACCACGGCTTCCAATAGCGAATTACTGGCCAGCCGATTGGCGCCGTGCAAGCCGGTGCACGCTACTTCGCCGCAAGCGTAGAGACCGGGCAACGCGGTCTCGCCCGCAAGGTTGGTGGCGACGCCTCCGCAAGTGTAGTGGGCGGCGGGTACGACGGGCAGGTAATCTTTGGCGAGATCGAATCCCGCTTGTTTGCAGGTTCGGTAAATTTTGGGGAAACGCTTTCGAAGGTAGGTTGCGTTGCGGTGCGTGATATCCAACCACACGTGAGGAGAGCCGCTCGATTTCATTTCGGTGTCGATCGCTCGGGCGACGATATCACGCGGCGCGAGGTCGGCCTGTTGGTGATAGCGACCCATGAAAGCTTCGCCCTCGAGATTGCGCAGCACCGCGCCTTCACCACGCACGGCCTCACTGATGAGGAAACGTTTTTGATCGGCCGTAAAAAGAGTGGTGGGGTGAAATTGGATGAACTCCAAGTTACGCACTTCGACCCCGGCACGGTAAGCCATGGCGATGCCATCGCCGGTCGCGATCTCAGGGTTGGTCGAGTATTGATAGACGCGACCCGCTCCACCGGTAGAAAGCATGATGACTGGCGCACGGAACGTCATGACTCGGCTGTCATGAACATCGAGAGCATAGAGACCGCGAAGTCGCTTCTGTTTACCGCGACCCGACGTGATGAGATCAATGCCGAACAGATGTTCGAAGAGGGCGATACGGGGTTCGCGCCCGAGGGCACGCAGGAGGGCATCTTCGATCGCTTTGCCCGTCATGTCCTTGACGTGAAGAATACGGCGTTCGCTGTGGCCACCTTCGCGACCGAGGTCGTAAGTGCCATCGGCTTCGCGGGAAAACTTAAGCCCTAGTTCGACGAGCTCCTGCACGCGGGCAGGTCCATCGCGCAAGATTTCACGGACCGCCTTTTCGCGACAAAGACCATCGCCGGCTATAAGGGTATCTCGGATGTGTTTCTCGACGTCGTCGGTCGGATCGGTGACAGCGGCGATACCACCCTGCGCCCAATTGGTGTTCGAATCGGCCTTGGTCTTCTTAGTGAGGATGGCGACCGATTGCCCCGCTTGAGCGGCCTTCAGTGCGAAACTGAGACCAGCGATGCCGCTACCGAGAACAAGAATGTCGTAGGAGGAGTTCATGGGAAAATTACGGGTTTAGCGGTCGGTTTTTCTAACCACCGATAAACACTGATATTGAGCCGGGAAGAAGGATGGATCAGCTTTCTCTCCAAGAGGCGATGGGGACGATGACTAAAAATTAGTCGAAGAGGGTCTAGTTGTTTCCCAAGGCTCGCTGCATGATGACGACGTCGAGCCAGCGGTCGAATTTTTGACCGACTTGGCGCATGGTGCCGGTGGTTTCGAATCCGCAGCGCGCGTGAACCGCGACAGAGGCGCGGTTGTCGGAGTCGCCGATGAGGGCGATCATCTGAGTGAACCCCAGTTTTGTCGCGGCCTCGATCAGAGCAGTGAGGAGTTTGTTGCCGACGCCTTTTCCGCGTTTGTCGGGATGAAGGTAAATCGAATCTTCTACGGTGTGCCGATAGGCAGGACGTTCACGGAAGGGACCGAGGTAGCCGAACCCGATCACTTCGCCTTCCACTTCGACGACGAGGTAGGGGTAGCCTTGACTCGAAAGGGTGAGCCAGCGGCTTCGCATCGACTCGACCGAAGGTGGGTCGATTTCGAAGGTGCCGGTGCCGTGCAACACGTGATGGGCGTAGATCGCTTGAACGGCTGAAATGTCTTCCGCGGTGGCGGATCTTAAGGTGGGTGTCATCACTGAATTTATAGAAGGGCGTTGTCGATCAGGCGGGTCTGGTCGAGCCAGACCGCGAGGGTGAGCAACGAATTGCCCGGTTCGACATCGGTTTGTTTGTGCATGGTCGCCGGATTGACGACGGCTACGTAGATCACGCGGAGGCGTCGATCATCCGAGAGCAGGTGAGTGGTTTCGGCGACGAGTCGCTCTGCCCGGCGTTCGCCTAGAGCTACCATCGATTTGATTTGTTCGAGGGCCCGGTTGATCCCGAGGGCGGCTTCGCGCTGACCAGGAGTGAGGTAGGCGTTGCGGGAGCTAAGGGCTAGTCCGTCCGCGTCACGGGTGGTTTCACCTGCGATGATTTCCACCGGAAAATGGAGATCGGCCACCATCTTGCGCACCACGGCGAGTTGTTGGGCGTCCTTTTGGCCAAAGATGGCGACGTGCGGTTGCACGATATTGAAGAGTTTAGCTACGACCGTAGTCACACCGCGGAAGAAGGTGGGCCGAGAAACGGCTTCAAGTGGTTCTGCGACAGCCTCCTCCGTGACGTAGGTGGAGTAGTCGTCGGGGAATAGGGTGGCGCGTGCGGGTAAAAACGCGTGGTGGGCGCCGGCTTCCCGGCATTTGGCTAAATCGCCGTCCAGATCTCGAGGGTAGTGATCGAAGTCTTCGTTGGGGCCGAATTGGATGGGATTCACGAAAATCGAGACAACCACGACGTCACCTTTGGTAGCGGCAAGGCGGATGAGATTCAGATGACCTTCGTGCAATGCGCCCATGGTGGGGACGAATGCGATCGTCCGCCCACCGGCACGAGCGCCGCGGGCGAGGGTTTGCATGTCTGAAACGGTGTCATGGGTCTGCATGATTAAAAGTAGTAGGTAGCGTCCGAAGTGGGCTTGATCAAATTACTTCAGCCGCGCTTATTCAAGGTTTTGCCCGACTCTTCGGGCGACAACCTTCACTCAACCCGACCCTGATTAACTCAATTTCCCATGATTCGCATCAACGAAAACTACCTAAAACTCAAAGCATCCTACCTTTTTGCGGATATCGCCAAGCGGGTGAACGACTTCACCGCCGCCAATCCGGACAAGCCCGTCATTAAACTCGGCATCGGTGACGTCACCGAGCCGCTGCCGGAAGTTTGTGTGCAAGCACTCCATGATGGCGCCGACGAACTGTCGAAGCGGGAGACGTTTAAGGGTTATGGTCCCGAACAGGGCTACGCGTTTCTCCGCGAAGCCATCGCGAAGGGCGACTACAGCGACTGCCCCATTTCGGCCGACGAGATTTTTGTGTCCGATGGGGCCAAATGTGACAGCGCGAACATTCAGGAGATCTTTGCCGAAGACGGCCTGAAGCTCGCCATTCCTGATCCCGTTTATCCCGTCTACATCGACACCAACGTGATGGCCGGACGCACCGGTGAGAATGTTGATGACCGTTACCAAGGGATCACCTACCTCGAATGCACGCCGGAGAACAACTACGTGCCCGCGATTCCATCCGAGCCGACCGATCTGATCTACCTGTGCTTCCCAAATAATCCTACCGGAGCGGTCGCCACGCGCGAGCAGCTCGCTGCTTGGGTGGCCTACGCGAAAGCCAACCAAGCCATTATCCTCTACGATGTGGCCTACGTGGCATTCATCCGCGACGAGTCGATTCCGAAGTCCATCTACGAGATTCCGGGCGCCGACGAAGTCGCCATCGAGATGCGCAGTTTTTCCAAGACCGCCGGGTTCACCGGCACCCGCTGCGCTTACACCGTCGTGCCGAAGAAGCTGAAGGCTTTCGACAATGCGGGTAACACCCACTCCGTGCACGGACTGTGGAATCGCCGCCAAGCGACCAAGTTCAACGGGGTTTCCTACCCCGTGCAAAAAGCCGCGGAGGCGATCTACACCGCGGAAGGCCAAGCGCAAGTGAAGGCCAAGACCGACATGTATCTGGCGAACGCCGCGATCATCCGCGAAGCGATCACCAAGCTCGGCCTAAGCTGTGTAGGCGGTGACAATGCCCCATACATCTGGATCAATACAGGGACCGACTCTTGGGCGTTCTTCGATCGTCTGCTCAATGAAGCCGGTGTGGTCTGCACTCCCGGCGCCGGATTCGGCACCTGCGGCGAAGGTCATGTGCGCATCAGCGCCTTCAACTCCCGCGAGAACGTGGTCACCGCAATGGAACGCATCGCCGCGGCCTTGGCGTAAGCGATTCAAGGATCTGGTTGGCTAAAACCGATCCCGGCTAGTGGTTCGATCTCCTGACCAAAGTAACCTATTTGGTTACTTTGGTCAGAGGGGAATATGATCTGCGTTTTCAGAATAGAGCCGGAGCTGACTTGAGCTGATCGGATTGCTTCGCTTCAGTTGGTGAGATCGGATCTGGTCGCGACACTGGCTTTATTGTGTAACCAGTTCCGGACGTGACATTTTTAAAGTTCGAGGGCATCACTGACCCTTGGTATTAAATGAACTCGGTTGCCCCAAGGGTTTGGCGACCTCTCGATGAGTGATTCCGGCAAAGCTATTTTCCTGAGTTATGCGCATGAAGATGTGGTGGTGGCTCGACGCTTGGCGGATGCCTTGCGGGGGGTTGGCTGTGAGGTTTGGTTCGATGAACACGAATTGCGGGGGGGGGGGGGGGGG
>MEHZ011502097.1_pt1 | contig 60145 bp, 58 predicted proteins | sample 897221 | NCBI WGS metagenome assembly MEHZ01 (sample SAMN05514161, study PRJNA337945) | marine metagenome | isolation source: marine surface water | place: Arctic Ocean | collected 2007-12-13 | reverse complement strand
GTTTTCCCGACGTTGACACTTCTCCGGACGCCCCCTAGACAATGCACGAAAATTTCCCCATTTGTTGGGAACACACGGCACGCCGGGATGATCCGGACCGGGCGGAGCATTTTTCCCGCCTGTCCCAAGCATTTTACCTTTAAGGAGGCCTCATGGTCTTCAGTCTGGTTACCAAGGCCTTCGGATCGGCGAATGACCGCTATTTGAAACGCCTTCACAAGGATGTCGACGCCGTCAACGCCCTCGAGCCCGAGCTCGAGGTGCTGGATGACGCCGCCCTGCAAGCGCGAACGGATATGTTCCGTCAGCGTATCGCCGATGGTGAATCCATCGACAGTCTCCTCGTCGAGGCCTTCGCCACGGTCCGTGAAGCGGCCAAGCGTACGCTCGGCCAGCGGCATTTCGATGTTCAGCTGCTCGGCGGCATGATCCTGCACAAGGGCATGATCTCCGAGATGAAGACCGGCGAAGGCAAGACCCTGGTCGCCACCCTGCCGGTCTATCTGAACGCCCTCTCGGGCAAGGGTGTCCACGTGGTCACGGTCAATGACTATCTGGCACTGCGCGATTCCGGCTGGATGGGTGAAGTCTATAACTTCCTCGGTCTGACCGTCGGCTGCATCACCAACGGCTTGTCCGACGATGAACGCCGCGCCGCCTACGGCTCCGATGTGACCTATGGCACGAACAACGAATTCGGCTTCGACTATCTGCGCGACAATATGAAGTTCCATCTCGAAGAGATGGTCCAGCGTGAATTCAACTTCGCGATCGTCGATGAGGTAGATTCGATCCTGATCGATGAGGCCCGAACACCGCTGATCATTTCCGGCCAGGTCGAGGATTCTTCCAGTTCCTATAAGAGTGTCGATGTCCTCATCCCGGAGCTCACCGAAGATGATTACGAAATCGACGAAAAGGCCCGTTCGAGCAACCTGACCGATGAAGGTGTCGAACATGTCGAGGCGTTGCTCGCGAAAGCCGGCCTGCTCGACGAGGGGGCCAGCCTCTACGACATCACCAGCGTCACGATCCTGCATCACGTCAATCAAGCACTCCGCGCCCACAAGCTATTCCAGCGCGACCGCGACTACATCGTCAAAGACAACAAGGTGATCATCATCGATGAATTCACTGGTCGGATGATGGAAGGCCGGCGCTTCTCCGAAGGGCTGCATCAGGCGCTCGAGGCGAAAGAAGACGCGGAGATCCAGAACGAGAACCAGACGCTGGCCTCGATCACCTTCCAGAACTATTTCCGCCTGTACCCGAAACTCGCGGGCATGACCGGCACGGCGATGACCGAATCCGCCGAATTCGCGGAAATTTACGAGCTCGAAGTGGTCGACATGCCGACCAACAATCCGATGGTGCGCGACGACCAGAACGATGAGGTCTATCGGACCCTGGGCGAGAAATACGACGCGATCAACGAGTTGATCCAGGACTGCGTCAAGCGCGGCCAGCCGGTCCTCGTCGGCACCGTGTCGATCGAAAAATCCGAACAGGTCTCTGACGCTCTGAAAAGTGCGAAGATTCCCCACGAAATTCTGAACGCCCGTCACCACGAACGTGAAGCCCAGATTATTGGCCAGGCCGGCGTGCCCGGCGCGGTGACCATCGCCACCAACATGGCCGGACGCGGCACCGATATTCAGCTCGGTGGCAATCTGGAACTACGACTGGCGGCCGAACTCGAAGGCATCGAGGACGAAAGCGCACGGGCGGCCAAGGAAGCCGAAATCCGCGCCGAAATCGACATCCTGCACGATGAAGTGATTGCGGCGGGCGGACTGTTCGTCATCGGCACAGAGCGCCATGAAAGTCGGCGTATTGACAACCAGCTGCGCGGCCGTTCGGGTCGTCAGGGTGACCCGGGCACGTCGCGTTTCTTCCTGTCCCTCGAAGACGATTTAATGCGCATCTTCGGCTCCGAACGCATGGACGGCATGCTACAGAAGCTCGGCATCGAAGAAGGCGAAGCGATCGTCCATCCGTGGATCAACAAGGCGCTCGAAAAGGCGCAGCAGAAAGTCGAAGCGCGCAATTTCGATATCCGCAAACAGCTGCTTCAATACGATGACGTGATGAATGACCAGCGCAAGGTCATCTACGAGCAGCGCAAGGATCTGATGCAGATCGAGGATGTTTCCGAGACCATCAAATCAATGCGCGAGGAAGTTCTCGACGATTTGATCGGCCGCACCATTCCCGAACGCGCCTTTGCCGAGCAATGGGACACCACCCTGCTCCAGGAAGAAGCCCAGCGCGTCTTCAGCATCGACATTCCGGCCGCCGAATGGGCCAAGGAAGAAGGCATCGCGGACGAAGAAATCCGCGACCGCATGCAGATCCTGATTGACGCCAATGTTGCCGCCAAGACCGTCAATTACGGCGCCGATTTGATGCGCATGGCCGAAAAGAACCTGCTGCTGCAGATCCTCGACCAATACTGGAAGGATCACTTGCTGCGCCTCGACCATCTGCGTCAGGGCATCGGATTGCGGGCTTTTGGTCAGAAAAACCCGCTCAACGAATACAAGCGCGAAGCCTTCGACATGTTCCAGGACATGCTCGGCCGGTTGCGCGAGGGCGTGACCCAGCTGCTCAGCCATATCGAAATCCAGGTCAACGAGCCAGTTCCCGAGCCGCAATCCCCCACCGACATGCGAACCGAACATGCCATGGCCGGCCAGTTCGGCGACGCTCAGCCTGTCGATGCAGAAGCCCTGGCCCGCATGCCCGCCCGCAACGCAGCAGCCACCAAGATCGACCCGAACGACCCCGGCACATGGGGCAAAGTCTCACGCAACACCGCCTGCCCGTGCGGCAGCGGCAAGAAGTACAAACACTGCCACGGCAAGCTGGCTTAGGAACACGGAGATCGCATGATCGAGTTCGGTGTTTTTGATCATCTCGACCAGCGCCCCGGGGCGTCGCCTCAGGACATCTATGAAGACCGTCTGCGCCTGATCGCGGCGTATGACCGGGCCGGGTTCGCCATGTATCACCTGGCCGAACACCACGCGACCCCGCTGGGGCTCGCGCCCTCACCCAGCGTGTTTCTCTCGGCGGTCGCGCAGCGCACCGAGAACATTCATTTCGGACCGATGGTCTATTGCCTGCCGCTTTATGAACCGCTGCGGCTAATCGAAGAAATCTGCATGCTCGACCAAATGAGCGGCGGCCGGTTCGAGTTCGGCGTCGGGCGCGGAATTTCCCCCTTTGAAGTGGCCTATTTCGGGGTCACCAAGGAGAACGCGCCGTCGCTTTATATGGAAGCCTTCGAGGTGCTGATGCGCGGGCTGACCTCCGAGACCCTGAATTTCTCTGGCACCCATTTCCAGTAGACCGACGTGCCGATGGTCATCCCTCCGGTGCAGCGCCCGCACCCGCCGCTTTGGTAAGGGGTCGCGACCCCGGACGGTACGGCCTGGCCTGCGACCCAGAAAATCAACATCATCAGCAACGCCCCGTGCGAGATTGCCCGCAGCGCGACCGACCAGTATTGCAACAAGTGGGAAAGCCGGCACGGGGGCACACCGACCACCAGGGTGGGTGTGGCGCGGCATGTATTCGTCGGCGAGACAATGGAAGAAGCCGAGCGCATCGGCGCCCGTGCCTGCGCGGCCTGGTGCGAGAACTTCATCGCCCTGTGGCGAAAACTCGGGGTCGTCGATACCGCCTATGCGTCAGATCTTGCCACCGCACGCGACCGCGACGCAGCCATTGTCGGCACCCCGGAGACGGTCGCCGCGGAAATCGAACGCCAGATCGAGGCGGCCGGCCTCAACTACTTCGTCTGCCGCTTTGCTTATGGTGATTTGAGTTACGCTGAATCCTCAGCGTCGCTCGAGCGTTTCGTCGACGCCGTGATGCCTAATTTCGCCGGTTAACAGGCCGCCGCCAACCTGTGCCTCAGCTCCCTTAATTCGAGCTGGGCTGCTCTGCCGGATCGTTCACGAGCTTCTTGCCGCGACCGGTTTTCATAATTTTCGACAGCAGGCTGCGAAGAGGGTTGTCCACAAGACTCAATAGACGCCGCAGGTATTGTTCCGGCCGGCCGGTAAAAGACGTGACATGGAAATAGTCGGCCTGCACTGGCGAGTTCTGCGAAAAGTAATAGTTCGAAATGCAACAGCGCGCCGTTTCCGCCACCACGGGACTGACCGAATGCCAGCTCGATCGCGTGGTTTCCATGACCAGCAATCGGTTCGCCGCGGACAAGACAGTTTTTGAAATCTTTCGGTTATCATCCCAAAGCTCGAAGTTTCCGCCGTTCTGAGTTTTCCAGTCGGGGGACACGTAATAGAGAAGATTGAGACGACGGTAGCGTTAGCATTCAGCATCATGGCTGTTATCGACAAGCGGATTCAGGAAATCGCCCTCGAACATCATGGAGAGGCCACCCGCATAGAGTTTTGGGTCTGGTTCCAGATGATCGATACCGGTCAGCGAACCAACAATTTCAGCAATACGAGGGTCCTGAAACGCGTAGGTTATGTCGTTCAGGATAGTCGGGTAAGCCCCCAGGTCAGCGGAGGTTCGCTTCTTTTCCCGAAAGGAATCGCGACTAAAAAAGCCCTCAGCATCCCGTGGAAAAGCCTGAAATATCGCGTCACAGTCGCCTCGATGAAGAAGGTCGTCCACGACAAAGTGTCGGGTCTTGGTTCCGACAGGATTACGCCATTGGGTTTCAATATTTTCGCGCTCCGGAAAAAGCCTGGCGAGCAGCAGATCAGCAATGGTTTCCTGTTGAGACATAGGGCTACTCAATCCCGTTAATATCGGGATCGATCCTACATCGGGTCGTCTGGCCCGACTAGGACGCTAGGAAAGCCCCGCCGCCCCAAGGGTCGCGAATTTCTCACGTCGGTGGGCCCTGAGCGCGGCTCCATCCATTCCCTCGAAGCCAGTCAGGCTGGTCTCAATTCTGTCGCCGACCGCGGCAATTGCGGTGGCCGGATCACGCTGGGCGCCGCCGAGCGGCTCATCGATAATCCCATCGATCAGCTTCAGTCGATCCAAATCCTGAGCGGTGATTTTCAAAGCTTCGGCGGCGTCCTGAGCTCGGGCCCCGTCGCGCCACAGGATCGAGGCACAGCCTTCCGGCGAGATCACCGAATAGACGGCGTGTTCGAGCATGAAGACATGATTGGCCGTCGCAATCGCAATCGCGCCCCCTGACCCCCCTTCGCCGATGATCACGGATACAAACGGTACGGTCAGGGCCAGACAGGCCTGGATCGAGCGGGCAATCGCCTCGGACTGCCCGCGCTCTTCGGCGCCAACCCCCGGATAAGCCCCGGATGTGTCCACGAAGGACAGCACCGGCAGGCTGAACCGGTTGGCCAAATCCATCACCCGCTGGGCCTTGCGATAGCCCTCGGGCCGGGCCATGCCGAAATTATGGGCGATCCGGCTTTCCGTATCATTGCCCTTTTCATGGCCCAGCACCGCGACCGGCGTGCCCCGGAACCGGCCGAGCCCGGCGACCAGTGCCGCGTCCTCTGCGAACAGTCGGTCGCCGGCCAGCGGCACAAAATCCTCGATCAGGGCAGCGACATATTCACCACATTTCGGGCGCCCGGGATGTCGCGCCACCTGCACCTTCTGCCAGGCGCTCAACCGGCCATAGGTCTGGCGCAGGTGGCGGTCGACTTTCTCTTCGAGCTTGCCCACTTCGTCCGCAATACTGATCGCACCATCGGAGAGATGGCGCAGTTCCTCGATCTTGCCCTCGAGGTCGGCGATCTGTTTTTCGAAATCCAGAAAATGTGGCATGGCGCAGACTTCTAACGGGTTTGGGGGGCGCGATGAAATACCATTGAGCTAGTTAATTCGCATGAGATCGCGCGAGCGGATGATGCTCGGCAACCAGCCGACGCATCCGCTCATCAAGGACATGGGTGTAGATCTGGGTGGTCGATATATCCGCGTGCCCGAGCATCTGCTGCACGCTGCGCAAATCCGCGTCATGGTGCAGCAAATGGGTCGCAAAGGCATGGCGCAGAACATGCGGGCTGACCTTGCGCCGGTCGAGACCGGATTTTTCTGCAAGATCCTTGAGCAGCTGGAAAAAGCGTTGCCGGCTCAGATGTTTTCCGGCCCGGCCCGGAAACAGATGCGGGCTGTTCGCCCCTTCGGGCAGGAAGCTTTCGCGCACCGTCAGATAATCGCGGACCGCATCCCGCGCGGGCCCGCTCAACGGCACCATGCGTTCCTTGTTGCCCTTGCCCCGCACGATCAGCACTTCCGGGTCACGTTGGACGGCGGCGTGGGGCAAGCCGACCAGTTCGGTGACCCGCATCCCGGTGGCATAGCAAAGCTCCAACATAGCGCAGAGCCGCTTGCCTTCAGGACTGTCATTGGTCTCGGCCACCCGCAGCAGGTCAGCCACGTCTTTTTCCGAAATGATCTTCGGCAGCGGGCGCCCTTGTCGCGGGCTTTCGAGGATCGCTGTTGGATCATCGGACCGCAGCCCGTCGGCATAGAGAAATCGATAGAACTGGCGCAGAGCTGACAGGCGTCGAGCTGCCGTCCCGGCGGTCATGCCGCGCCCGTCGAGATGCTTCAGATAGCTTCGCAAATCTTCGGTAGTGGCGCTGTCGAGAACCGCTTCGGTGGTTTTATTTGCGCCTGCCAGAAAAACACCAACGTCCTCGAGATCACGCTGGTAAGCGGCGAGGGTGTTCACTGCAACACCGCGTTCGGCCACAAGTAATTCCAGAAAAGCCTCGAAATACCGACTGACCCGCGCCGGCGGGACGGGCTCGCGACGGCGTCTCACCGGACGTCCACTATGATGGCGCCGTTGCGCAGAATGGATTCGCGCGCCAGGGCCTGAGCCACATCGTTCAAACGCACTTTGATCAGCGCCCGGGCAACATCCCCCAGCACGCTCGCGTGGGGTGATTCGCCGGACTGACCGAGTGCGTAAAGGGCATAAAGCGCGGTTTCGGCTTTTCGTCCGGCCTCCGCGGCCCGTGCCATTCCGGCCAGCACAGAAGCAGAAGGCATCACGGCGGGCCCGGCAGCAGCCATAGGCACCATACGCCACTGGGCGTCATCGACAGGGTCCCCGAGGGCCCCTATCAGGTACAAAACCAATCCCGCATTCGTCTCGATACCGTTTGCAGTAGCAAGATCGATCCAGCGTTCGAACCGGGCAGCGTTCCAGGGCACCGGGCCGCGAGGTGAGACCGGGGTCACCGGACGTCCGGTCACGGCCGCCGTCACTCCCGTCCCAGCTGTCAGCGCGAAAGCACCGGGTTTTGCCCGGCCGATCACCCGCATGGGCGCCCAAAGAACTGCTGCTGCGCGTGCCGAATCTGTCACGATGGGGGCCTGGCGTAGGACCAGCCGGTACCATTCCAGTGCCCGCGCGTCGTGTCCGGCGACCAGCGACACCTCCGCGGCGACTCCGGCCAGCCAGCCAAGATCTGGCGAGACCGGAACGATGTCGAGCAAGGCAGCTGTGGTCTGCGCCACGATATCGAATCCGCCCATTTCACGACTGCGGGCCCACGCCTCCCACAAAGCTTCCGACCGTGCGGTGGCCAATTCTTGCCGTACTGCGGTTAAATAGAGATAGGCCAGAAAGCGGTCATCATCGACCGTGTCCGGCGCGCTCAACGCGGCCGCCATGGCGTCTTCGTTCACCTCAAGCGTGCCATACACAGCGGCAACGGCGGAACCATCAACAACACCCAGCCGCAAAGCCTTATGAGCGGTGATCAGGCGGAGATCGGGATCTAGTTGTGGCGCCTCCAGCAAGGCCCCGAGCAGACCCGCCGGCACCGCATCGACAAACCACGCCGGAATGTCGGTCTTCGCAGCCAGCAGCAACGCCATGGTCAATTCATCGGGCGCGGCGTCCTCTCGGGGCGCAGCGAGATCCACGACACCGCCATCTGCAAGGGTCAGCGCAACGTCGACGAAGACCGGATCAACTCTCACCCCCTGTTCACGCAGCAGGTCGAGGCCGAGCTCGGCCTGATCAGCCTTGCCATCGGCGACCTGGCAGACGATCAGTGCCTGCTGCCAAAACGCCTCGGCATATCCGCCGCCATACCCTCGCGCGATGCGACATGCGGTATTGATGTCCCCTTTGCCGAAAGCAGCCTGTGCCATTGGCGCGGCGAGGTTATCGGGCACCGCGCGCGCATTGGCCGCCTGGCCCAACTGAATGGCACTTTCTGCGGCACCAATCGCCGCCAGCTTTGCGATGCGCAGCGCCAGCATGCCGTCATCCGAACGCAGGCCCGGAGGCGGTGACGCCGCGGTCAGAAGTACTCTTTGCGCAAGTTCACGGGCGGCAACAAGCGGATAGGACGTCGGGAGACCTTCCAGCAACCGGACCACATCAACACGACGAGAACCGCTCCACATCGCCTGACCCAGGCCACCACTGTCATCGCCCAGGGTTCCGAGCGCGTCTTCCGCCAGCGCTTCCAATCCCTCCACAACAACCGCGCCGGGCTGTGGTTGGGCGGTGTTATCCGTCGTCCGCGTCCCGTCTGCCGAACGCTCCGTCGCCGGGGCCAGTGGTGCAAGTCGAATCGGACCACCCTGCTGCGCCAGCGCCGGCCCCGCGGCCAGCATCACGACCAGCGCGGTCGACAAACCCACTTTGGAATATTTTCCGGTCACGGGGATATCAGCGCGGGAAGCGATCATTCGAAATCGTTTTCTCTACCTGCCCGGTGGGCGCAGGTATGTCCCAGGTGGCGAGGAAAACCCCGCCCGCGACGACCCCAATCAGGACGATTGCAGCAACAAACTTGAACAATTCAACCTCCACACCACATCGTGCTTGTTAAAAACGAGCATCTCAAACCCCGCGAGACCTTGTCCGAACGCCTAATATGGCGTCAAAACAATGGCAATTTCACGACAAGTCGGCCCCGCAACAGGCAGACAGTAAGATAGCAGGACATGGTCGATTCTGAACAAGCCGAACCCCAACCCGTCCGCGGGACCTCAGCCGGAGAGAAAATCTGTCCGACGCGATCCATTGTCATGGTGGGATTGATGGGGGCCGGGAAGTCCGCCATCGGGCGCCGGCTCGCCACCCGGCTGGATATGGATTTCATCGACGCCGACACGGAAATCGAAACCGCGGCCGGATGCACAGTCGAGGAAATCTTCGAACGCCACGGTGAGGCGGCCTTTCGAGATGGTGAACGTCGGGTGATCGCACGCCTGCTCGACGGCCCGGCCCTTGTTATGGCGACAGGCGGGGGCGCCTTCATGGATGAAACAACCCGGGATGCCATCGCCAAGGCAGCAATATCAGTCTGGCTTCGCGCCGACCTTGAAACGCTGGTGCGGCGCACGGCTAAGCGCAATAATCGACCTTTGTTGAAGACCGATGACCCGGCAAAGACACTGAAAGACTTGATGGTGGTACGTCACCCGATCTATGAGCTTTCCGATATTATGGTCGAAAGCGATGACGGCCCCCTGGATGAAACGGTGGATAGCGTATGCGTGGCGCTTGACGCCTTCGCAGCGGAGTCTATTCAAAACGGTGCGCAATGAACCAACACGCAGACAGCCGGCAGATGGTCAACGTCAATCTTGGCGCCCGGTCCTATGACATTCTGATCGGCCCTGGCTTGCTCGACGAAGCTGGCGCGTTTATCGCCGAACGTCTCGGTGAGCGTCAGGCAATCATCGTGACCGATACCAATGTTGGCCCGCTTTACGCCGAACGCCTGACCCAAAGCCTGACCGCGGCTGGCCATGGCGTGCGCACGATCGAAATCGAAGCTGGCGAACATTCAAAATCCTTCGCCCATCTCGAGCTGCTCCTCGATAATTTGCTGGAATCCGGCCTCGAACGCGGCACCGTGCTCGTCGCATTGGGCGGCGGAGTGATCGGCGACCTGACAGGTTTTGCCGCGAGCATCGCCCTGCGGGGGGTGGAATTTGTGCAGATTCCCACGACCCTCCTCGCCCAGGTCGACAGTTCGGTGGGGGGTAAAACCGCCATCAACTCGCCCCATGGAAAGAATTTGGTGGGCACCTTCTACCAACCCCGGCTGGTCATCGCGGACACCGCCACTCTGGACACCCTGCCGACCCGCGAATTGCTCGCCGGATATGCCGAGACCGTAAAATACGGCTTGCTCGGCGACGCGGCTTTCTTCGACTGGCTTGAGCAGGATGGACCGAAAATACTCAACGGTGACGCTGCCGCCCTGTCTCGCGCCATCCTTCGTGCCTGCGAAATGAAGGCCGAAATCGTCAACCAGGACGAGCGTGAAACCGGGCGTCGGGCGTTGCTCAACCTTGGCCACACATTCGCCCACGCGCTGGAAGCCGAAACCGGTTTTGGTGGCGCCTTGCTGCACGGCGAGGCCGTCGCCATCGGGATGGTCCTCGCTTTCGACCTATCCGTGAAAATCGGACTGTGCCCGGCCGAAGATGCTGCCCGTCTGCGGGCACATTGCGAACAGGTCGGACTGCCGACCCGGTTTCCTGCACACCCGTCAGGCCAATGGAATGCCGCAACCCTGCTGGAGCATATGGGGCGCGACAAGAAGGTACAGGCCGGCCGCATTACTTTCGTGCTCGTCCGAGGCATCGGGGACGCGTTCCTGACCAATGAAATTGACCCCGCCGACATCACCGTACTTCTCGACAACATGGCCGCTGCGGCCTGACCGCTGGAAGGCACCAGACCACATGAGCGACCCCATCATTCTGACCATCATTACGATCATCGTTTTGCTGGCATTTTCGGGATTCTTTTCCGGGTCCGAGACCGCCCTGACGGGGGCGTCTCGCCCGCGGATGCACCAGCTTGCCAGCGAAGGGAACCGCCGCGCCAAGACCGTGAGCCTGCTACATGCCCAGCAGGAGCGCCTGATTGGCGGCATCCTGATCGGCAACAACATCGTCAATATCCTAGCTTCCGCGCTGGCCACCAGTCTGATGATCACTCTGTTCGGAGATTCCGGGGTCGTCTATGCGACGGTCGCCATAACCATTCTCGTGGTGATTTTCTCCGAGGTTCTGCCCAAGACCTACGCCATCCGTCATGCCGACGAAGTCGCCCTGAAGGTGGGGCCGCTCGTCCGGGTGATCATCCTTGTGCTGGCGCCGCTCTCAAAGGTCATCGAACTCATTGTCGGAATTTTATTGCGGCTGCTTGGCGAAAAAATCAGTTCAGCCGAGGATATTGCCCGTGAGCAGGAGCTTCGGGGTGCGATCCGCCTGCATTCTGACACCAATACCGTTAACGCCCATGAAGGCCTGATGCTGGGTGGCGTCATGGATCTTGATGATGTCGAAGTAGGTGAGATCATGACCCATCGCACCGATGTCGCCATGATCGACCTTCAGCTCTCCCCGGGCGAAATTGTGTCCCGGATGCTCGACAGCCCCTTTACCCGGGTCCCGGTCTTCAGCGGTAATCCGGACAACATCGTTGGCGTGCTACACGCAAAGGCGCTGCTGCGCGAGGTGCAGAACCACGATGGCCATATCGACGAAATGCATATTGCCGATGTGGCCACAGAGGCCTGGTTTATTCCGGAATCGACCGACTGCCTGAGCCAGCTGCACGAGTTCCGCGAACGTCGCGAACATTTTGCGCTGGTCGTCGACGAATACGGTGACCTGCAGGGGGTCGTTACCCTTGAAGATATCATCGAGGAAATCGTCGGTGAAATCGATGATGAACACGACATTCCGGTACCCGGTGTCCGACGCCAGACGGATGGGTCTTATCTGGTCGACGGGCGGGTAACGATCCGCGATCTGAACCGGGAATTTGGCTGGACCCTTTCTGACGAAGAAGCCTCCACCATCGCTGGCCTCGTCCTGCATGAAGCGCGGTTTATTCCCGAAGAAGGGCAGAGTTTCGCCATTGAAGGACTGAAGATCGACGTGCTGCGCCGCAGTGGCAATCAATTACGTCAACTTCGCATGACGACCCGTGCAACACTGCCCGGGACTGACCCGCCGACAAATTGACCGACGCCGCATTCGCCCGAATGCCCGGCCCAAATACTAGGAACACCCGCTATGCCCCTGTCGAAACCGGCGGAACGAGAGCACATTCACACCCGAGAGATTGAATGCACCGGATATCGGCGCACAGACGGGCTATGGGATATCGAGGGTCACCTGACCGACGTGAAGACTTACACGTTCTCCAACAGCGAGCGCGGCAATGTGCCGCCCGGTGAGCCGGTTCATGAAATGTGGATACGCCTGACCGTCGACGATGACCTTAAAATTCACGATGTCGAGGCTGTCACCGATTTCAGCCCGTTTGGAATGTGCAAGGAGATCGGGGTCAATTTTGAACGCCTGGCCGGTGTGTCAATCGGACCCGGTTGGCGCCGCGCCGTACGCGATCGCGTCGGGGGCATTGAAGGCTGTACTCATATCGTTGAATTGCTGGGTCCAGTGGCCACGACTGCGTTTCAAACCGTATACCCGCTAAAAAGCCGGGATAACCCAGAAGGCCCGGCAGCGGCAGATCGACCGCCCCGCCTGCTCAATACTTGCCACGCGTTTCGCAGTGACGGTCCAAAGGTGAAAGAATTGTGGCCCGCGCATTACAACGGGCCGGATCAGGACTGAACCAGGTTCACGCCGTCGAGTTTCCGAACTAGCCGAACGCCCGCTGGGAGTGCTGCTCGCCCGTGCGGTAGGCGCTGGCACCTGAAAACGCCGTCTGTACTTGCGCCGGGCGCGTATCGGTAGACGTCGCTGCAAAATAGCTCGTGACGAACACGCGAATACCCGCCGTGCGCCCCATATCGCCGAGATGACCGTCGATAACAGTGCAAAGCTTATCGACCGTCACTTTCTCGCGCGCCGCAATGTCTGTCAGTGCTGTCCAGAATTCGGGCTCCAAACGCACACTGGTGCGAAGGGTCCCAACTGTGATGTTTCGATTAATAAGCATTGTCATGCCTTCCCACCCCAAAATTGGGATGCGCAATCCATTGGATGGAAAAAGCATAGGCAGCAAACGCCCGTTTTGCAACAAAAGTTAAATTACTGTTTCATTTAGGTGTTTTCCGCGGCCTCTCCCGGGGTCAGCGCGCGGACCGAAAGAGCGTGCAATCCGGTTGAAAACTCCGCGTCCAAAAGGGCATACACGCCTCTTTGCCGGTTGACGCGTGATTGCCCGTCGAATTGGGATGCTACAACAACAACATTGTAATGTGTTTCACCACCAGGCTGGGCCCCCGCATGGCCCGCATGCAGATGGGATTCATCCGTGACCTCGATCATGTCGGGTGCATAGGCGTCTTCGATCGCGGCTTGAATACGTGCGGCACGATTCATTGTTCGGTCTCCTTAAACATTCTCCGGTGATTTCTTGCGTCAGGCCGACTCCCCCGACATATTCCCGGCATGACACGTCGGCGCAACAAAATCGACCTCGACGAATTACTCACCGAGGCCAAGCCCCCCGAGCCCGCAGATCAGCTCTGCGAGCATACGGGCTGCGCGCTTACCGGAGAGTATCGTGCGCCACGTTCGCCGTCCCAACTCCGTGATTATCTGTGGTTCTGCCTTGAACATGTCCGGGCCTACAACACCCAGTGGAACTACTACGCCGAGATGGACGACGAGCAGCTTGAGGAAGATCGACGCGCCACCGCCTATTGGCACCGTCCGACCTGGCCACTCAATGGAGGCCGTCCGACAAACGGCATGCGTGATCCTTTTGGCTTTTTTGAGGATGAGGAGCCGGAATCGGTGCGACGAAATACCGAACTTCCGGACTCTCCTTACACGGAAGCTCTTGCTATAATGGAACTGACGCAGCCGGTTACACCAGAAGCCATCAAGCGGCGTTACAAAGAATTGGTGAAAAAACACCATCCAGACGCAAATGGTGGCGATAAACAGGCTGAAGAGCGTTTCAAGGCTATCAATCAGGCCTACGCAACTTTAATGGAATCGGCCGGCGTGTAGTGATACGCCCGGACGGAAGAGCAAACTTTGACGAATACGGATTGTAAGATGGAATCGACAGAATCACTTGCCACCACCGACATGCCCACCAGCCCCGAACCTGACACCATGGTGTCGGCGCGCGAGGTTTTCGGAATTGATTCCGATATGGAAGTTCCGGCATTTTCGGAAAACACAGTCCATGTACCCGCGCTGGACGAAACCTATCGTTTCGATCCCGGCACGACACGCGCCATTATCGCCGGGTTCTCCAACAACCGTCGAGTGATGGTTCAGGGCTATCACGGGACGGGCAAGTCGACCCATATTGAACAGGTCGCTGCGCGCCTGAACTGGCCCTGTATCCGCATCAATCTCGACAGCCATATCAGCCGTATCGACCTGATCGGCAAGGATGCCATCGTGTTGCGCGACGGCGCACAGGTGACCGAGTTCCGCGAAGGCCTCTTGCCCTGGACGCTGCAGCATCCCTGCGCATTGGTGTTTGACGAATACGACGCCGGCCGCCCGGACGTGATGTTCGTGATCCAGCGCGTGCTCGAAGCCGACAGCAAGCTCACCCTGCTCGACCAAAACAAGGTAATCCGTCCCCATCCGAGCTTCCGTCTGTTCTCGACGGCCAATACGGTCGGCCTTGGCGACACCACCGGCCTCTATCACGGCACCCAGCAGATCAATCAGGCGCAGATGGATCGGTGGAACATTGTCACGACCCTGAACTACCTGCCCCACGATCAGGAAGTTGATATCGTGGTCGCGAAAAGCCCCGACTATGACAACCCCGAGGGCCGCGAGATGATTTCCGCCATGGTCGCGACCGCGGATCTGACCCGCTCAGGTTTCGTGGGCGGCGACATTTCCACCGTCATGTCACCTCGCACCGTGATCACCTGGGCCGAAAACACCCGGATCTTCGAATCGGTCTCGCTGGCGTTCCAGGTCACGTTCCTGAACAAGTGTGACGAAGTCGAACGCCCAACCGTCGCGGAATACTACCAGCGTTGTTTCGGGACCGATCTCGACGACGCCGTGGTCAACGCAAGTCAAACTCAGTAACGCGTCCATGGCTGGATCAGGCAGAAACAGCAACGACGGGCCGGTTGAGGAATTCCTCCGGGTGACAGCCGCAGCAATGCGCGCGATCGCCAAGGAGCCTGAACTGACGGCTTCCTTTACCCCGGACCCTCCGGGATTCCAAGGCGCCGAAGCGCGCCTGCCATTGCCGAGTCGTGACCTCCCCCGGGAGGATGTCAGCGTTGTGCGTGGTGAAGCCGATGCCATGGCATTACGCCTGCGCCACCACGACGACAGCCTGCACAATTCCCGCGTACCATCAGCCCCCGCTGCACGGGCGCTCTACGATGCCGTCGAACAGGCCCGCGTCGAAGCGCTCGGGGCCAGGCGCATGGCGGGTATGGCGGATAATTTGAGCGTCGCGCTCGAAGTCCGCTGCCGCGACAAAGGCTTTGCCCGCATCACCGAACGCGAACAGGCACCGGTCTCCGAAGCTGTTGCCATGCTGGTCCGGGAAGCCCTGACAGGGGCTGCCCCGCCGCCATCAGCAAAGCAAATGGTCGACCTCTGGCGGCCCTTCGTCGAATCAAAGATCGGCCCCCAGCTGACCAATCTGGATAACCGGCTCGACGATCAGGAGGCTTTTCAGGACATTGTCCGGCAGATGATCTCCGATCTGGGGCTGGCCGATGACGAAGTCGGCACCGATCCGGATTCCGATGACGCCAGCGGCGATGACCAGGATGACGCCGAGGGTGAATCCACCGGCGAAGGTGACGGCGAAGGAGAAGCCCGCTCCATGGATGGTGCCGGAGAAGAAGAAGACGCCGGGGCCGAAGGCGAAGAAGTCGAAATGCCTTACGAAGACAGCGACGGCGACATGGAACCCGGCGCAGGCGAGGAAGATCCCGATGCGCCCGGCAAGCCGTGGCGCCCCCCTGAATACGGTCACAACCAGGGCGAAAAATTCGTCTATGACGCCTTCACGACCGAGTTCGACGAAGAAATTGAAGCCTCTGATTTGTGCGACGCGGATGAGCTGTCGCGGCTGAGATTGCAGCTCGACCAGCAGCTGGGCACGCTGCAGAACGTAATCTCGAGACTGGCCAACCGGCTACAACGCCGGCTTATGGCCAAGCAGACCCGCACTTGGGAATTCGACCTTGAAGAAGGGATGCTCGATGCAGCACGCCTGACCCGTGTCGTCACCAATCCGACCTACCCCCTAAGCTACAAGCTCGAAAAGGATATGGATTTCCGCGACACTGTCGTGACCCTGCTGATCGACAATTCCGGATCAATGCGGGGACGCCCGATCTCTGTCGCCGCCATGAGCGCGGATATTCTGGCACGCACCCTGGAGCGCTGCGGCGTGAAGGTCGAAATTCTCGGCTTTACCACCCGCGCCTGGAAGGGCGGTCAGTCTCGCGAGAAATGGCTCGCGGCAGGCAAGCCAGCCAATCCGGGGCGCCTCAACGATCTGCGCCACATCATCTACAAATCCGCCGATGCCCCCTGGCGTCGCGCACGCAAGAATCTCGGTCTGATGCTGCGCGAGGGCCTGCTGAAGGAAAACATCGACGGCGAAGCACTGCTCTGGGCCCATAACCGGTTGCTGGGACGCCCCGAACAGCGACGCATCCTGATGATCGTCTCGGATGGTGCCCCGGTCGATGATTCGACCCTTTCGGTGAACGCTGGCAATTACCTGGAGCGCCATCTGCGTCAAATCATCGACTGGATCGAAGCCTATTCGCCGGTAGAACTCCTCGCCATTGGCATCGGTCATGATGTCACCCGCTACTACAATCGCGCGGTGACAATCGTGGATGCCGAACAACTTGGCGGCACGGTGATGGACCAACTCGCCGAACTCTTCGAGGAAACTGAAGATGGCGGCCGTCGCCGTGTTGGCGGACGCTCAAAAAAGGTCGCGTAGAACTCACGCGCGCAACCGGACTATGGTGACGCCATGCGCATCATCCTTATTCTGACATCCCTGCGCACGACTCTCCTTCTGGCCAAACCTGCGCTCGCAGATGCCAAAGAGATCAAGCTCCACCAGGGACTGGGCGAACAAAACCGTGTCGGCAAGCTGTTCTTGCGCGGTGGTGTTGAGCTCGATTTCGAGGATTCTCGTTTCGGCGGCGTGTCCGCGATGCAGATCGAACGTGGTGGGCGCACAGCCTACCTAATGACCGGTCAGGGACACCTTGCCGAGGTCACGCTCGAATACAACACCGCCGGAAACCTGTCCGGTGCCCAGCTTGTGGGAATTCGCGACATTATCGGCGCCGGGGGACGCGGCATCAGTTCGGCCATCGAAGCGGTTGCGAGGATCCCCGATGGCGGGTGGCTGGTCGCCTTCGAACGCAAAAACCGGCTGATGCATTTCACACGCTCGGTCAAACCTTTGCAAACCGTGCCCCGACTGCTCAACACACCGGTCGGCTTGGAGCGGGCGCGCTCCAGAAGCGGCATCGAAGCCGCCAGTGCGACGGCGGATCGTAAAATCCTGCTCATCGCTGAAGACATGCCCACCACACGCGGCTTCACCTTCGCCTGGCTGGGAGATGGGGTTCGCTGGACGCCGATGACCTACGCCCTGTTACCCCTTACAAGCCGGCAGGCGCCAGATCCGGCCCGGCGCCCCGATCCAGACCCACGAAGTCGCCCGGCTCCAGCCGCCCTTTGTGACGGCAAATTTCGAGGCGATTGCCTCTTCCCAGGGCCTGCAGGGCCAGACGCTTATTTTTGTCGCGAGCGATAACGAGTTTTTGCCGTCCCGTCCGACAAAGCTGCTGCTGTTCGAGTTACTGCCCTAGAAAGCGCCAGCGGGCGCCATCCCAGCGCCCTATCCCGAGACCCAGAACTTCCATGCCGCAGCGTAGCTGTCGGTCCGGATCGCCTCGCGGACAGCTTCGAGCAGCCGGTTCATAAATCGCACATTGTGAATTGCGAGCAGCTGCCCCGCATTGATCTCACTGGCTTTGACCAAATGGTGCAGATAGGCACGCGAGACAGTCGTGCAGGTCGCGCAATCACACTCCGGATCGAGGGGACCGGCATCGTCCCGGAACCGCGCATTCTTCAGATTGACGAAATCACGGCCGTTCGCGGTTTCCCCCAGTCCCGGCCGGATATAGGCACTGCCGTGGCGGGCAAGCCGCGTCGGATTTACGCAGTCAAACGTATCAATGCCCTTGGCAGCACCATTCCACACATCGCGCACACTCCCGACACCCAGCAAATGGATCGGGCGGGCCACCGGGGTCGCCGCGTTGAGCGGCGCCATGGCCATTTTCACCACGTCGTCCATCTCGACAGAATCCTCTCCCAGGCAACCGCCGACCGCATATCCGAAATAGGGCTGCGCTGCTGTGAATTCAGAGCTTTCGCGTCGCAGGTCTTCATAGACCCCGCCCTGGGTGATGCCATAAAGCGCCTGAGGTCCGGCCGAGCCTTCGGCTTCTTTATGGAACTCCGCGAGCGAGCGCTGCGCCCAGCGATGGGTCAGCTCCATCGAATTCGCGGTGTAGTCCCGATCGACGTGATAAGGCGTGCATTCGTCGAGGACTAGGATGATATCCGCACCGATTCCGCGTTGAATACGGATCGAATCTTCCGGGGTCAGGGTGATCTTGGCGCCGTCGATATAGGATCGGAAGGAGGCTCCCGACTCGTCGATCTTGAGCAGCGAGGGGTCACGGCTGTCATTGCGGTTGCCCTTGATCTCTTTGGCACCACTGCCCTGACCGAGGGAAAATATTTGAAAGCCGCCGGAATCCGTCAGCATCGGACCGTCCCAGCCCATCATCTTGTGCAGCCCGCCCAACGCGGCAATCTGTTCTGCACCCGGTTGCAACATCAGATGATAGGTGTTGCCCAGCACGATCTGCGTGCCCTCGGCGCGCGCCTGCGCCGGCAGCACACCACGAATGGCCCCGCGCGTGGCACAGAAGATAAATGCGGGAGTCTCGATCGTACCGTGCGGGGTGGTCAGCAGACCCGACCGCGCCGCGCCGGGCCAGTCGGGGTCTGCAGTCACCGTGTGGGTGACATCAAAAGCAAAACCGGGGTAGTCGGTCATGAAGAATTCATCCGGGTTTGGTTCACCGTGACAATACACCTACCGCCCAGCAAAAAAGCCCGCGAATCGCGGGCTTTCGCTGTGCCGATGAGCAAAGCGTCTAGGAGGCGACGGCCAACTTGTCCAGGTCGCGCTTCATCTGGCGCAATTCGCGCGGCAGCTTGGTGACCGCGGTCCCGCGCAGAAAGGCGTCAACACCGCCCTTGTGATCGATGGTGCGGATCGCCGCAGCGGACATGCTGAGACGCACACCACGAGCGAGGGTTTCGCTATAGAGCGTCGTCGTCTGCAGGTTCGGCAGGAACCGGCGGCGGGTTTTGTTGTGTGCGTGACTGACGTTGTTACCCGTCATCACGCCTTTGCCAGTAATGGCGCAGCGGCGCGACATGTTTCGCTCCATGAATGAGTTTCGCCCGGCGAACCGTGCTTTCGGCGGAGTTTTTAGGCGAACCCTCGGGTCTGGTCAACCCCGTGTGATGCCATTTAGGCGTCGCGGAACGCCTCCAGCAGGATCTGGGCCGCCGCAGAGGGCGTCAGTTCGGCATTCGCGACTTTTTCCTCAAGTTCCAGCAGCTTGGAACTGACCTCCGGATGCCGACGAAACGCCGTAAGCAGGCTCTCGTCGACCTCACCCCACATCCAGCGGCGCGCTTGTTCGGCACGGTTTCGCACCAAAGTGCCCGACCCTTCGACGATCGCCCGAAAATAGCCGATTCGGGTCCAGACATCCTGGATCCCTCGCCCTTCGAGCGACGAGCATGTCAGCACTTCGGGAACCCATTCCGCGCTCATAGAACGCAACAACCGCAAGGCGCTGGCATATTCAGCCGCTGCGCGCCCGGCGGCGTCCAACAGGTCACCATCCGCCTTGTTGACGACCACCAGGTCAGCCAGTTCCACAATCCCCTTCTTGATCCCCTGTAACTCATCGCCTCCAGCGGGCAACAACAGCAACACAAAGACATCGACCAAATCAGCCACCGCGGTCTCCGACTGACCGACTCCGACTGTTTCAACCAGCACAACATCGAAGCCAGCGGCCTCACAGGCCAGCAGTACCTCGCGTGTGCGCCGGGCAACGCCGCCGAGGGTCCCGGAGGTCGGCGAGGGTCGGATGAACGCATCAGGCGCCCGCGACAGCTGCTCCATCCGGGTCTTGTCCCCAAGAATGGAACCGCCTGTGCGTTGTGACGAGGGATCAACAGCCAGCACAGCCACCTTATGGCCGGCGGCGATCACATGCTGCCCGAAGCTTTCGATAAAGGTTGACTTCCCGACCCCCGGCACCCCCGACACACCAATGCGAATGGACTTTCCAGTGTGCGACAAGAGTGCTTCCAGTAGCAATTCGGCGTCCCGGCGATGATCGTCGCGCGTCGACTCGATCATCGTAATTGCGCGCGAGAGCGCCCGCCGGTCGCCAGCGCAAACGTCTTTGGCCAGCTGCGCTATATCTTGCTCGGGATTAGCCATGCCGCAACTTATCTGGTCGCGCCACGGGACGCACCGGCTTTCCATCCACCGGTGACGACAGCACGAGGGAGCTCCGCACATCACCGATTTTCCGGAATCGAGAAATCACGTCCTCGAGCTCGGCAATCGAGTGGACGGCAACCCGAATGAAGAAGCTGTCATCCCCCGTAACATGATGGCACTCGACCACAGCATCGAGCGAGCCACACAACCCCGTCACGCGCCTAAAATCGAGGTCAGACGCTGTCAGCCGCAAAAAGGCACCAATATCCTGTCCCAGAACTGACCGCTCTACCCGGGCGCTGTATCCGCTGATCACGCCGGCATTTTCAAGTTTGCGAATCCGTTCGGCCACCGCCGGCGTGGACATCCCAATCCGTCGCCCAACCTCCCGAAAGGACAGGCGCGCGTCTTCTTGCACGATGGAGAGCAGTTCGCAGTCTGTTGGGTCCAGGCTAGTTTCCATATGTCACGCAAATCATGGTCACACCATCCGATTAGAAGGCATTATTAACTCTGACAAAACATTTTGCACTAATTTTATTTTTTATACTTCCATTTGGAAAATATATCTCTTGTTTTCCATACAACTGACAGGCAGACGCATTCTCGAGCTGCCATTTGGCAGCCCGGAACCCGGCGCTGGACTGATAAATCTATTTGTGGCGGTCGAGAGCACGGGACAGCAGCAGATAGGCTTTGCCAATATCCGCGGTCAGCAAACTGGCGCTGAGCAATTCATCGGGATCTGCTTCGCTGGCCTGGGTCATCAGGCGTTCAAATTCACGCAGGTATCGCGTAACGAGGGCACGAAATTCATCATCCTCCTCGAACAGCTCCCGCACATTGGGATGGCAACGGGCTCTTTGACGCGTGATGCCAGCCGGCGAACCGCAACAGTTCGGTCGCCCTTGCTAAACCGCCGTGCAATATCCGCTGCGACATCCCCTTCGAGAATTCGATCCAGATCGACCCCGATGGAACCCAGCGTGTCGAGCACACGGTTGACCCTATGCATGATCACGCCGCGGTTTGAATCAATATAGGTATCCTTCACCTCCTGGGAGGTCCTGACCGCCTCTTCGACAGCCTCAACCGGGGCCCGCTCCTGCATACGGAATGTCGACGCCATGGTTTCCGCCCGGTCGATCTCACCCTGGATCGTCTCGGCGTGTTCGGCGAAGGATTCTCGAACCTCCGTTCCAGCGGTTACAGCAACCTCGGTCGAGCGGGACAGATTACTCGCTGCCTCGCGCAATTCGGAGGAAACCCGTTCAGCCTGCGCGGTGGCCGCGCGCCCCAGCACCTCGAGCACGTCAGCTTCGGTACGAAACGTTTCGCCCAGCGAACGGCCTTGCGCATCAGCCTGATCGCCGGCATCGGCTAGTTCGGAAGCGTAGCCCAGCAACCGTGCGCCCATTTCTTCGACCTGTTCGAAATTCGAACGCGCCATTTCGGCGAATCCATCGGCCTGTGTACGCAGGCCATCTGTCATCACATCAACCTCAAGGCGGATTGATGTGACCGCGGCCTCAAGGGATTGTGCGGTCTGCGCGACGCTGGCGGATGCCGCTTCGGTAGATTCGCGTGTGCGTTGCGCGGCATTCTCCGACACCTGCTCGACCCGCTCAAATAACGCGCTGGTTTGTTCGGCCTGCCCGGACATTTCCTGGGTGAAGGATTCGGCGCGCACCAAAGCCTCACGAGACAGCTCGGCCAGCCGATACGAGGCACGCGCGACAGCGGCCTCAAAACTCTCTCCGACATTTGCTGCATGTTGCCCGAGTTCCTCGCCAATGATCCGCGCATTTTCCAAAGCACCGTCCGAAGCACGGCTGACGTCATTGGCAATGCGAGCCCCCGCCTCACCGATCGCATGGCTCGCCGTGTGCGCAGCCGTTCGAATTTCAGCGGAGGCCGCATCGCCGGCGCCCGTGACCCGTCCGACCGTGTTGTCGACAGCTTCCTGAAAATTGGTTTCAATCGCCTGGATTTGCCCACGCATGGCATCGATTAGATCGCGCAAGGATGCCGTCGCACGCTCGGACGCCCCGTCGATGGCGATCGCTTCGTCCTGGCCGGTGCCGCGAATTTGCTCCAGGTTGGACGCAATCCGCGCCGCAGTCGCCGACAATTCCTCGGCCTGGGCACGCAGTGTTTCGCCTGAATCAATGGTGCTGGCACGCACGGATTGGGCGACCGATTCAAGTTCGGATACTTTCTGATCGAACCCGCCGTGCAGGTTTTCAAGCTGCAGCTGGGCCTTGTCCACCGCGGACTCCAACGCAGTCGCATAGACTAGAAGCCCCTGCCCGACCTCGTTGAGATTTGCTTCAGCGTGCTTGTGGGGATTTTCCAGCCGCCAAATCTGATGTTCGAGCACCGATACGTCATAGGCCAGTTACTGATCACGCACGATCCAGGCTGCCGATTTCATTAGGCAATAGCTCCGGCACCGTCTGCCAGCCGAGCACACGATCGATGTACCACGCGCTGGCCGCAATCCAGCCCAACGCCGTGGTCGCCAGTAGCCAGGGTAAAATCGTCGGCAGAACACCACGCGATTCAGGGCGTGTGTATACATCTGCACCATTCTGGTAGACGGCGTCATCGTCCAACCACTCGTCCTGAGATTCTGACATCGGATCAGGCGACCTCGCGAAGGTTATTGCGGATCAATTCGAGAACCTCACCTGCTGCAGACGGAATATTGGTGCCCGGCCCATAGATTGCGGACACGCCACTGGATTTCAGAAATTCATAATCCTTCGCCGGGATAACACCACCGCAGATAACGATGATATCCTGTGCGCCTTCAGCCCTCAGGCCTTCAATGAGCTGAGGCACCAGGGTTTTGTGCCCCGCTGCCTGGGTCGACACACCGACCACATGCACATCGTTTTCCACGGCCTGCCTTGCCGCCTCTTGCGGCGTGGCAAACAGCGGACCTATATCGACATCAAACCCTAGATCGGCAAACGCGGTGGCAATCACCTTGGCCCCGCGGTCGTGCCCGTCCTGACCGAGCTTCACCACCAGCATCCGCGGCCGTCGCCCGACCTCTTCGGCAAAATCTGCAATGTCCTGGACCGTGTTTTGAAAATCCACATCATCCTCATAGGCCGAGGCGTACACGCCAGAGATCGACTGGGAGGTCGCTTTGTGGCGGCCGAATATCTTTTCCATCGCGTCTGACATCTCCCCGACCGTTGCGCGCACCCGCGCAGCATCGATGCAGGCCGCCAGCAGGTTGCCCTCACCGGTTTCGGCGATCGTTGTAATGTTGGCCAGAGCCGCGGCACAGGATGCCTCGTCCCGGTTCGCGCGCACTTCGGCGAGCCGGGCGAGTTGGGAATCGCGGACCTTGGCATTATCGATGTCGAGCACATCGATTTCTTCGACCTCGTCGGGCACAAACCGGTTCACGCCGACGATCACGTCTTCACCGCGATCAACCCGCGCCTGACGCCGGGCGGCAGCTTCTTCAATCCGGAGCTTGGGCATGCCGGACTCAACCGCCTTCGTCATGCCACCCATATCCTCGACCTCGGCAATAAGCTTAAGAGCCTCGACGATCAGACTGTTGGTAAGGCTTTCCAGATAGTAGGAGCCCGCCAGGGGATCGACCACATTGGTGATCCCGGTTTCATGTTGCAGGATTAACTGGGTATTCCGCGCAATCCGTGACGAGAAACGCGTCGGCAATGCGACCGCTTCATCGAAGGAATTGGTATGCAGCGACTGGGTTCCCCCGAGCGTGGCAGCCATCGCCTCAATCGTCGTTCGGACAATGTTGTTGTAGGGATCCTGCTCGGTCAGCGACACGCCCGATGTCTGGCAGTGGGTGCGCAGCATCAAGGAACGTTCATCCTTGGCGTCAAACTCATCACGCAGCAGATGGGCCCACAGGAAACGCGCGGCACGCAGCTTGGCAATCTCCATGAAGAAGTTCATGCCGATGCCGAAGAAGAAAGACAGGCGCGGCGCAAATCCGTCGACATCCATGCCGCTCGCACGGGCAACCCGGACATATTCCACCCCATCCGCCAGCGTGAAGGCCAGCTCCTGGACCGCGGTCGCCCCGGCTTCCTGCATGTGATAGCCGGAAATCGAGATGGAGTTGAACCGCGGCATGTGCTCGGCCGTGTAACCGATAATGTCCGATACAATCCGCATCGAAGGTGCGGGTGGATAAATATAGGTGTTGCGAACCATGAACTCTTTCAGAATGTCGTTCTGAATGGTCCCCGACAGCTTATCCTGCGAGACGCCCTGCTCTTCGGCGGCGATAATGTAGTTGGCCATAACCGGCAGCACGGCGCCGTTCATCGTCATCGACACACTCATTTCATCGAGCGGGATGCCGTCGAACAGGATTTTCGAATCTTCCACACTGTCGATCGCGACCCCGGCCTTGCCGACATCTCCCTCGACCCGAGGATGATCGCTGTCATAGCCGCGATGGGTTGCCAGGTCGAAGGCAACAGACAGGCCCCGTTGGCCGCCTTCCAGGGCCTTGCGATAGAATTCGTTAGATTCTTCGGCGGTCGAAAACCCCGCATATTGGCGGATGGTCCAGGGTCGCCCGGCATACATCGTCGCGCGCGGGCCGCCGATAAAGGGCGGGAATCCCGGCAGGCTATCGGCCCATGAAATTTCCTCGAGATCGGCGGCCGTATAGACAGGCTGAATATCGATCCCCTCAGGGGTCTTCCAGACAAGGTCATCGGGCTCCCGATCACGCAGCTCCTTGGCTGCGCGCGCGCGCCAGTCGTCCTTGGTTTTCTTTGTAAATTCTGCCATCTGTCCGGTTCTTGAAGCGCTTCAGATATCGCCGAAAAGTATAGTCGGTGTGGGTTGGCGGGTCTATCGAACCGCCGAAGCCTACCCGATCAGCCGCAGGAACGGGACCGATGCTTCAAATCCGTGCAGGTCTGCGGATTCCTCGGACACCTGCATTTGCGCGAGCATGGGTTCAACCGCGGGGTCGCGGGCAACCGACTGGGACACCACGATATCATCCCCGGCGCTCTCTCCCTGCAGACGCGCTGCCATGTTGACCGTGGTTCCGAAATAATCGAGCCGCTCGTTCAGGGTCACGGCAATACAGGGTCCTTCGTGCAATCCGATCTTGATGGTTATAGCTGGATCGGACGTCGCGGCGCTCACATGGCGCGCATTGAACGCACTCACTTCATTCTGGATTTTGATCGCAGCGGCCAGACCGGTTGCAGAATCCGCAAAGGCGGCCATCACCGCATCCCCGATGGTTTTGACCACCGCGCCGTCATGGGATCGGACAATCTGGGTCAGTAACGCAAAATGATCGCGCACCAAACCATATGCCCGCGCATCCCCGATCTCTTCATAGAGCGAGGTGGAACTGCGCAAATCCGTAAACATCAGCGCGACGCGCTGAATCGTCACTTCGTCACCCGGCCGAAGCACCTGATCTGAAAACAGGTCTCGGAAAGCCTGCAAAGCGGTCACCCGGTCCGCCGTGAGGGCATCGCGCTCCCAGGTCAGTTCCTCGATGACAAAAATGCGGTCATGGGACGCCCCGTTCACCAATCTAATGGTGCCCGGCGCGGCGCGGTCGCCAACCGAAACATCCTCATCGGACAAAATCACGGTCGGGAAGTCGCTACCGTCATATTCGAGATCAAATTCAGGGCCCGCCTCAAGTGTTCGCAATCGAAACGGGACATGATCAAAATTCGCGTCCAGTTCGCGGGTTTCTCCCGAGGGGACGGCAATTTGCGCCACCACATGGGGCATGCTGCCAGGACCAAACATGCAATATTCGCCAAAATTAAGCGGACGAATACCGGGCGCGGGCTGAAAACTCAGCTCGACATTGCGCGAGAACTCCCGGTCGTAGTCAATATTGCAGGAGTCGCAATGGGCACCGGTGGGCATTTCATCCAACCCGGCCGAGATCGACTTGGCCACCCGGCAGCGCGGGCACAGGATATCCCAACGAAAATTGAGCAATCCAACCCGCGTGGCTTCGAGACAAACTTCCACCGCCTCGCGGGGGAGCACATCCCAGCGGCGCGCCAGCTCCAGCGGTCGAATTTTCACCACGTCGGCTTCGAGCGCGGTGACGGCGTAATCTGCAAGCGGCTTGGCCAATCCGTGACCATGCGGAGATTCTTCGATCGTCTCGATGGCCCTCTCGACCTTCTGGCGTGCCTCGCTTCCGATATCCGGTGTTGCGATTTCAAACGGTGCGGCGGCGGCGCCATCGACAAATTGCCCGATGGTCTTAACAACGGCGGCAAACGTCTTGCCCGTCGATTTGAAAAACGCGGTGCGGAGAATGAATTCGCCGACCAGGTTCGCGGCTTCTACCTCAAGGGTATAGATGCATTTACTGCCGTCCCCATCAGGTTCGAGGCGAAGATGCGCCCCAAGAAATTTGATTGGCCCCTGGGTGAAATGTCGGTTGTGCTCGAACCACTGGTTTTTCACCCAGTTTACCGGCTCTTCACGCCATTCCAGGTTAAACCACCCGAGCTTGGCACGGCCTTCATAGAGGACCGAGCCATCCGACTGGGGTGTTTCGATGATGTCGTGTTTCGGAAGCCCCGAGGCCTCGTTGTAGCGCCCGGTATCAGAGAGGAACGGCCACAAATCTTCCGGCGGATGGGAAAAATTCCAGACCCATTGGTGACGATGAACGGCCAAAACCGACCTCCTGCCGCGAATTTTACGCGGGACGTTGCACGAAACGGTTCAAACCAAACGCTTACCAAATCAACCGTGGGATTACATAACGTGGTTGCGCGTTGGCGATTTGCAAGAATTCCGCAAGCTTTTCGGGTTCGGGTAATTCCCCGAAAGAGACGCCCAGCCGTTCGCCGGCGATGCCACTGACGACAAAGGCCGAATCAAGACCCGCTGCCGCAGCGCCGGCAATATCCGTGCCCAAACCATCGCCGATCATCAACACGCGCGCGCGATCCGGGGAGCCGATTGACGCGAGGACCGCATCGAATACAGGCCGATAGGGTTTTCCGTGCCAGGCGACATCGCCGCCGAAACGAGTCTCATAGGCTTCAGCCAAAGCACCAGCGCAAATCTCCCGGTCCGCCCCGCGCATCACCTCGCGGTCCGGATTGGTACAGACCATCGGCAGATTTCGTGCCGCAGCCGCTTCGAGTTCGGGCAGATAGTCTTCGAGCGATTCCCCCATGTTGCGGGGACCGGTGCACAACAGAAAATCTGCTTCGGAAATATTCGCTTCGGCGTCGATGCCCGGATTGTCGAGCATCGGCCGATGACGGTCCGGCCCCAGGAATGCCGCCCGCCGCCCAAGCTTGGCGTGCCACCGGTCCACACGATCAGCGATCGCGTGCCAGGCGATTTCGCCGGAACAGAAGATATCGTCATAGATCGTATCGGGAATGCCGATCTGGTCGAGGACGTCACGAACCCCGGTGACCCGGAACGGCGCGTTCGACAACAAAGCCACACCCAAACCGGCTGACTTGAATTGTGCCAGACAATCGACCGCGCCCGGCAAGGGCGAGATCCCGTTGTGCAGCGTGCCCCAGAGATCAACGATCAGGTGATCATAGCGCGCGGCCAGGGGCGCTAGTGTCGGGAGGAGTTCGGTGTTCATATCGGGAGCGCTTGTTGCGGTCATATACCCAAGGCATATGCCACGGCCACGGCGCCGAAGAAAGTCGGGAGACGGGAAAAGAACGCTCGGAGTTAGTCCGAACGGCTGAGCCGTGGCTCGCCAAACAGGTAGCCCTAGCCATAGTCGATGCCGAAATCGAGCAGCTCAACCAACTGGCTTTCATCCTCGATCTTTTCAACGATCAGATCAAAGCCATCACGATCGAGCCATTTCTTGATATCTCCACCGGAGATTTCCAAGCCCATATTGTCCGGATCGGCCAGGAAGAAACTGGCATCAGCCTTCACGAAACAGAAATTCTCAGCCGACAATCCCGACAAATCGAGTTTGAGATGAGTGACCTGGTCAAGGGAGAAGCGGAAGCCAAAATTAGCGAGCCGCGGCAGGTTCCCAATCGTGACCTGGGGCGTAGATTCGATATCGGCCCGGGCAAATTCAAAGAACAGCTTCGGTGCAAGATCCGGGTTCTCTGCAACAAAATCGACGAAATCACCGATAAGCTCGTGTCTGCCAGACTTTCCCGCGAAATGTTACAGAAGAAGGCCGTGTCGTAGTTGCGACGTTGGGTCCGACGGACGAGCTGCACACAGCAGAACAACAACATGTTGTCGATGGAACTGACCAGACCTTCGCGCTCTGCAACGCCAATATGTTGTCCGGGCCCAATCACATGGCCATCTTCGGCCCGGATGCGGGTGTAGCACTCGTAGTATCGATTACGGCGTTGGGGCAGGCTTACAATCGGGTGCAGATAAACATCCGGCCGATCGAGACGAAGTGCCTCCCAAACAATCCTAAGCACTTCCTGATCTTCGGTCGGGCGCAGGTCCTCTCCGGTCGGGGCGCTGACCGCCTTGCCCCCCTCGATGGCCGCGAGACGCGGGCGTTCGGCAATCTCTATCTAACCTGCCTTGAGTTCCACTTCCGCCTGCAGCGTCGAGAATCTTTCGATCAAACTCTGCAGAGCTTTTACCTCGGTGACCACTTAAGAAACCCGCACGTCCCCCGCCCGGCCGACCTGTTCGAGACTTTGACGTAGTTGCAGGGCCTTGGTCTGGGTGCTGAGCAGATCCTCGGCGATTTCCCGTGTCTGTCGGCGAACCAGGTTCATTTTGTCGCGAGCGGCGCGGTTTCGCTCGCCCTGCGTAAATGCGAAGTGGGCAAAAGCACAGCCCAGAAAACCCAACAGGCAAGGAACGGCGCGGCGACAGGGGTTACGATCGGCACGCATTCTGGCACCAGCAGCGCGAGGGCAGCAGCGAACACAAGATACGAAGCGATAATTATGGCGTGTAAAATCATGGGCATGGCTCTAAGCGGCAGATTGCCGCTCAAGCCTTACGATATGGTTAACGAAAATTATCTCTATTTCATGCAGAAGTTAACGTTCTGCGGACAGCACCTGCTCCACCAGTGTCGCCCAGTAGGACGCGCCGATTGGAATGATGTCGTCGTTAAAGTCGTAGCCGGGATTGTGCAGCATGCATCCCCCTTCACCCGCGCCGTTGCCAACCCAGACATACGAACCCGGCTTCTCACGCAGCATATAGGCAAAGTCCTCGGACCCCATGCTCGGAACCGGGCTGCGATTGATTGCCTCAGATCCAACAATTTTGGTTGCCGCTTCGGCGGCCAGTTCAGTTTCCTCGACACTGTTTACCGTCGCAGGGTAGCGCTTCTCATAGTGTAGCTCCGCCGTCGCCCCGTACGCCGCACAAACCCCGTCAGCGATTCGCTTCACAGCCGGCTCCACCATGTCGCGCACTTCTTCGCGGAACGAGCGGACGGTGCCCCGCAATATGACTTCATCGGGGATTATGTTGTAGGCGTCGCCGCCGTGTATCTGGGTGACTGAAACGACCAGCGCGTCGATTGGATCGGTGTTGCGGCTTGTAATCGATTGCAGTGCGCTGACCACCTGAGAAGCCACAACTATACTATCGACCCCCTGATGGGGCATGGCGCCGTGGCTTCCCTGGCCACGTATCACCAGATCGAACACGTCGAACGCCGCCATCATCGGCCCCGGGGCGATCGCAAATTCGCCGACCGGCATGCCGGGCCAGTTGTGCATGCCGTATATCGCTTCGACAGGAAACTTCTCGAACAGACCTTCCTTGACCATGACTTCCGCCCCGCCTTCGGCTTCCTCGGCGGGCTGGAACACGAAATAGACCGTGCCATCGAAATCCTTTGTCTCGGCGAGATACTTGGCCGCCCCCAGCAACATGGTGGTGTGGCCGTCATGACCGCACCCGTGCATCTTGCCCGGTGTCTTTGAGGCGTATTCGAAGTCATTGCCTTCATCCATAGGCAGCGCGTCCATATCGGCGCGCAGGGCGATGGCCCGTTTCCCGGTACCTGTGGTCAGTTTTCCGACCACGCCGGTCTTTGCCAGACCGCGCGAGACCTCAACCCCGAAGCTTTCCAGCCGCTCGGCAACCAAACCGGCGGTCCGCTCCTCCTCAAAGGCGAGCTCGGGATGGGCGTGAAAGTCACGACGCCATTCGGTCAGCAAATCATGGTCACGCTTAATCTCGTCCTTGATCGTCATCTCACTCTCCAATAATCGGCGACTTTATGACTTAATTACATAACCCGGTGCTGGGCGACGGGGATGCGCGCACGCACATCTGCCAGATAGTGCAGATCGAGTGCAGCGCTTGTATGCCCTGTCCCCTCACCGGCCTGGGATAGAAGATGGCCCCAGGGGTTCACGATCATCGAATGACCCCAGCTCGCGCGCTCATCATTGCCCTCGCGGTAGGTCCCAGTCTGGGCGGGCGCGACAATATAAGTTTGGGTCTCGATGGCCAGGGCGCGCAGCAGCACTTCCCAATGGTCCTTGCCGGTCTGCAAGGTGAACGCGGCGGGCACCATGATGACGTCCGCGCCGGCTTCGGCCAGCGCCCGGTAAAGCTCGGCGAACCGCAGACCGTAACAAATGCTGCAGCCGATCGTGGTGCCGTCGGCGTCATAGGTCACAACATCACGGCCCGCACCAAACGTGGCCGATTCCTGATACGAACGTCCATCAGGTGTGGTGACGTCGAACAAGTGAATTTTGCGGTAGCGCGCCAGTCCACCTCCGGCGCGGTCAAAGGCAATGGTGGTATTGTAAAACGCGTCCCCGTCCCGCTCCACAAAACTGCCGCCATGCACGAAGACGCCGTGGTCCCGGGCCAGCTCACGCAGCGTCTCGTAGGCCTCGCCTGCGGTTTTACCGGCCTCCGGGAGTTCCTCGGCGGCGGCGCGCTTATCCGCCACGAAGGCGCCCATGAGTGCAAATACTTCGGGCAAAATCAGCATATCTGGGCGGTTGCTCGTCACCGCATGTGCGGCCAGGCGGCGAGCCTGATCGAGGTTAGCAGCTTTGTCGCTACCCGTATTCATCTGTATCGCGCTGATTTTCATGACAAACATTCTAGTCGTTTGGGCAAAAACCCGCTAGCAAGTGCGCGAACAGTGGAGAAATGCCTTGGCAACCGGTCTGATCACCCCCGTCATTCTGTCCGGCGGTTCGGGAAGCCGGCTGTGGCCGATGAGCCGCCGCGACTATCCCAAGCAGTTCCTGCCTTTGGCCGGTGACAACACCATGCTGCAGGACACGGCCCTGCGTGTGGGCGTGGCGGACCGGTTCGCGCCGGTCCTCGTGGTCTGCAACGAGGAACACCGATTCATGGTGGCCGAGCAGCTGCGCCGCCTCGACCAGCCCCCCCAGGGCATCCTACTGGAACCCATCGGCCGCAACACCGCCCCCGCCCTGACCGCCGCCGCGCTATGGCTCCTGGCCCGGGACCCCGACGCCACCATGCTGGTGCTGCCCTCCGATCATGTGGTGCAGGATATTCCCGCTTTCCGAAAAGCCGCCTACACCGCGGCCGAGGCCGCCCAGTCCGGCCAGCTCGTCACCTTTGGCATCGAACCCCGTGCGCCCGAAACCGGTTTTGGCTACATCGCTGCCGGTACCCCGGACCCCGACATCGACGGCGTGCGCAAGGTCGACGGTTTCGTTGAAAAACCTGACCGGCCCACCGCCAAGGGTTTTGTGGCCGGCGGCAACCACTTCTGGAACAGCGGCATGTTCGTGTTCCGCGCCGATGCCCTGATAGCCGAAATTGAGAAGTTTGCGCCCGATGTTGCCACCGCCACCCGCGCGGCCCTGGCCAACGGCGCCGAGGATCTCGATTTCTTCCGGCTCGATCCCGACACCTTTGCAACCGCACCTGCCGTGTCCATCGATTACGCGGTGATGGAGAAAACCGACCGGGCCAACATGGTGCCCGTCAGCATGGGCTGGTCCGATGTGGGCTCCTGGGGTGCGCTCTGGGAGATCGGCGACAAGGATTCCGACGGCAATGTGGTCGTCGGCGATGTGATGCAGGTCGGGTCTTCGGATTGCTACCTGCGCAGTGACGGCCCGCTTGTCGCGGCCATCGGGCTGGAGGATTTCGTCGTCGTCGCCTCCACCGATGCGGTGCTCGTGGCGCCCATGAACGAGGTCCAGCAGGTCCGCGATATCGTCGAGCAGCTCGGCCAGAACGAACGCAGCGAAGCGGTCACCTTCCCCGAAGTATTCCGGCCCTGGGGCTGGTATAAAACCCTGAACTCCGGTCCCGGTTTCAACGTGAAGCGGATCACCATCCACCCCGGCGGTCGGGTCCATCTACGTCGTCACCGTCACACCGCCCAACACTGGATGATTGTCGACGGCACCGCCGAGGTTACTCTCGACGGGGCAACAAGTAACCTTGGGCCAGGCGAATCCATCTCGATTCCTGCCGGCGCGGCACACGCCCTGGCCACAACCGAAAACCAGGCGCTCTCCCTGATCGAAGTGCAGGCCGGACCCAACGCGGGCAAGGACGAATTCGAGCGGCTCGAAGACAGCTAAGATCCGGCCCCGCAAGGCGCCATACCGCATCATCCGCTTGCCCGGATCGAGCATGCGGATTAACGTCCGGATCAATTCATTCACTCAGCAACAAGGTGAGCGCCATGGCTCCGTCCGATCGCACACGATTCGCCCCGAACTCTCCCGCAGCCCGGGATATCGAGTACTACCTCCACCCCTTCACCAATCTGAAGGCGCATGAGGAGAACGGCCCGCTCATCATCAATGAGGGCAAGGGCATTTATGTCTATGATGATCAGGGCAATGAGATCATCGAGGGCATGGCCGGGTTGTGGTGCACCTCGCTGGGATTCGGCGAGGAACGCCTCGCCAAGGTCGCCTACGACCAGATGCTCAAGCTCCCCTATATTCAGGGCTTCACCCATCGCTCCAACGAAGTGGCCATCGATCTGGCTGAAAAGCTGATCTCCATTGCGCCGGGCAATATGGGCAAGGTGTTCTTCACCAATTCCGGCTCGGAAGCCAATGACACCCAGATCAAGATCGTCTGGTACTACAACAATGCGCTGGGCCGACCCGAAAAGAAGAAGATCATCGGGCGTCACAAGGCCTATCACGGTATCACGCTGGCCGCGGCGAGCTTGTCTGGCGTCGAATACGCCCATAAGGGTTTTGACGTGCCGCTCGACCGGTTCCTGCACGCCCGTACGCCGCATTTCTGGCGCGAGGGTCTGGATGGTGAGAGCGAGGACGAGTTCTCGACCCGACTGGCACAGGAACTCGACGACATGATCGTTGGCGAAGGTCCTGAGACGGTTGCCGCCTTTATCGCCGAACCGGTGATGGGTGCCGGCGGCCTGATCACCCCACCGACCGGCTATTTCCAGAAAATTCAGGCCGTTCTCAAGAAACATGACGTCCTGATGATCGCCGATGAGGTGATCACCGGCTTCATGCGGACGGGCAATATGTTTGGTTGTGAGACCTACGACATCCAGCCCGACCTGATTTCCGTCGCCAAGGCCTTGTCATCGGCCTATCTGCCCATCGGCGGCGTGATGATGACCAACGAAGTCTATGAAGTTCTTCGCGAGGGCGGCGACAAATTCGGCATGTGGAATACCGGCTACACCTATTCCGGCCACCCTGTTTCAGCCGCCGTCGCCTTGGAAACCCTGCGTATCTATGAGGAGCGCGACATGCTCGGCCATGTCCGTTCGGTCATGGGCACCTTCCAGGAGCAGATGGCGCAGTTTGAGGATCACCCGCTGGTCGGTGAAGTACGTGGCGTCGGCCTGTTTGCCGCCATGGAATTAGCCCCCGACATCGAAAACAAGGGCAGATTCGATCCCGCGCTGAAAATCGGACCGGGCATGGTCGCCCGCGCCCAGGCCCACGGCCTGATCATGCGCGGACTGCCATCAGATTCCGTGGCGCTCTGTCCGCCGTTGATCATCAACGAGGACGAAATCGGCATGATGATGGAGCGCACCAGCAAGGCGTTGGACGAAACCTGGGAGTTTGTGCAGGCCGAAGGGCTGGTTTAGAGCGCAACTCAGCACCCTTCGAGACGCTCACCCTGCTCGCTCCTCAGGATGAGGGCCCGGGCAAACTAATAACAACCCCCTGAGGGGCAACCGATAACCTCATCCTGAGGAGGGCTGAAGGCCCGTCTCGAAGGATGCGGAGCAACGCTCCAACAGCCCCTTACGTCCAATCCACTTCCGCGCTAACATTCCGGCAAGAAAAAGATAACAGGAGAAATCACCATGAGCGAAGCAGTGGTCATGAACGACAACGAAGCCCCGGGCTACGTCGTCTCGCGCAAGGACGACCCCAATTACGTTGAGGGACGCCGCGCATTCTTCGAGTACATCGATCTGGGGACCCAGGAAGCCAGCGAAGGCAAGATCCGGATCCAGATCACCAAAGCCAAGGAAGGCCTGGTAAAACCGACCGGCTGGCACAAGCATCTCTGCGAGGGCCAGTTCGTCTACATGATCGACGGCTATCTCGATCTCTGCTTCGCAGACGGCACCGTCCGTTTGGAATCCGGCGATTCGATCTATATTCCCGGCGGTGTGGCCCACAACGAAACCGGCACCTCGGACACGTTTGACCTGATGGAAATCTCCATTCCGGCGAAAATGGAAACCGAAGTCTGTGATCCGCCCGCAGGCATGTCGGCCTAGCTTCACCCTGCGTCGAGCTGCCGCGATGGAAATTGGCGGCTCGAATGCTATATTTCAGGCATAATTCGAGCGTCGGCGGCTTGCCCCACCGTCGAGACCGGCAAATGGATTCCGGCAGATGGACTACGAAAAGCATTTTGCAGACAGCCTGAACGGGTTGCGGACCGAAGGGCGTTATCGCGAATTCGCCGAGCTCGAACGCACGGCGGGTGATTTCCCGCGCGCGGTGCGTCATGTGGATGGTAAAACTCAGGACATCGTCGTTTGGTGCGCCAATGACTATCTCGGCATGGGCCAGCACCCCGGCGTGCTCGCGGCCATGCACGAGACCCTGGATAAATGTGGCGCCGGTGCCGGGGGCACCCGCAACATTTCCGGAACCAACCATTATCACGTGCTGCTCGAGGAAGAGCTCGCCGACCTCCATCAGAAAGAGGCCGCGCTGCTGTTCACCTCGGGCTATGTGGCCAACTGGACCGCGCTCTCGACCCTGGCCTCGATGCTGCCCGAATGCCTCGTCGTGTCCGACGCGCTAAACCATAATTCCATGATCGAGGGCATTCGCCACGGGCGATCCGATAAGGCCATCTTCCGGCACAATGACGCCAAACATCTCGACGAAATTCTGTCGCGGGTCGATCGCGACCGCCCCAAACTCGTGGCCTTTGAATCGGTCTATTCGATGGATGGGGATATCGCCCCGATTGCGGAAATCGTCGAAGTCGCTGAAAAGCACAACGCGCTAACCTATCTCGATGAAGTTCATGCGGTCGGCATGTACGGCCAGCGCGGCGCAGGTGTCGCCGAGCGGGACGGTCTGATGGACCGGATCGATATCGTTCAGGGCACGTTAGGCAAGGCTTTCGGCAATGTTGGGGGCTACATCGCCGCTTCTGCCAATCTGGTCGATTTTGTCCGTTCCAACGGTGCCGGATTTATCTTCTCAACCTCTCTGCCGCCCCATGTCGCCGCCGGCGCACGAGCGGCGATCCAAATCCTGAAAGCCGACAATTCGATCCGCGAGCGGCATCAGGAACGCGCCGCGACCCTGAAAGCACACCTGAGCGCAGCCGGCATGGAAGTGATGCCGTCGGTGAGCCATATCGTGCCGGTCTTCGTGGGCGATGCCGCCATGTGCAAAGTCGCCAGTGATGAGCTGCTCGACCGCCACGGCATCTATGTTCAGCCGATCAATTTCCCAACCGTTCCCCGCGGGACGGAGCGCTTGCGGATTGCGCCAACGCCGCTGCATGATGACGCCATGATGGATGATCTGGTCGCCGCCTTCGAGGATGTCTGGACCCGTCTGAACCTGCGTTCGGCGGCCTAAGCAGATGTATCGCGACAAAACACTAATCCCGAGCGAAGCCATCCGGCTTTGCATGCTCGGGACGCTTGCGTTGCGACCCCATACCTATGCCGAACTGGCCCGCGAAGTCCGGGCGTTTACCAGCCGCATCGCCGGGCCGTCCCTCGATATGATGGGCTCGTCGATCGAGCTGCTACACGCGGAAGGCCTGGTGGCCCCTGTAGCTGATCTGGCAGACCCGGCCGATGAAACCCTGGCCCTGACCGAGACCGGCAAAGACGAATTGCGCCTGTTGCTGGTCTCCAATGTGCGCAGCCCTGTCGACGGGGTTTCGCAACTGGTGTTCGCGTTAAAGCTGCGCTTCCTGCACCTGCTATCGGACAAAGATTCCCGCGATCAGATCGAACGGATGCGCGAGATCAGCGAGACCGAGCGCGCCCGCCTGATCGACCTGAAGCAGCGTTACGGGACGGAACCCGGCGAGTTCGACGCCTGGCTCGACCTCGAACTCGGCCAGATTGAAGACCGTTTAAGCTGGCTGGAAACCGTCGGCTAGCGGCTTTCTATTCGGCCGCTTTCTATTCCGCTTTTTATTCTGCAGCTTCCGGCCACGCGCCGACAGATTTCAGGTGCGCGACGGATTCCTCCGAGAACTCTGCCCCGGGTTCATCACCACCGATGACCCCCATTATCATGCCCTCTTTCTGGCCTTCGCGCGCTGCCATGCATTCGAAGCGGCGGTGCGGTCCCGGCGGGAATGACACAATATCGCGTTCCTCAAGGATCACGTGGTCGTTGCCATCCTCCCCTTCCCATTCGAACTTCCAGGTTCCCTCCATCACCACGAAGGTCTCGTTGGTGTCGTGGGTGTGCATCATCACGCCCTGCCCGGGTACTGCCGAGACATAGGCCATGCCGAAGCCGGGTTTCAGATGGGAAATCTTTGGCTGGGCCTCATCGCCGATGGGCGAATAGGTCTCGCTGCCTTCGGGCTGTTTGAACCCGATCGCGTTACGAAATGTGCGGTAATTGCCTTCGACCGACTGATCGGGCAGTCCACCATCGACGGCTGAGAGATCATCAAACCGGGCAACACATTTGAGAATATCTTCTTTTTTGGGGCGTGTAACTTCAATCGGCATGGCGCTGTCTCCGCGGGTTGCAATGCATGTTATTAGAATTCGTCTGTCCCGATTGAACATCAAAAAACAGCCAACTGGCAACATCATTGCTGCAACCCAGACCTGCATCAGGCCTCTAGTAGAGGTGCTGTCCGCCGGTTACGAAAATCTCGGTGCCCGTCACATATCCAAAATCGGGATTGCACAGCTGGAAGACCGTCGCAGCCACTTCCTCGGCCGTGCCCATACGGCGCAGCGGGATTCGATTGACCAGGGGTTCGTACTCATCCCCGACCATCTCGGTTTCGATTTCGCCCGGCGCCACCGCATTAACCCGCACATTGAGCTCAGCAAATTCGACTGCCATTTCCCGCGTCAGGGATGACAGCGCGGCTTTCGAGGTCGAGTAGGCAGACCCGGCAAACGGATGGATCGCGTGACCGGCAATTGAGGTGATGTTCACAATCGCAGCACCCCCGCCGGCATCCGGTTCCACCTCGTCCTGCTTTCCCGCTTTCGCCAGCGCAGCGGCAAAACCCCGGGCCAGCACCAACGGGGTGAACAGGTTAAGTTGAAACACCTCGCGCCAGTCATCGAGCGGACCGTTCAGACAGCCCAGGCGTTCCTGAAAATCGGTTTTCGGGGACACTGCCGCGTTGTTCACCAGAGCGTTGAGGGGCGTATCTCCGAGCAGCGCGTTCGCCTCGGCAACGAACCGGTCCACATCGGCAGGGTCACTGAGATCGGTCGGGATGTGCGATGTCCAGTTGGGATCGCGCTTGCAATGCTCAGGCACGGGATCTCGCGAGCAGGTGATGATCTGCCAACCCTCGTCAGAGAACCGCTTCACCGTTGCATGGCCAATGCCGCGGCTCGCCCCGGTCAGAATTACGCTACGCCGGTCATCGCTCATGGTTGCAACCGTTCCACTTGCCAGGTTGCGCCTTCAAGGACAAACAACTGGCGGTCATGGAGCCGATCGGGTCGGTCGGTCCAGAATTCGATACGCTCGGGCGCCACCCGGAAGCCCGACCAATGCGTCGGACGTGGAACACCCCCGACTTCATATTGTGCCTCGAGGGCGCGCACCCGTGCTTCGAGAACCTCACGGGATTCAACGGATTGTGATTGCTCGGATGCCCAGGCCCCGATCTGACTGCCCCGGGCACGGGTGGCAAAATAGGCGTCCGCCTCATCGTCGGAAACGATTGCGGCCGGACCACCGATCCGTACCTGGCGACCCAGGGATTTCCAATAGAAACACAACGAGGCATTCGGATTCGAGAGCAGCTCACGGCCTTTGAGACTGTTAAAATTCGTATAAAAAACAAAGCCCTGTGCGTCATGCCCCTTGAGCAGGACCATACGTGTTGACGGTCGGCCATCTGCAGAAACAGTGGCCAAAGTCATCGCGTTGGGGTCCGTGGGCTCCGCCGCAACGGCGTCTTGTAGCCAGCTATCAAATTGCACAATCGGGTCGGTGTTGGACATGCCGTATTCTTCCCTTCAAACAGAATTTCAATACTCCACCGCCATCATAGAGGAACTGGCGGAATGGCCATATCGTTCTTATATGATGTTCAGGGCCTTATCGGGCCCGCGGGCCACGCCACGGCGTGTGACAATGAAGAGGACAGGACTATGCTTATTAAGGCTTTCGCTCCCCTCATCGCCGCCGGGTTCCTACTCTCGGCCTGCGTGACAGATTCAAGCGACAATCAGACCATTGGCACCATCATCGGCGGCATTGGGGGTGCGGTGCTCGGCTCACAGGTCGGGGGCGGCTCAGGGCGCCTCATCGCCACAGCAGTGGGCACTCTGGCCGGCGCGCTGATCGGCAATGAAGTCGGCAAGTCGCTCGGCCCCAAGGACAAAGCCGAAATGCAAAAAGCCGAGGAGACGGCGCATGTCAAACCGATCGGCGAAACTGTTGCCTGGACCAATCCGGACTCCGGCAATTCAGGAACCGTGACACCGGTTCGGGAGGGCCGCAGCTCCCAAACCGGGGCCCGTTGCCGCGAATACCAGACCACGGTGAACGCGGACGGCAAGGATGGTGAGGCATTTGGAACCGTGTGCCAGCAGCCCGACGGCAGCTGGAAAATCGTTAAATCCTGACCGTCAGCGACGGGTCTCAGGTGGTTTTCTGAAACACCGCCTGGACCGCCCCCAGGCGTCCATCAGAAAAATTATCCCGCAGATTTGCGAGCATGGACGGGAAATCCTCGCCCATGACCTGACGCAAGGTTGGTCCGGTCGCGCCACCGGGTGGCCGCGCGTTCTCAATCCAATCCCGGGCAAACACTGTCTCGTCTTCCCAGACGCATTCTGTCCAGCCGGCTTCGGTAATCCGCGTTCGTAACGTATCGGAATCCACGAGATGACTGTTCCCGGGCGCGCGGGCCCAGGGCACCGGATAGCTCAGTTCGCCCGGCTGCTCTCCTGCGACGATGTCATAGAGCGCAAGCAAACCACCGCCACCGACAACCCGCGCCAGTTCTGCATAAAGCGCATCCCGCGCCCCGATATTCATGGCCACATGCTCGGTCAAGATCGCATCGAACGCGCCATCAGGAAACGGCAAATACAGCGCATCTGCCGCGCAAAAACGAGTCTCCCCGGTGACACCGGCACGAGCACTCAACGCGGTTGCGACCCGGGAGAATTCGGGCGAAAGATCAATACCCGTGACATCCCATCCCCGGGCGCTCGCCAGCAATCGGGCCGGGCCGCCCAGGCCGGAACCGACATCCAGAACCCGTGCGCCGTCGGGTAGATCGATCCGCGCGATAAGCCGCTTCGTCGCTTTCGCACCCCCAACGTGAAACTGGTCGAGAGCAGGTCCAATATCGATTGCCGGGTCCGCAATCTCGGCCAGCAGACGGTCGGCCAGCCCCGCGGTTTCGTAGTGGTCGCGGATCGTGTCGCCCGCGGGTGCGCCGCTCATAAATTATCACTCACGACGCGGGGCACCCGGCCCATAACCCAGCGCGACATAGAGATCAGATACGGTAAAGCCGTCGAGATCGCGCATGATCACCGGGTTGTCGGCTTCGGGCCGCGCCAACACGCCGGACTGCTCGAGCCTTGCCAACACCGTTCCCAGCCCCTCGCCATCACCGCCGGTGACGTCGAGCAGCGCCTGCTCGGATGCGGGTTCGCCATTCCGGCCGGAATGCAGCAAGGCACCAGCACCTGCAAGGCGCGCAACAGGGCCCGGGACGGTGTCAGCGGGCCAAAGGCCTCGGCCCGTTTGGCGGCCTGCCATTCCGGTCGGGTCGCGGCAACGATCGCGCCGAACAACACCACGGCCCAAACCAGATACATCCAGATCAGGAAGACCGGCAGGGTGGCCAGCGAGCCATAGACACTTTCGAAGGTCCCGGCATTGGCGAGGTAAAGCCCGAACAGGGATTTCAGCAACTCAAACATCACCGCAGCCACCCCGGCCCCCAGCAACGCATAGCGAATCCCCACACGCCGGTTTGGCAAGGCCAGGTAAAAGATCGTGAACCCACCGGTGGCAAACAGGAACGGCAGCAGGCGCAAACCGAACTCCCGAATGATGCTCAGATCGACCCCGACCGCCTGGAAATTATTCACGGCAAAAAGCGCTGTACTGAACGACAGCCCTGCGCCCATGAGCAAGGGCCCCAGGGTCAGGGTTGCCCAGTAAGCAAGCAACCGCATCCTGAACGGGCGGGATTTTTCCACCCGCCAGATCGCGTTGAACGCGCTTTCGATGGTCGAGAGCAGCATGATGGCGGTCACCGCCAGCCAGATCACCCCAAGCGCTGTCAGCTGGCTGGTATTCGAGACAAAGGTGTCGACATAGTTTTCCAGCTCACCACCGATATGGGGCGCGGCATAGGACAACACGATCCCGAGCAATTGCTGGGTCAGACCGTCGAAGACGGGAAATGCCATCATCACCGAAAACGCGATGGCGAAAAGTGGCACGATGGCCAGCAGCGGGGTGTAGCTGAGCGAGGCCGCGGCCACGAGGACCCGGCCCCGGGAGAAGCGGCGAATGACGGTTCGCGTAAAGGTAAGCTCGTCACGCAGCTTGTCGAGTCGGTTGTCGCCCATATTTGTCCTGCCTGCCATACCCTAAGTCTATCATATTAAACGGGAAATGGCTGTGCATGCACAATCATCCCGTGGTCTTGCCGGACCAAGAGGTTGGTGTAGGATGCCGCAAAACCAAGTACTTACTCGATTGGTGGGGAACGTATGAGTACAGCATCACAATTGATGGCCGGGAAACGCGGCCTGATCATGGGCGTCGCGAATGAGCGCTCCATCGCGTGGGGGATCGCCAAGATGGTCGCCGAACATGGCGCGGAGCTGGCCTTCACCTATCAGGGCGAGGCGCTGGAGAAACGCGTACGTCCGCTGGCAGAGTCTGTTGGCAGCGCGCTCGTCATGCCTTGCGATGTCACCGATGAAGCCAGCATGGATGCGCTGTTCGAGACGATCGAGAGCGAATGGGGCAGTCTCGACTTTGTCGTTCATGCGATTGCCTATTCCGACAAGGAAGAGCTCAAAGGCAAATATGTCGATACCTCGCGGGCCAATTTTCAGCGCTCCCTCGACATTTCCTGCTTCTCCTTCACCGATGTCTGCGCCCGGGCCAGCAAGATCATGCCCAATGGCGGAAGTCTCGTAACCCTGACCTATTACGGCGCCGAGCGGGTCATGCCCCACTACAACGTCATGGGTGTGGCCAAGGCTGCGCTGGAAGCCAGCGTGCGCTACATGGCCGTCGATCTGGGCGGTCAGGGCATTCGCGTGAATGCGATTTCTGCAGGACCAATCAAGACACTCGCGGCCAGCGGGATTGGCGATTTCCGCTATATCCTGAAATGGAACGAACTCAACGCGCCGCTCAAGCGCAACGTCACCACCGAAGATGTCGGCGGTGCCGGGCTTTATCTGCTGAGTGATCTCGGGGCCGGGGTTACAGGTGAAACCCATCATGTCGACAGCGGGTATCACGTGGTCGGTATGGTCGCGGTAGACGCGGCGACCGAAGTTTCCGATCTGCTCTCGGGCCTCAGGCTCGACGACGCTTAGAACACAGTCCACAAGGGAGCACGGGCATGGCCGGCAACAGCTTCGGACAGAATTTCCGGTTCACCACCTGGGGCGAAAGCCACGGGCCCGCCATCGGCGTCGTCGTCGATGGGGTGCCGCCGCGCGTGCCCTTCTCCGAGGCCGACGTTCAAACCTTTCTGGATCGCCGCCGTCCGGGCCAGTCGCGCTTCACGACCCAGCGCCAGGAACCCGATCAGGTCAAAATCCTGTCCGGTGTGTTCGAGGGCCAGACCACCGGCGCCCCGGTTTCGATGATGATCGAGAATGTCGACCAGCGTTCGAAAGACTATTCCGAGATCGCCAAGACATACCGGCCCGGCCATGCCGACTACACCTATGACGCCAAATACGGCACCCGCGACTATCGCGGCGGGGGACGCTCGTCCGCGCGCGAAACCGCCAGCCGCGTGGCAGCCGGTGGCCTGGCGCGCAAGGTCATCGAAAGCCTGGTTCCCGGGGTCACCCTGCGTGGCGCCCTGGTCCAGATCGGCACCATGCCGATCGAGCGGGCGAACTGGGACTGGTCAACAATCGAAGACAACCCGTTCTGGTGCCCCGATCCGGCGATGGTCGGCCCGTGGGAAACCTATCTGGACGAGACCCGCAAGGCCGGCTCCTCTGTGGGCGCCGTGATCGAGATCGTTGCCGAAGGCGTCCCGGTCGGGCTCGGCGAGCCGGTCTACGGGAAGATCGATTCCGATCTGGCTGCTGCAATGCTCTCGATCAACGCGGTCAAAGGCGTCGAGATCGGCGCGGGCATGGCCTCTGCCGCTCTCACAGGTGAAGAAAATGCCGACGAGATGCGCATGAATGGCGAGAATGTCAGCTTCGGCTCCAACCATGCCGGCGGCGTGCTCGGTGGCATCAGCACCGGGCAGGATCTGGTGGTGCGCTTCGCCGTCAAACCCACGAGCTCGATCCTGACCCCGCGTGAATCCGTCACCAGCGATGGCACCGACGCCGACGTCTCCACCAAGGGCCGCCACGATCCATGTGTGGGCATCCGCGCCGTGCCGGTTGGTGAAGCCATGATGGCCTGTGTGCTGGCCGACCATTTGCTGCGCCACCGCGCCCAAATCGGCGAATTTGGCTCGCAGGCCCCGTTTACGGCGCGCGGTAAGGCCGGGGCCTGACCCACTATCCTCGTCCGAACAACCTCATGCTGAGCCTGTCGAAGTATGAGGGTGCGCCCTCGCCCTTCGTCAGGCTCAGGGTGAGGGTGAGGGCTTCGAGAGTGGGGCCATATCCTGTACAATCCGCCCAACTCACAAACACCCCAAAAGGGAGCCATCCCATGGCTAAGAAGCGCGAAACTCCAGACCAGCTGCAGCACATCTCGAAACTTCCGGTGCCCGAAATCGACGACCTCGACGCGGACCTGCAGAAATACATGCGCATCTGCACCGAGAAGCTCGGGATGATCCCAAACGTGATCCGCGCTTTCGCGTTGCGACCGGAAAAACTGCGGACGTTTATCAGCAAGTACAACGAGCTGATGCTCGGCGAAGACGCCCTGCTAACCCGTCTCGAGCGTGAAATGATCGCCGTGGTGGTCTCCTCCCACAATCACTGCGTCTACTGCATCACATCGCACAGTCAGGCGGTGAGAGAGTTGTCAGATGATCCGGTGCTCGGCGATATCATTATGATCAACTACCGCGAGGCAAATCTGACCGAACGCCAGCGCGCGATCCTCGACTATGCCTTCAAGCTGACGTCCAACCCTGCTGAACTGGGGGATGACGATCGCGCCAAGCTGACCGCAGTTGGTCTCGGATCGAAGGAAATCTTCGAGGTCACCGACACGACGGCCTATTTCAACTACACCAACCGGATGACCCACGGCCTCGGCATGCTGCCCAATGAAGAATATTTCGGCATGAACCGGCTGCCCGACCCGGGCGCGCACTAGGCAGCAGCAGAGTAGCTACATCTCCTGAACGACCTCAGGATGAGGGCTCAGTCCGCACGTGCCCTAATCTCGCTGGAACGCAGCGACCAGTTCCACATGGCCGGACCAGACGAACTGGTCGACCGGGATGACGGCTTCGAGCTTGAATCCGCCCTTCACCAGCGCGGCGGCATCCTTGGCGAAGGTGGCCGGGTTGCACGACACCGCCACGACCCGCGGCACCGGTGATTTGACGATTTCGGCGACCTGCGCGGACGCGCCAGCCCGGGGCGGATCGAAGACCAGCGTGTCGAATTTCTTCAGATCCGGGGCCATCATCGGACGGCGCACCAGATCGCGGACTTCCGTAGAAATCTGACCGCCAAACCCCGCCTTGCCCGCCGCACGGGCCATGGCCTCAACCGCCGGGGCATCACCATCGACGGCGAAAACATTGGCGCCGCCCGCGGCCATCGGCAGGGCGAAGGTGCCAACGCCGCAATACAAATCCGCAATTCTCGATCCCTGCACCGCGGCACAGACCAACCCGGACAGGATTTTCTCGGCTTCAGCACTGGCCTGCAGGAAGGTCCCCGACGGAATTTCCACGTTGATGTCTGAAAGACCAAGCACCGGCGCACGGCGCACCGCAATCGGCTCGACACCCTTGTCATCGTGCCACGACACCCGTGCCAGATCCTCGCGCTCGGCAAACATCGCCAGCTCCATGCTCGCATCGGGTCCGGGGACATGATTGGCGCTAATCTGCAGATCGAGACCATTATCCACCTCGGTGACCAGCACATCCCAGCGCGCCCCCGGCGGCACGATGTCCGAGAGCGTGTCCCGCAGCCGGGGAATGAGCGCGGCAATCGCCGGTCGCACAATCAGGCAAGTCTCCAGATTGACCACCATATTGCTGGCCCGGGCGTGGAACCCGAAGAAGGTCTTCGCGCCTTTCGCGCGGGGCCGGAAAGCCGCGAACTCGGCCCGGCGGCGGCTGTTCGAAGGGGTGCGCTGCATCGGAGCCACAAGCGTTGGATCGAGCCCGGCCCGCCGCACCGAAGAGACCACCATCTCCTGCTTCCAGGCCAGGTAGGCTTTATCTGACAGGCTTTGGGTCGCACACCCGCCACAAGTCCCGAAATGCGGACAGGGCGGCGTCACACGATCTGGCGACGGGGTGATAATTTCTTCCAGCGTGGCTGCAAAACCATCGCTACGCTTGGCTCCGATCCGCGCACGCACGGTCTCCCCGGGCAAGGCACCGGCCACATAAAGCGGGCCGTCGGGGCTTTCTGCGATACCGTCACCGCGCAGTCCTAGCCGGGTGATCGTGACGTCGTGAGTTTTGCCGCTATTCATCACTTGCTCCGGTAAACAGTCCTGCGATCAGGAATTCTTTATTGCCTTCGGGCCCGGTGATCGGGCTTTCGGCGAGGCCGGTCACCGCCCAACCGGGCCGGTTGTCGAGCCAGTTGCGAATACGATCGCACACCGCATCATGAAGCGCCGGGTCACGGACCACGCCCTTCTTGCCCACATCGGCCTTGCCGACTTCGAATTGCGGCTTGATCAGCGCGATCAGGCGCGCGCCGGGCGCGGCGAAACTCATCGCCGCCGGCAGCACGACCTCAAGGCCGATAAAGCTCGCATCACAGACGATCACATCGACCGGCTCGGGAATATGTTCTGCGGTCAGGTGGCGCGCATTGGTCTTTTCGAGCACCACCACCCGATCGTCATTGCGCAGCTTCCAGGCAAACTGGCCATGGCCCACATCGACCGCATAAACTCGGGTCGCGCCACGGGTCAGCAAGACATCAGTGAAGCCGCCGGTCGACGCCCCCACATCGATGGCGACGGCACCGCTCACATCAATCCCGAGCTCTTCGAGCGCATGGTCGAGTTTCAGCCCACCCCGGCCGACCCACGGATGGTCCTGCCCGCGCAGCTCCAGCGGCGCGTCGGCAGACAGCGTGTCTCCGGCCTTCTCCACGCGCTTCTCGCCGGTGAACACCAGCCCGGCCAGGATCAGCGCCTGCGCACGGCTACGAGACTCCGCCAGGCCGCGTTCGACCAGCGCCAGATCGGCTCGTGTTTTGGGTATTTTCACATTCTTCGCCACGGGCGGGACATAGCACGGCGCGAACCCCTTCACCCATGAAAACCTAATGCAGAGCGTGTCGAAGTATGAGGTTACACCCTCGCCCTTCGTCAGGCTCAGGGTGAGGACGACCGAAAGGTCGCATCAATCCGATCCAGGGGCGGGGCTATCCCCGCAGACGCGCGGTTTCCGCCTCGTCGATATCCAGATCATCGGTCAGGGTAACGCCGTAGGAGGTTCGTGCCGCATCGCGGGAGACATGCCCGTCGATCACGTCTTCACGGACCCGTTCGGGCGCGCGCTCGAAGGGCGGGCCGTAGCCGCCACCTCCGTCCGCAAGGTAGAGAATTTCGTCTCCGGCCCCGAACTCACCCCGGTACATGCCGACATGCTTTTGGGTCGGGTCGTCGTTGTTCCAAACATCATCATTGTCGGAATAGATGACGATATCCCGCGCCCAGCGCGCCTCCCAATCCGGGTCGTCCGTATTGGGTTTGAGAATTCCGACATTCATCGGGCCCGCCTCACCGCCTTGCAGGCCCCATCCCGGGGTTTTGGATTTCTTCACGATGGTCAGCGCGCCAAACCCGTCGAGGAAACGGAAATTCCGCACCGTTCCAAGCCCGCCCCTGTTGCGGCCAGCCCCGCCGGAATCCTGCCGCAGACCTGATTCGGTGACCATCACGGGAAGCCGGGTCTCCAGCACTTCGACCGGGACGTTCTTGAGCGTGCACATGGACATATGGTGGGTCGAGTTCATCCCATCCATATCGGCCCGCGCACCCCAACCCACACCCGCATTGGTCTGATGCCAAATCTGACGCCCGGTATAGGGCTCGACGCCATAGAAACCAGGATCACCCAGATCACCACCTGAACTGGCGGGGATCGCTTCGGGCATGGCTTCGGCCAACGCCTTGTAGATCGTCTCGATGGCCACCACGCTCGCCCAGATTGTGAACACCGGCGCGGGATAGGTCGCGTGAAACAGATTCCCCTCTGGCGCGATCACCTTGATCGGCCTGAACTGCCCCCCGTTGGAAGCTTCATCCGGGGTGGTGAGAGACTTGAAGACGATCCGGCAAACCGAATGGGTCATCCCGAAGGCCAGGTTGATCGGTCCTCGCACCCGGTCGCTCGACCCGGAGAAATCGAACGCCATCCCATCATCATCGATGGTCACCTTCACATGGACGCGCACGAGCCGGTCCTGATCGACCCCGTCATTGTCCATCCAGTTTTCGGCTTCCCAGCTCCCCTTGGGCAAGTCGCGCAAAGCCGTGCGGGCCTGTTCCTGACCCACATCAAGGAACCGATCGATGGCGGCTTCGACGGTCGCCTCGCCGTATTTCGCATACAGCTCTTCGATCCGCTCACAGCCCACCCGGAGGGAGGCGATCTCGGCATTCATGTCCCCCATGATGGTGATCGGCGCGCGGGAGTTCGCCCGCAAGATCCGCATCACGTTTTCGTCGGGCACACCGGCTTTGATAATCTTGATCCCCGGGATCAACAGCCCTTCCTGATGGATCGACGTGGAATCGAGGATATAGCCCGGATCCTTGCCGCCAATATCGGTCCAATGGGCGCGCACGCAGGTATAGGCCACGAGTTCGCCCTCATGGAACGTCCCCTGCACCAGGATGGCATCATTGGTGTGGGTGCCGATCACATAGGGCACGTTCATCATGATGACGTCCCCCGGTGCGATATCGTCAAAAAGCCCCAGATCGCGGCATTCGAGGACGGCGTATTCATTGGCGCCGAGAAACACCGACAGCCCGGTCGAATCCCCGAGCAAACGAAGCTCCCGGTCAAAGATCGACAATCCGTAATCATTGATCTCGTAGATGATCGTCGAATAGGCGGTGCGCACCAGGGTGCGCTCCATCTCGCGCGCCGCAGAGGCAATATAGTGGCGAATAACTTCGGTGGTCGCGGCATCCACGACCGTTTCGGACTTCTGGGCAGCAGCACTCATGCGTCTGTCTCCGGGGTAATGACAATCTGACCAAACTTGTCGATCGTCGCGCTTTGGTCACTGAAATAGACAACGGTGGTCGTGGCTTCTTCGATCACCGCGGGGCCCGGCAAGGTGTCGCCGGCCATCAGGGTTTCCCGGTCATAGATCGAAAAAGCCACCGGCCCGCCTTTGGCGAAGCAATAGGCCGTCCGTGTCGCACGTGCCGTGGCACTTGCCCCGGCTGGCCGGGCTTCGATCTCCGGCAGTTCCGGCTTGGATTCGCGGCCAATCCCGCGCACCCGCAGATTCACAAGCTGGACGGCATCGTCCATGGCGTGGCCATAGCGGCGGAGATGGGCTTCGTCATAGCGGGTGCGGATTTCGTCGAGGTCTTTGGCCCCGTCGATCGAAACCTCCAGGGAATGTTCCTGACCGAAATAGCGCAGCTCGGCGGCATGTTCGATGAGTTGCGCTTTCTCCGGGAACCCCGCCGCTTTCAGGTCTGCACGCGCGTTCACGGCAAGTTCGGTGGCCGCCGCGCTCAGCTCTGCCATGTCGATATCGTCGAGCAACACCAGCAAGGTCTGGGCGTATTCCTGAACGATGTCGGTCATCAACATCCCCCAGGCGGAGAACACCGATGAGGCCTGGGGAATGATGATCTCGCGAACCCCCATCTCACGGCCGACCAGGGGCACGAACATGCCGCCCCCGCCGCCAAAGCCGAGCATCGAGAATTCCCGGGGGTCGAGGCCGGCTTCCACGGTAATCTCGCGCACCGCGCTTACGGTTTTGGCGAGCAACACTTCGTAGATACCCCGACAGGCCGAGACCAGATCGAGACCGAGCGGATCGGCCACATGTTTGCGTACGGCAGCTTCTGCCCCGGCCGCATCGAGGGTCATCTCACCCCCCAGGAACTGGTCCGGGTCGAGATAACCCATGGCGAGCACCGCGTCGGTAAAAGCGGGCTCCGTGCCGCCCTTGCCGTAGCAAACGGGCCCGGGAACCGCACCTGCGGACTGAGGACCCACCCGCAGCAGGCCGTTCTCCGCCCGCGCCAGTGACCCGCCGCCGGCGCCGATGGTGGAGATATCGTAGGTCGGAATCATCAGGGGTAGGTTTTCCAGCGAGGCCTCGTATTTCAACGCGGGCTGGCCGTTATGGACAACACAGGCATCGGTGGAGGTTCCCCCCATATCGACGGCGATCATGTTCGGGCGGTCGGTCAATTCCGAAAGAGCCACCGTTCCAATCAATCCCCCTGCGGGGCCCGAAAATATCGTGTGGACCGGCACATTTGCCGAATCCGACGCGCGAAGCGCACCGCCGCCGGAACGGGTTATATAAAACGCACCATCGAACCCGGCCTTGCCCAGACTGGATTCCAGTCCCTCGATATAAGTCCGAAAGATCGGCTTCACATAAGCGTTCACCACCGTGGTGCTGGTGCGTTCATATTCCCGAAACTCACGCACAATATCCGCAGATACGGACACTGCCACGTCGGGATACATCTCCTCAATGATCGCCTTGGTCCGTAGCTCGGGAGCCGGGTTGCTATAAGCATGGAGGAAGCACACAGCAATTGAGGTACGTCCCATGTCCTCCACCAGACGTCGGGCGACTTCCCGCAGAGCAACTTCGTCCAGGGGTTCCAGCACTTCTCCCTGAGCAGTGAGGCGACCGGGAACGCCGAGGCGATAGCGCTTGGCGATCAGAACCGGCGGGTCGTCATAGGTGAGCTTGTACATTTTCTCGCGCGGGCGATTGTACCGGCCGGTCTCAAACACATCTTCAAAACCCGCATTGGTGATGATGCCCGTGGGCGCGCCCTTGCGCTCCAGCACCGTGTTCAGACCCAGGGTGGTCCCATGAACAAAGGTCTCCACATCTGACAGGGACAGATCGAGGCGGGCGATCGCCGCCAGCACGCCTTCCGCAGCATTGTCGGGGGTGGTGAAGTCCTTCTCCAGACGCAGCACGCCTGTTTCTGTATCGAAGACGATCGTATCCACGAACGTCCCCCGATATCGACGGCCAAGCGCTGAGTCATCTCTGCATCTCCGTTGCATGTTTTTCACGCCGTGCTGTAACCGCCGGACCTGATCCGGACAAATTGATCGAAAGGGCTTCTTCTGGTCTGCGCGCATCAGTCATAGACCAGCCAGTCACGTAGCAGCGCGGTGGTCGCCTGAGGATATTCGAGCGGCGGCATGTGACCGCATTCTTCGACGATGGAAACCCTGCCGCGCGGCGCCAGATCGGCAATCTCCTGATGCTCAGCCACAGATGTCAGGGCGTCGAAACGCCCAACAATGGCGCGCACCGGGATATTGCTACCCCGCAACAGCTCGCGAGCGTCAGTGCGGGTTTGCATGGCCCGGTGCCGGTCGCCGAACAGCTTCGGCCCAACCCGTTTTCCCATGGTTCGAACCCGACTACCCAGCGGTCCCGCCAAATGTTCAGGGGTCAGCAGCATCGGCACAAAGCGATCCAGCAAATCGTCGTACCGGCCTTGGTCGCAATCGGCGATGGCGGCAACCCGGCCGGCCGCTTTCGCGGGCGGGTCCACACGGGAAGACGAATCCAGCAGCGCGATCCGGGTGACGCGTTCGGGGGCCTGACGCAGCACTTCGAGCGCCACATAGCCCCCCATGGAAAATCCGGCGATCGCAAATGATGCGGGGGCCTTTTCGAGCATCGCAGCCGCGAGCGCCTGCATGGTCGGGGCTTCGTCCGCCGGCGCAAAGGTCACGTCTGCGACCTCGGCCAAATGGGTCCGCGGATGGGCCCAGACCTCCTCGTCGCAGATCAGTCCAGGCACCAGAACAAGGTTTTGCATGCGCTCCGTCATCACGTCCCCCCATTTTACCTGGCAAGTGCAGGCCGCCCTTTGATATTACAACAGAGTAGGTTGGGGATGGCTTTGATACCCATTTCAGACAGCTCAACCAAATCTCATCGAATAATGTACCGGCAACGGCCGCGCAGATGTCTCGCAAACCCCTCCACGACGCTGGTCGTCGGGCCATTTCCCCCTGTAAGATCACGTCAAACAACAACACATCTTCCGGGGGAAGTATTTCATGACCAAACGTATCGGCCTCGTCGGCATGGGCCTGATGGGCCAGGCCTTCATCACAAATATGCGCAAATCCCAGTTCATGGTGCAGGGCTTTGACCTTGATTCCAACCGCATGGACCAGCTCGCTGCGGCCGGCGGCCACCCGGTCGCGACCCCCGCTGACGCCGCAAAAGACGTCGACTGTGTGATCGCCTCTCTGCCGACCAGCGATATCGCTCGCGAGGTTATCTTCGGCGCCAACGGCATCGCGGAAGGTGCCGCCGAGGGGCTTTACGTCTGCGACACGACGACCGCCCGCCCGGAAGATTCCGAGCGGACGTACGCCGAGCTTAAGGAACGGGGCATTCGCTATATGGATTCCGCCGTCAGCGGCACCAGCACCATGGCCCAGGCCGGGGATCTGGTGGTGATCGCCGGTGGTGACGCCGAAGATTTCGAGGCCTGCCTCGAAACCTTCGCCGGCTTCTCCCGCGCCGCCTACCATATGGGGCCCGCAGGCTCAGGCGCGCGCACCAAGCTGATCATCAACCTCATCCTGGCGGGCAACCGTCTGGCCATGGCCGAGGGCATGGTCCTGGGGGAGAAAGCCGGGCTGGAACCCAACAATCTACTCGAAGTGCTGAAAGACGGCGCGTGCAGTTCCAAGACGATGATCGACAAGGGCCCGAAGATGATTGAGGCGGATTACTCCAAGCAGGGCCAGGTAAAGGTCAGCCTGAAGGATTCTCGCCTGATGATGGATATGGGCCAGAAGCTCGGCGCCCCGACCATGATGATCCAGGTCTATTCCCAGATTATGCAGGCCGCCCTGGAAAAGGGTTACGCCGAGAAAGATACGGTCGCTTTCTTCGAAATCATGCGCGGCATGGCCGGGCTGGAAGAACGCGAAGGCATCGACGACGTCCCGTTCGGGAAGTGATCAGGAGACTCCACAAGCCATGATAAACCTCGCCACATCCGCCCTCAATATCGAAGACCTCCGCAAGCTCGCCAAGAAGCGGCTGACCAAGGGGCTGTTCGAGTTCGTGGATCGCGGGTCCGAGGATGATGTGGCGCTGCGGCACAATCGGGCGGCGCTGGAGCGGATCAAGCTGCGCTCGCGGGTATTGAACGACACGTCGGAACGGCACACCCGCTCGACGATCTTTGGCGAATCCGTTGATATGCCCCTGGTGATCGGGCCGACCGGGCCCGCCGGGTTTGTCTGGTATCGCGGTGAGACCGAGCTGGCGAAAGCTGCCGCCAAGGCCGGCATTCCGTTCACTTTGGCCAGCACGTCGAACACGCCGATGGAAGACATCATCGCCAAGGGCGGCGGGCGCCAGTGGTATCACTTGTATGTCTGGCGCGACATGGAGGCCTCCCTCAAATCCGTCGCGCGAGCCGAAGCTGCCGGGTTCGAGGCGCTGGTGCTGACCGTCGATTCCACCGTGCCCTATAACCGCGAATTCGACATCCGCAACGGCACCACCATGCCAGTGCGGATCACACCAAAGAGCTTCGCCGATCTGGCGACCCATCCCCGCTGGCTGTTCGGCACCGTGGGCCGCTACGTGCTGGCGGACGGGCATCTGCCGCGCTATTCGAACATCGACATGCCCGCTGGCCTGCCCACAACGGGCATTCGGGACTTTCTGTTCAAGAACGACACGCTGGATTGGGAATTCCTGAAATGCATCCGGGATATGTGGCCGCGCAAGCTGGTGGTCAAAGGCGTGCTGCACGCGGATGACGCGGCGAAATGCGCCGAATACGGCGTCGATTGTGTGGTCATCTCCAACCATGGCGGCATCGCGAGTGATGCGGCGCTGGCGCCGATCGATGTACTGCCCTCTGTAGTACGTGCTGTGGGCGACCGGATGACGGTAATCGTCGATTCAGGCTTCCGCCGCGGCTCAGATATACTGAAAGCCCTCGCCCTGGGCGCTGACGCGGTCATCATCGGTCGGGCGACGCTTTATGGGGTGTCAGCGGCCGGTGAGCCTGGCGCCACAAGGGCGCTGGAGATTCTGCAGACCGAACTCCGTCGCACCATGGGGGTGATGGGACTGACCGATCTGAGCCAGATCACCCGGGACCATGTGGTGTTGCCCCATGAGCTGCCGCTCTAACTTCATGGTTTCGACATAATTTTCCGCTTTGCTGCACCTGCCTGACACAAATTTGTGCCGGGTTTCGTTCGTTTGAGCGTAGTCCGGAAAATTAGGCGCGCACACCCGCAGCTTCGGCGTCACGACCGAGCGCGCACAGCACCCTTGTCACAATATGTGCCGATGTCAGCCCGGCCTGCTCGTACTGCACTTCGGGCTTTTCGTGGTCGATAAAGACATCCGGCAGGGTCATGGGACGGAATTTCAAACCCCCGTCCAGCAAGCACTTATTCGCCAATTCGGTCATCACCTGGGTGGCAAATCCACCGATCGAGCCTTCCTCGATGGTGATCATCACTTCGTGCTCACGCGCCAGTCGCCCGATCAAATCCGTATCCAGCGGCTTGGCAAAGCGGGCATCCACAACGGTGGCGCTCAACCCGTGGGCCGCAAGATCTTCAGCGGCGCGCAGGCATTCCTGCAACCGTCCCCCATAAGACAGCAGCGCGACGGTCGCGCCCTCCCGCAGGATCCGGCCCTTGCCGATTTCGAGCGCCACGCCGATCTCCGGCATCTCTACACCCACGCCTTCACCGCGCGGATAACGGAACGCCGAGGGTCTATCATCGATCTGTGCGGCGGTTGCCACCATGTTGACCAGTTCGGCCTCGTCGGCCGCCGCCATCAGCACAAAATTGGGCAAACAGCCCAGATAGGCCACGTCGAACGCGCCATGATGGGTTGCACCGTCTGCTCCGACTAGTCCGGCCCGGTCGATGGCAAAGCGCACCGGCAGGCTCTGGATTGCCACGTCGTGGACCACCTGATCGTAGCCGCGCTGCAGGAAGGTCGAATAAATCGCCGCGAAGGGTTTGTATCCTTCGGTGGCGAGACCCGCGGCGAAGGTGACGCCGTGTTGTTCGGCAATCGCGACGTCGAAGCAGCGGTCCGGGAAGGCCTCACCGAAAATATCCAGCCCCGTGCCCCCTGGCATCGCGGCAGTGATCGCGACGATCTTGTCGTCACGTTCGGCTTCCTTCACCAGGCTGTCAGCGAAAACCTTGGTGTAGCTGGGCGCGTTCGACTTCGCCTTAACCTGGGCACCGGTCATCACGTCGAATTTCGAGACCGCGTGATACTTTTCGTGCTCGCCCTTGTCGGATTCGAATCCTTTGCCCTTCTGGGTCACCACATGGACGAGGACCGGAGCAGCCTGCTTGCTGTCCCGCACGTTCTTCAGGACCGGCAGCAAATGGTCGATATTGTGACCATCGATCGGACCGATGTAATAGAAGCCCATCTCTTCAAAGAGCGTCCCGCCGGTCACAAAACCACGGGCATATTCCTCGGCACGTCGGGCAGCTTCCTCGAAACTCTTCGGAAAGCGATGCGCCATATCCTTGGCAACCCGTCGCAGCGAACGATAACTCTTCGACGAGATCAGCCGGGACAAATAAGCGCTCATGGCACCCACGGCCGGAGCGATCGACATGTCATTGTCGTTGAGCACCACCACGAGACGTGAATCCATCGAGCCGGCATTGTTCATGGCCTCGTAAGCCATGCCTGCGCTCATTGAGCCGTCTCCTATAACAGCAACCACATTGTGGTCGCCCCCGGCCAGATCGCGCGCGACCGCCATCCCAAGACCGGCGGAAATTGATGTGGAGCTGTGGGCGGCACCAAACGGGTCGTATTCGCTTTCAATCCGCCGGGTAAAGCCCGACAGGCCGCCACCCTGGCGCAGAGTCCGAATCCGGTCCCGGCGATCGGTCAGAATTTTGTGGGGGTAAGACTGATGGCTGACATCCCAGATCAATCGATCTTCGGGGGCCTTGAACACGTGGTGCAACGCGACGGTCAGCTCAACCACGCCAAGCCCGGCGCCCAGATGACCGCCGGTGATCGACACGGCATCGATGGTTTCGCTGCGCAGCTCATCGGCCAGTTGCTTGAGCTGGTCGGAGGTAAAATCGCGCATATCGGCCGGGATCCGGACGGTATCGAGTAAGGGTGTTTTGCTCTTGTCGCTCACGGTTTCGCCCGTTCGGGATTGGCCCCATTCCAATCGGTAAATACAATCATACGCGCCGGTCGATCAATTGTTCGGCGGCAACACGCAATAAATCTGCCTTTTCCCCAAACAAATCAAGGTTTTCCACGGCATTCTGCGCGTGGTGCAATGCCGCGTCACGGGCCCCGTCGAGCCCTAGTAACGACACCAATGTGGCTTTTCCGCGGGTGCTGTCCTTCCCCACGGCCTTGCCGGCCTCCGCCGGATCGCCGGTCTCATCCAGGATATCGTCGGTAATCTGGAAGGCGAGGCCAAACGCCAACCCGAAGGCACGCAGCCGCGCACGTTCGTCCGCACTGGCCCCGGCCAACACCGCACCGGCCTCGCAGGACCAGGCGAACAAAGCACCGGTTTTCATGGATTCCAGACGGACCACCGCGGCGGCATCCGCATCCGGCTTGGTCTCGGCTTCCAGATCAAGCATCTGGCCACCGGCCATCCCGCGCGGTCCACCGGCCGTGGCCAGGCCGAGGACCAGGTCGGATCGAATGGCCCCATCCGCATGAGTCGTCGGATCAGAGAGGACCTCAAAGGCCAGAGTCAAAAGGGCATCGCCCGCCAGAATGGCGGACGCTTCACCGAACTGGCGGTGCAGCGTTGGCTGGCCACGACGTAAATCATCATCATCCATGGCCGGCAGATCATCATGCACCAACGAATAGGTGTGCAGCATTTCCACAGCTGCGGCCACGCGCAGCGAAGATTCCCGGGATCCGCCGCAAATATCGGCCGCATTTAGGACCAGGAACGGCCGCAAACGCTTACCGCCGGCCAGGGCGGCATAACGCATCGCGTCCCACAGGCGCGGCACATCATCCGCATGGCTTACGAGTAGGCGCTTCAGCGTTGTATCGAAGTCTGCTGCAATCTCCGCGAGCGCGGCTGTGTAGGTTTCTGGGGTCATGACGTCAGCTGGGAAAACACCGGTTCCAGTAAAAACAAGCCGGCCTAGCCGGCGTCAGCCGACGTGGCTCCCGGGACCCCATCCGGCCCCAGCGAAATCTTCTCGACCCGCGCCTGAGCCTGACGCAACTTGGATTCGCAGTGGCGCTTCAGGGCCGCCCCACGCTCATAGGATGCGATCGCATCATCGAGAGCGCTGTCGCCACCCTCAAGGTTTCGAACAATACCCTCGAGTTGCGCAAGCGCGTCCTCGAAAGACAGTTCCGCTATGTCCGACGGGGTTCCCGCCTCGGAATTCTTATTAGCCATGTTCATTCCTCTAGCGGGGATTTGCGTTAGCGTCAAACAGTCCCGTTAAGCACTTCCAGTGGTTTCAGTCTCATCCCATCAGCACACGAACATGCGCGGCAGCGGACTCGCCCAATGCCTGCAGATCGTACCCCCCTTCAAGAGTCGAAATGAGACGTCCGTCGCATTTTTTCTCGGCAATTTTGCGAATGGCGTCCGTCGCCCATGTGAAATCCTCGGTTTCCAGCGCCAGTTGCGCCAGCGGATCGCGCCGATGGGCGTCAAATCCCGCAGAGATCATAACCAGATCCGGGCTGAACGCCTCCATAGCTGGCAACACAACTTCCCGCATGGCCGCGCGAAAATCATCCGACCCGGCCCCGGCCCAAAGCGGAGCATTGACGATATTGCCGTGAGAACCGGTTTGAGACTTGTCCCCGGTCCCCGGATAGAGCGGCCATTGATGGGTCGAAGCATAGAACATGTCCGGGTCATCCCAGAACATGGCCTGGGTGCCGTTGCCATGGTGGACGTCGAAATCCATCACTGCGACTCGCTCGGCCCCGTGCACTGCCCGGGCGTGCTCGGCCCCGATCACAACACTGTTGAACAGGCAGAACCCCATCCCCCGTTCCGGTTCGGCGTGATGGCCGGGAGGGCGAATCGCGCAGAACGCATTATCAGCGGCCCCCGTCATCACCGAATCCACAGCGTCCACGAGTGCTCCCGCGGCGCGCAACGCGGCCTCACCAGATTTCGGCGAGACAATGGTATCCGCATCGATACGCGCATAGCCGGTCTCGGGAATGAAATCGAACACCCGGTCGACATAGCCTTCCGGATGGGCCCGCGCGATCTGTGCGCGGCTCGCCTCGGGCGGGGTGCAGCGGTCGAGGGCGGCAAATTCGTCGGCATCAAGAACCTGCGAAATCGTGCGCAGACGGTCAGGCGATTCCGGATGCCCCGGGGATGGTTCGTGCTCGATACATACCGGGTGAAAATAGTAACGTGTCGACATGTCGATCCTTCGGGCAGCGCGCAGTTTCAATCCAATATAGCGCGCCGACGGGCGCGCCACCCAGACGATTCGCCGCCCCGCTGCGGTGGCGAAGATGTGAGCGCCCAAAACGCCAAAATCCGCGTATCCTGATTGACAGATCGGGCAATTCAGAGTGTTCTTCGCCCATGCTGAGCGCAGGAAACCGCGCAGGCAATTCAGGAGTTTAGGAGACGTCGCGTGGTTCAAGTCAGTCAGTTCTATCGTCGCTATGTCGGCGCTGCTTCAGGCGCAACTCTGGGCCTGTTCGTGCTGTTGCTTACGCAACCTGTCATGGCGCAATCCAAGCAACTTTCGGATCTCGCCAAGGCGCGCGACGCCAACGGCAATGGGGTCATCGAAAAGAGCGAGGCCGGGGGCCCCATCGCGGCCAATTTTGAAACTATCGACAAAGACAAGAACGGTACGCTGGACGGCGCCGAAATCCGGGCTTTCTTCCAGGGTGGTTCGAGCGGCGGTGCCAGCAGCAACGCTCGACGGGGCCCGCCACCGGCAACCGTAGTCGTGGACACCGTCATCGAAGAAGTAATCGGCCAGACGGCACCCGTTGTGGGCCGTTTCACAGCACGCCAGTCCGGCCCTGTCGCGGCCCGCATCGGCGGCGCGGTTAATGAAATGCGCGTCGATGTCGGGGACCGGGTGAATACTGGCGATCTCATTGCCGTGCTCGACCGCGAACGTCTCGAACTCGAACGGGACCGATACGCGTCCCTGGTCACCCAACAGAATGCGCAGCTCGGCACATCACGCGCCAAACTTCGGAAAATCCGCAACGACTTGAAACGGCTGGAAGGCATTCGAAAATCCGCCGCCTTCTCCCAGGCGCGTTATGACGACGCTGTCCAGGAAGTCACCATGCAGACCGGCGGTGTCGCGGTGACCAGTGCCCAGCTGGCGCAAGCCAAAAACCAACTCAAACGCGCCGAACGCGACCTCAAGGATGCTGAAATTCGCGCACCTTTCCCGGGTGTTGTCAGCGCGACCCACACCGAAGTCGGCGCGTATTTGGCGCTGGGTAACCCGGTGGTAACCCTGATCAATGATCTGGATCTGGATATCGAAGCCGATGTTCCAGCCAGCCGGGTTATCGGCCTAACACCCGGCGCAATGGTCAGTGTTCGTCTCGATGATGGATCCATAATCATGGCAAAAGTGCGCGCCGTCGTTCCTGATGAAAACCCGCGCACCCGCACGCGTCCAGCACGGTTCACACCGATCTTCGAGGGCAAAACAAAGTCGCTGGCAAACAACCAAAGCGTCACGGTGATGATCCCTGTCGGAGCCACACGCACCGCCGTCACTGTCGCCAAGGACGCGCTTATTGAGCGCAACGGGCAAACCCTGGCGTTCGTTGTCAGCAACGGGACGGCCCGCCCAGCGCCAACAACGGTCGGCGATGGTACCGGCAACCGCTTCGTGGTGCTGAGTGGCCTGAAACCCGGCGACAGAGTGGTTATTCTTGGCAATGAAGGCCTGCGGCCGGGCCAGCGCCTAAACATCATCGAGCAACCGGGTGCGCCCGCCAACGGCCGCAGCGGAGGCTGATTTCACATGAACCTGATATCTGCTTCGATCCAGCGTCCGATCGCCGTTATAGCGGTCGTGGTCATGGTCATCATGTTCGGCTGGGTCGCGCTGCAGCGCATTCCTATTCAGCTGGCACCCGATGTCCGGCAACCGGTCATCATCGTCGACACATCCTGGCAAGGTGCCTCGCCACTTGAAGTCGAGCGCGAGATCGTCAACCGGCAGGAAGAGGTTCTAAAGGGGATCGAGGGTCTCAAGGGCATCGACAGTCGGGCCCGGACCGGCCGTTCAGACATTACGCTTAGGTTCAGCCCGAGCCAGAACATGGATCGGGCCCTGTTGCTGGTCGCCAATCGTCTGGATCGGGTGTCGGGCTATCCCGAGGAAGCCAACGAGCCAACGCTGCGG
>MEHZ011601163.1_pt1 | contig 61105 bp, 58 predicted proteins | sample 897221 | NCBI WGS metagenome assembly MEHZ01 (sample SAMN05514161, study PRJNA337945) | marine metagenome | isolation source: marine surface water | place: Arctic Ocean | collected 2007-12-13 | reverse complement strand
TGGAAGAAGACGATATAATAGTTGTTGCAACTGTTGCCTTTGGTATGGGAATAGATAAGTCGAATGTTCGTTATGTGATTCACTCCACCATCCCAGATTCAATGGAGTCTTTTTACCAAGAAGTGGGGAGAGCTGGAAGAGATGGAAAGCCCAGCGAAAGTATTGTCTTATATGATGCTTTTGTTGATGTTGCCAGAAGAAGAAGAATGATTTCAAGGAATGATGAGGGCAAGAAAAGTGACGATCAAATTAATTTGCAACATCAAAAACTAAATTCATTTTTAAATTATTGCGAGAGTGTTCATTGTAGAAAAGTTTCAATAATAGGATATTTTGGTGAACAAACAAAGAAATGCAATAATTGTGATAACTGCGAAAATCCTCCTACACTAGTTGAAATGACGTCAGAGGCCCGAAGACTTCTTATCGCAGTTATTTATACAGGAGAAAATTTTGGACTAAAGTATGTAATTGATGTCATGCTCGGAAAGGAAGATCAAAGAATTTATAATAACAATCATGATAAAATAAAAGTTTTTGGTGCGGGATTAGAATTTGGAAAAGAGGATTATTGGAGAAGTTTATGCCATCAATTGATTGCAATTAACTATATTAATATCGACCTAACTAAATACGCGATACCAAAAGTCACAAATAGTGGAAGAAAATTTTTAAAAAATAATGAAATATATGAAGGAAAAAAAATAATTCCATTTATTAAGGATCCGAGCATATTAAAAATAAAAAAAATAAAGTCTAAAATAGAAACTAACGATTGGGATGATTTTGAAACTAACCTTTTTGAGAAACTGAAATCTTTAAGATTAGAAATTGCTCGTGAAGAAAAAAAACCTGCTTTCATAATTTTTTCAAATGACACATTAGAGGAAATGGTTAAGCAGAAGCCTCAAACAATAGAAGAGCTTTTAAAAGTTCATGGGGTTGGTAAGTTTAAGGCTGATAAGTTTGGAGATAGATTCATAAGTATAATAAAATGAAAATGAGATAGCTTTTAATAACTTTATTAAAAGTAGAAATATATTCTAACTAGGTTTTTTAAAAAGAAGGGTCATTCTGTCAGTTTCACCAATCTCTATATATTTATCCCTATCCGAATCTTTCAAGTAAAGAGTTGGTGGTAATGTCCATACTCCAGCTGGGTGGTCTTTTGTATCTCTAATATTTGCATTAATTTCGGATTTTGCAGATAGAATAAATCCAGCCTCTTTTGCTAAATTTATAGTTAATTCTTCAGTAACATAACCACTTTTTTTCATATCTTTTAGAGAAGTTCCTGGGTTTGCCCTATGTTCTACAACACCTAAAATACCTCCTGGCTTTAATGACGAATAAGCTTGCTGGAAAACTTTTTTGACTCCACTCCCGTCTTCACCTATCCAGTTATGAACATTCCTAAATGTTAGAATGGCATCTATGCTTCCATCATCAGAAAGTTTGCTAAAGAGGTTAACGATTTCAACTTTATTATAAATTTCTTTACTCTTTAACTTTCTCTCATAGGCTTCTCTTGATCTTTTAGCATAATCACTTAAATTTGGGTCATATGCAGCCGCTATTAATTTACCTTGATTGTAAAGGTAGGTAGATAAAATTTCCGTATACCAACCATTTCCTGGCGAGAGTTCAATAATAGTCATACTGGGCTCAATTTCAAAAAACTTTAATGTTTCTAAAGGGTTTCGAAATTTATCCCTTAAAACATTCTTCTCCGATCTTTCTGAGTGATTAACTGAATCCTTCAATGTAGTGGCTAATAAATTTTGTGAATTAAAAATTGTAAATAAAAATATAAAGCAAAAAATTATTTTTTTCATAGTTTCCTCTCCACTAAAATACTAACAAAAAAATCTCTTTTAGGAAGCAAAAGAATTAAAATAAATTTTTATATTTTGCTTTAAATTTACACTTTAATATCTAATGTTGAATAATATAAGCTTTGGGGGGATATAAACTGATGCATAAAAAATTTTATGGATGGAGGATAGTTGGTGCCGCAGGTTTAATAAATTTTTTCTCTATTGGTTTACCCTTTTATGCATTTTCTGTTTTTTATATTCATCTTCAAGAAGAATTTAATGCTAGCCGATTTTTAATTTCTAGTACCCTCTCAATTTTAATTATTGCTGGAGGGATTTTTGCTCCAATCTGTGGACATTTGGTCGATAGATATTCTATTAAAAAAATGTTATCACTAGGTTCTTTGCTATTCGGGGTTGGTCTTATCGCCCTTGGTTTTTGTCAAAATTATTATCAATTTCTAATAGTCTACGGAACTATTTTATCTCTCGGGATTACGTTATTTGGTAATTTATCAACTGCAAAACTTATTTCCTTTTGGTTTAATAAAAAAAATGGAACTGCTATAGGGTACGCAGCGCTGGGCATCTCTTTATCTGGTGTTTTTATTCCACCTGTTGCTGTTTATCTTATAAGTATTTTTGACTGGCGTATTACATATATGATTTTTGGTACTTTTATACTTCTTTTTATGACTCCCTTTTGTCGTATCTTTATTACCAATAAGCCATCTGATATCAATCAGAATGTAGATGGAGTAGAGTTATCTGCTTCTGATACTTCAAAAGGTGAAGTTGAAGTAATGGATTTTTGGGACATAATTAAAGTGCCTGCATTCTGGATTCTTATAATAATTTTTAGCCTCCAGTTTTGTGCAAACCTAGGAGTTTATAGCCATATATTTCCTTACGTAACTGATCTTGGTTTTGATATTAAAAAAGCAGGATATGCTGTATCAGTTGGCGCTTTTGGGGCAGCAATAGGAAAGGTAGTGTTTGGTAAGCTAATTGATATTTTTTCTGCAAGAATAACGCTTTGGATATCTATTATAATTCAAGGAATAGGAATTTTATTAGTTTCTTATTCTTCATCTTACAACCTTCTTCTTTTATCAGTTCTTGCTATGAGCTTGGGTTTAGGAGGAAGCGTGCCTCTTATGAATATTTTATTTTCTAAAACATTCTCTCCAATCAATTTTGGTAAGGCTCTTGGTCTTGCGGTTCCTTTTATGGTTCCAATTCAGGTTATAGGAGGACCATTATCAGGATGGCTTTTTGATACCTTTGGGAATTATGACTTAGCCTTTTCATTAAATTCGGGTGTTTGTTTCATTGCATTTTTATTTGTTTTCATGCTCAATGTTCCATCAGACAAACATAGCTGAAAATTTTATGATCATAAGGCAAAGTAATTAACGATAACTATAAGGGGAATGATATGGGAAATAAACATTTAGACGGAAAAGTAACCTTAATACTTGGTGCTGCGGGTAAAGACAATATGGGTCAGGTAATGGCCCGGAGATTTGCGAAAGAGGGTGCAAAGTTAGTATTAGCTGGACGTAATGAAGATGCCTTGAAAGAAATTTCAAAAGAGCTTGATGCAACATATTGCGTTTGTGATATTACAAAAAAAGAAGAAATCGATTCGATGGTCGAAGAAACAGTTAAACATCATGGCGTTCTTCACTCGGCGATTCAGGCAACTGGATGGGGTTACCTATCACCATTTTTAGAAAGCTCAGAGGAAGATTTAATTAAAATAATGAATCTTCAATTTAAAGGGCCTTATCAATTTTTTCAGGCATGTATTCCTGCAATGACTGAAGGTGGCTCTATAATTCAAATTTCATCTGCTACAGCTACTATAATGCTCGATAATCATGCTGCTTACATGGGAACAAAGGCTGGAATTGATCATGTCGTCAGGACAGTGGCCAATGAGTTTGGTGAAAGAAATATTCGTGCAAACTCAATTTCACCTGGATTGACTGCATCTCCCATGACTGAAGCGGCTATGTCTGCACCAGGGCTTAAGGATGCATTTTTAAAAGAATATCCACTCGGAAGGATTGGTACATCAGATGATATCGCGGCAATGGCAGTGTTTTTATGTAGTGATGAATGTTTCTTATCTGGTCAAAACTTGCAAGTAAATGGTGGTTTAACTCTAAGAAGAAACCCAAGAAGTTCTGATATTGACGCATCTGTTGCGGAAGCCATGGCTAAGCTTGAGAATTAAAATTTATTTACTTAAATACCAGGAAGGATAAGATTTGAAAAAAAATATTAATAAGCAAACTGAAACGGTAGCTGATCTCCAGATTGGTCCAACTAATCAAGGAATGGTGAGAATTTATATTACCTCAAATTCTATTGATATTCCTATGGATTTTTCTCCTGAAGAAGCGAGAAGCATTGCCGACGAGCTAAATGCATCAGCCGTTCTAGCTGAAAAAAGTTAATACTTATTATAATGAATAAAAATAGAAATTTTTTCTTTTATGGAATTGGCTCTATTGCTTTTGGTATAAAAGGAAATGCATTTTCTTGGTTTCTTTTTTTCTATTACAATATGGTTATAGGCCTGCCTGCTTGGATGGCCTCATTAGCTCTTGGAATAGCAACAATTTGGGATGCTTTTTCGGATTTATTAGTTGGTTATTCTTCCGACCACACGAAGTCTAGGTTAGGAAGAAGACATCCCTACATGTATGCCGCCTTAATTCCTGTCCCTATCTTTTTCTATTACCTTTGGAATCCACCTACTTTTGAAACAGATATTAATTTATTTTTATACCTTCTTGTAATGGCTATTTTAGTAAGAACTAGCACTACCCTTTTTGAGATACCTAATCAGAGCTTGGGTCCAGAAATAACCCGAGAATATCACGAAAGAACAAGGATGATGTCGCTGAGATATTTCTTTGGTTGGATGGGTGGAACTGTGATGACCATCTTAATGTGGTTTATATTTTTAAAACCAACAGTTGATTATCCTAATGGGCAGTTAAATCCCGAAGGCTATGAAACATATGGAGTTGTCGCTGCATCGCTGATGTTAATTGCAATGATTGTTTCATCTTTAGGTCTTAATAGAATAATACCTAATCTTTCCAAGCCTGCTAAAAATAATAACTTTAGTGAAATAAAGGATGAACTTAAAAATACCCTCCTTAATCCGTCTTTTTTAGTTTTATTTATTGGCGGTATTTTTGCAGGAATGGCCTCAGGCTTCTCTGCAGCGCTAAATATTTATTTCAATACTTTTTTTTGGGGATTTAATAATATTCAAATAGGGATAGTTACAGTTATTGCCGTTGTTCCTGGTATTGTTGGCGCGATGATTATTTCAAGGATTCTTTCCGTTAAAATTGGAAAAAGAAAGGCAGCTATTGTATGTGGAATGATAGCTTTAATTCTAACGCCAGTTCCATATGCCTTAAAAATATATGGTCTTGCGCCTGAATTTGGTTCAAATGCTTTATTGTTATTAATGAGCGTATATTATTTTATTGAAGTTTCGACTGGTGTTGCGGTTACTATTTTGGTCTCATCTATGGTTTCAGATATTGTTGAAGATTCTGAATTAACTACTAAAAAAAGATCAGAAGGAATTTTCTTTTCTGCGCAGGGTTTTTCAAATAAGGCAGTATCAGGTGTTGGAATTTTTCTTGCAGGCCTTGTTACCTCATTAGCTGGTTTACCAACGGATGCTAAGCCAGGAAGTGTTGATGATTCTATTCTGATAAATGTGGCACTAATATTTGTCCCAATTTATATGGTCCTGTATTTATTATCGTTATATTTTCTTAATAGATACAAGATAGACAAAGAGACACACGAAAAAAATATTTCAGAAATAGATCACAGAACTGAATGAATACTATAAAATAATATAAATATATAAAGGTTTAATTATGAATATTTCAAGTAGAGAAAATATTATCAAATTAGTCGCAGATGGCTATGTAGAAAGAGGCTTATTCAGTGGTATTGAGTGGCTTGCAGAAAAGTCTGGTAAAACTATTTTGTCTGGTAAAGCTGGATATAAGAAATTTGAAGATAAGAGTCCTATTCCCGAGAATGCTATATATAGAATTTATTCAATGACAAAACCTATAACCGCAGTTTTAGCATTAAAATTAGTCGAAAAGGGGATGTTGAGATTATACGATCCTGTTTCATCATTCATTCCATCTTTCGATGGCTTGAAAGTTTTAAAATCTGATGGAACTACCGAGAGCATCTCAAGGCCAATGACTATTGAGGATCTATTAACTCATAGGAGTGGGCTAACTTATGATTTCTTAATGGGGTGCCATGTAGCACCATTATATAGTGCGCAAGATATTTCAGATGATGGAAGCAAAAATCTGAAGGAAAAGTGCGAGGCTTTATCCCAACTTCCTCTTGCTTATCAACCGGGCACTAGGTTTAATTACTCTGTATCATTAGATGTTTTAGCTAGAATAATAGAAGTAGTTTCTGAAGAAGATTTTTACAAAGTACTAAAAAAAGAAATTTTTGATCCTCTCGGAATGGAAGATACGGGTTTTGGAGTGAAAGAAGAGAATATTTCTAAATTAATGTCTACTTATGGTGCAAGAAATTTTAAAGAAATCATGAATGCAAAGCCCCATAGTCTTATTGAGACAGATGTAAATGAACATAATCCATACAATAAAAGTGATACCTTTCAAAGAGGAGGTACTGGATTATTTTCTACAACTCAGGACTACCTATCATTTGCTAGAATGCTCTTAACTGGTAAATCAAAAAATGGGGAAGTTATCCTATCAAGGAATATGATTAATTATATGAAAGTGAATCGAATACCAGATTCGCAATTACCTCTTATGCTTGGCCCTTTACCATTTGTTGGGTATGGATGGAATTTAATTGGTCGTACTGTTTTGGATCCTGGGAAAACAATGTCCTTAACCGGGAAAAATGAATTTGGATGGGCAGGTGCTGCATCGACTTATTTTTGGGTAGACCCCGATGAAGATTTGGTTGGAATAATAATGACTCAGTATTTAGGATCTATGTGGCCAATCAGTGATGACCTTCGGGTAGCCATGTATCAAGCTATAGAATAACTAAATTTTTGCTCTTATAAAAAATATGAAAGCCATTAAATATTCAATTCCGGCATAAATAACTCTTTTTTCTTCTACACCTTCAAAATAAGGTAAAAATCCAACTGATCTTCCGATTGCCAAACCAAGCATTAATAAGCTAAAAACTTTAAACCATTGCTTCCGTGAATCGGGCTGGTGAGAAGCAAGAAGAATTCCAAGTCCCATAAAAGAAAACATTCCTGCAAGAGCCCTTATTTCGCTTGCTCCAGCTTCACTTTGAATTACAACATTAAGACTGACAATATCATTTTTAGCGAAAAGTGTTGGATCATAAACACCTACTAGACCAAGGATAAGCCACATAAGACCAAGAGCGTAACAAAATATATTTATTAAAGATTTCATATATTTATAAATAAACTAGTTTTCATAAAATAAAAAGATCGATTTAATTTAATTAACTTTTTTTCGTTCAGGAAGAAGCGGAAGTGATTTTATTATTTTAGAATCAATTTCTTTGTTTACGGCCTCAATATTTACCCATCGTTCCGAAGATGATGGATGAGAAGATGCGTATGATATTGATCCAGGATTTTCAACTGACATGCGGCGCCAAAAATTAGCCACACCTTTTCTATCAATATTTGAATTTGCCATTATATACATACCTACATAATCTGCCTCTCTTTCAAAGTCCTGACTGTACATTTGGGCCCCTATATTACCAAAAGTTCCTCTTGTATTTATACCTGCGCTTGAGGCAGCAAGATCAACTATTGTTCCTAAAATAAAATTATTACTTTTTTTCTCAATATGGCCTTCTGTATTATGAGCTAATTCATGAGCAATAATCATTTGAAGTTCTTTATCTTCTTCTATAAAACGAAGCATTCCTTGAGTAATATATATATTCTTACCATCTGCATAAGCGTTTAGAGAATTATCCTGGCTTAAAATTATTCTATGATTACATATATTAATTGGCTCAACTTCAAAGCTTAGATCTTCATTATTTCGTCTTATATTTATATTTATATTTTTATTACCAAAGTTCCTCTGGCGACTATTCTTTACTATTTCATCGTTAGTCCATGAGAAATCTTTTGAAGAAATCTTAACTATTTTATCTCCCTTTAATAGCCCAGATTTACTTGCTGGCGATCGATCGACAACAAATAGTACTTCAGGTTCTTCGGTAAAATTAAGCTTATCTGAGGCAGCCTTTTTGAATTCTTTTTTTATTTGATTTATTGAAATTATCTCTAATCCAATAGCTTTTTTAATGTTAGCTCCACAAAAGTCTGTAGATTTTTGAAGAATTGGCCACGCAATATTATTTAATCTTTCTAGCCGACTGTAATAAGTTTCAAGAGCTATTCCTTGCATAATCACCCTTTCTTTTTCTGTATCAGCATCTAATCCTCTACTCGTAATTGTAGTGGGTGCTTCACAGGATGAAATTATGCCTAGAATTAAGAGAAGTATAAATTTTTTGATAAACATAACACCTATTCTTGTGGTGCCCGGGGGCGGATTTGAACCACCGACACGAGGATTTTCAGTCCACTGCTCTACCCCTGAGCTACCCGGGCTAATAAATAAATATTATCATATATTAGAGGTAATATAACTGTCCAACACTAAGAGACAAGCCTTTTAATTAGCTATATTTACTGTTCGTCGTTTTGTTGGTTAGTATCAACATGATATCTTTCACCAAGCCATCTATTTAAATCAACTTGGGAACATCTTTTTGAGCAGAAGGGAAAAAAATCTTTTTTTGAGGTATTCTTACATGTTGGGCAGGAGGAATTTTTCATTAATAAAACTCTACTATTTATGTCTATAGGTTATTCTTCCTTTAGATAAATCATATGGAGTCATTTCAACCGTAACTTGATCACCAGCAAGAACTCTTATTCTATTTTTTCTCATCTTTCCTGCAGTATGAGCAATTATTTCATGGTCATTTTCTAATTTAACTTTAAAAGTTGCATTGGGAAGTAGTTCCAAAACAGTACCGGGGAATTCTAATAATTCTTCTTTAGCCACGTAATCTCCATTTGATAAAAACTCTTATAACAAACTAAACCAACTTATTAAAGGATTGATTTTTTTTGTTGTATATTCATATGAATAGCGAATACAAAAGAGTGAATAGTCTTCTTGACGTATTAAGATCAATCTCAAAGTCATTGCTTAAAATAAAATCAAGATTTTTAGCTCCCTCATTATGAATTTTTCTTCTATTATTTTCAATTTCTTCAAGCTTATCTGTTGATCCACTCTTTATTTGTTCATAATAACTTGAACATGCCAAATGATAGCTTTTAATTATTTTTTTTAGCCCACTTATTGATTTGGTTATATTGTATTCTTTTTTATTTTTATTTTCTTGAACATCAATTACAAGCTGCCCACTGTTAAGAGATAAATTCATTGTAAATGGGCCAACGAAATTATCTTTCTTTATTCTAAAAGAATTTTCTGCAATTAAATCATGAATAGCTGCCTCTCTTTCATATTTAATAAAATCAGTAATTTGATCAACTTTGGCTCCGATTATATTAATTTCTTTAATATAATTATTTTTCATTCAATCGAACCTTTATTGATTGAGCGTGAGCATCTAATCCTTCACATTCCGCTATTATTTTTGCAGAGGGACCAATATTATCCATAGTTTTCTTAGTGCTTTTTATTGTCGATATTCTTTTTATAAAATTATAAACCGAAAGTCCCGATGAATTCCTTGCAGCCCCATTTGTGGGTAAAACATGGCTTGGGCCCATTATATAATCACCCATGGCCTCAGGAGTCCATTTGCCCATAAATATAACGCCTGCATTAATAATATTATTTTCAATACTTTGACAATTTTTAAACATTAAGGATAAATGTTCGGGAGCTATTTCATTAATAATATCAGGAGAGTTTTTTAAGTCCTTAATGACTATGATTAAACCATTCTTCTTTAAGCTATTCTTGATAATGTCAGATCGATTTAATTTTCTAATTACTTTTTTGATGCTTTCATTAACGTCTCTCGCAAATATTTCATTATCTGTAATAAGAATAGCTTGAGCAGACTCATCATGCTCAGCTTGTGCCAACATGTCGTAAGCGACCCAATCTGGATTATTATTTTTGTCTGCTACAATTAATATTTCACTGGGTCCTGCCATCATATCAATATTTACATCACCAAGAACTTGTTTTTTAGCTTCAGCAACCCACTGATTTCCTGGGCCAACAATAATATCAACTGGTTTAATTGTTTCAGTCCCATACGTAAGGGATCCAATTGCCTGTGCTCCACCAACTCTATATATATCTTTTATACCGCATACTTCCGCAGCAGCTAAGATTAGTGGATTAATTTTTCCAGAAGGCGAAGGAACGGTCATTGTTATATTTTTTACACCAGCAACCTTAGCAGGTATTGCACTCATTAAAACTGAACTTGGGTAGGATGCCTTTCCTCCAGGAACATAGATCCCAGCGCTTTCAAGAGGAATCCATCTTGTTTTAATCTTCATACCATCATTATCTGAATAATTTATGTTTTTTGGCATTTGGTATTTATGAAACTTTTCTATTCTTTTTGCCGCTAGCCTAAGTGCCTTTAGACTTTCCTTTGAACAGTTTAATTTGGCATTTTTAATTTCACTAGATTTTAATTTTAATTCTTTTTTAGGATTAGAAACATTATCAAATTTTTTAGCATACTTAAAAAGAGCTATATCCTTTTTCGTTTTGATATCGTTAAGGATCTTCGATACTGATAATTTAATTTCTTTAGAATCCATTCGTTTAAATTGAATAATCTTTTTTAAAGATGCATCAAATTTCAAATCGTTATATTTAATGATTTTTATCATTCTTAGTCCTTACCATGAATCGGCTTATTTGGTATTACCCAAGATTCACCTATGTCAGTTAAAAAAGCTTCTATATTTTCTACATTAAAGGTTAATGATTTGTTATCAGCAAATTCTAAAAAAATAGAACCACTTGGCTTACTTGTAGTAACAAACTTTATTGTGAGTAATACTAAAATATCCTTACTTGATCCAAGATCTATTCCAAGGAATTTAATAGAATCCACATAATCAAAATGAAGAGCTGACCGTATTCTTGAGGATTTACTCTCTTCATGGCGATATCGGTTCATAAGGAATGCAAGTCTCTTTGAATTCTTATCATAACCAATGTCATCAGCCTTAATAATCGAATCTTGAGTTAGTGAAGATAGAATAGTTAGCTGCTCTTGATCTAATGCGATTAATTTTAGTCCTTTATTCATTTTAATCTCTTTTTCTTTCTATTTTTGCGCCACAAGATTTTAATTTATTTTCTATTTTATCAAAACCTCGGTCCAAATGATATATTCTTCTTATTGATGATTTCCCTTTAGCCGATAAAGCGGCAATAATCAAAGAAGCTGAAGCCCTTAAATCTGTAGCCATAACAGGTGCAGAATTAAACTCTTTAATACCTTCTACGATAGCTGTATCTGCCTTGAGCTTAATTTTAGCACCAAACCTTGCAAGCTCTTGGACATGCATAAATCGATTTTCAAATATATTTTCTTTTATTGTACTTCTTCCATTTCCTAGAGCCATTAATGCCATAAATTGCGCTTGAAGATCAGTTGGAAAGCCAGGGTATGGTGCTGTAGATATATCAATAGGTACAATTATTTTATTATCCTTTTTTATATTTAACCGGTTGCCATCCGATGATATCTTTGTTCCAGATTGCTCTAATAAATTAGTTAGTAAATTAATTTCGTTTGGATTTACTCCCTTTAAGGATATGCTTCCTCCTGTTGCTGATACCGCTATAGCAAACGTACCTGCTTCAATTCTGTCTGGTGGTATGGAAACTTTTGTTCCATTTAGATTCGCGACACCATCAACTATTATAATATCACTTCCATGCCCTTTGATTTTTGCTCCCATTTTAATTAGCATTTCAGCTAATGCTATAACTTCAGGCTCCTTTGCGGCATTTTTAATTATTGATCTTCCGTCTGCTAATGATGACATCATTAAAAAAAAATGAGTAACACCTACTGAAGGAAAGTCTAAAGAAAAGTCTAGAGGTTTTAAACGGCTTTTGATGGATGCAAAAACATATCCTTCTTTAAGATCTAATGTTACTCCCATCTTTTTTAAAATGGATAAATAAAAATCAATTGGCCTTGTTCCAATTGCGCATCCTCCGGGCAATGAAACCTTGGCTTCTCCATGTCTAGCTATAAGAGGTGCCAATACCCAAAAACTCGCTCGCATTTTTCTGACCAGGTTATAGGATGCCTCTGTATTTAGGATTTCTTTAGTTGTGCAAGTTATTTTGTTTTTTAAGTCTGATGATTGATCGAATTGAATCTCTGCCCCCAAGGACTTCATTAACTCAACTAATATTAAAACATCAGAAAGGTTTGGAATGTTATCTAGCTCAACTTTTTCTTTAGTCAATAAAGATGCTATCATCATTGGTAGTGATGCATTTTTTGAGCCAGAAATTTGAATCTCACCCTCAAGAGGGGAGCCGCCAATAATTTCAATTAAATCCATTACTTCTCTTCTTTATCATTTAAGATTTTTTTCTTAACTTGAGTTTTTCTTCTTCTAAGATTTTTACGCAGTGCATCGTATAATTTTTCTTCTTTGCTTTTATTTTTTGAATTTTCTTTCATAATTTTATGTTTATTAAATATACTCTAAATAATTAATCGTTGACATCAATTCTTGTTTAGTTGATTTAACTGACTAAGCCCACGTAGCTCAGTGGTAGAGCACTCCATTGGTAATGGAGAGGTCAAGAGTTCGATTCTCCTCGTGGGCACCACAATTAAATACTTTTTAATATCAAGCTTATAAAGTTTTTTTAAATAAAAATATAATTTATTTATAAGGTTTTTATTTTTTACAATAATTTTCATCTTCTCTTTCTGTTAATTATAGAATCACTAGTAAACGCTTCTGCCAAATTCGATTTTCTAAAATAAGGCAAAATTATATACTAAATTATTAACTATAATGACTGTTATAATGGTCTATAGGATAAAAAATTCTCAATTATGTCATAAATGTGTCAAAAAAAAGGAAACTTTAGTTGACAAATGAATCATAAAACTATGGAATCGTTGTCAGTGAGTTTATTTAAATAATTCACATAACATGCAAGGGAGGAAATCGCATGCTTAATACTGCAAAAAACTTTCTAAGTGAAGTAGTATCACTAGGTCTTTTACTAATTGCTGTAGGAATTGTTCTACAAGTAATCTTTGGTTCAGCTGTTCCATTTGTTGGCGGTGACATTGTTGCTAATCTAACAGGTTTAATTGGAACTCTAGGAGATGGTGGCCTTGTTGGTTTAATTTCAATTGGAATTATTCTATACCTAATTCAAAAAGCTTAATTAAATTAAGCATAAGAAAAATTAAGGGGTGTCGCAAGGCATCCCTTTTTTTATACAAAATTTAAACTTTTTAACTATAGTTATTAATAATTTTTAAAAGGATATAAAATGTCTAAGTCTGGAAATTGTTTATGCGGCGATGTTAGCTTTACTTATGATTCTGATCCCAGAATGTTTTTGATTTGTCATTGTACAGATTGCCAAAAATCCACAGGAAGTCCTTTGGCTTCGATTATTATAGTACCTGAAGATGAATTTAAGATTAGTGGTTCAACTGGGAGCTATGAGTGTGAGGCTAAAGTAACACGTTCATTTTGTAAAAAATGTGGATCACAGATTTTTAGTAGAATAGAAAGTGCGCCTGGTGTTGTTGCAATTAAGACTGGTGTTCTAGATGAGCAACCCTCTAGTGAACCTAATCTTGTATGCTGGACAAAGAGTAAGCCTGATTGGCTCGACATAAGGCATCCTGAGAATGCTTTTGAGAAGAATCCAGGCTAGCTGACATTCTGCCACACAGCCCGTAACATTATTATATAGTATGGTTTTACGAATTGTTTTAATAAATAAAAGTTGTGAAGATGGTAAATAAAAATAGACGTCAATTTTTAAAAGATTTTAGTACTGGATTGCTAACGCTTTCAGTAAGTCCATATATTATTGGAGTTAATAAGCAGGCTCATGCAAGCTCTGCTAATAGCTTTAACAAGCATAATTTTTTTAATCCTAGTTTAATTGGTTGGGACGATGTAAGTCCTTTGAAAGAATCAGATGTGAGTGGTGTGCTTGTTCCTGAGGGATTGAAGTGTACTTTAATAGCTAAATCTGGTGAAAAAGTTCATGGTGATCATGTTTGGCATGGATCTCCTGATGGTGCATCAGTATTTCCAACAAAAGATAATGGATGGATCTATGTTAGTAATAGTGAGTTAGGGGGCTCTAAAGGTGGGGCTGGTGCTATTAAATTTAATCAAAATGGGCAAATAGAAGATTCTTATTCAATTTTAGAAAACTCTAATAGAAATTGTTCTGGAGGATCTACTCCTTGGGGCACTTGGCTATCTTGTGAGGAGCATGATAAGGGAATTGTTTGGGAGACCTCACCTTTTAGGGATGATAATAGATTTCCTAAGAAAAGAAAAATTTTAGGAGCTTTCCGGCATGAGGGTGCTGCGGTTGATCCATATAATAATTATATCTATATGACGCATGATGATATGGCTGGATTCTTTTATCGATTTATTCCGGGCGGAGAGGTTTATACAGATGCATTTTATGATAAGGGTGAGCTTCAGGCTGCAAAAGTTAATAAGAATGGCTCCATAGCATGGTTAAAAGTACCTGATCCATTCGTAAAATATGAATCAATTATCGAACAACTACCGGAAGCAACGCCTTTTGAAAGGGGTGAAGGTATTGCGTATTTTGATGGTAAAATTTTCTTCACTACTACAAATGATCATAGGGTATGGTTATTTGATCCGGTGAAAAATAAACTTTCTATCTTTTATGATGGCAAAGAGAACTTTGGGATAAAAAACCCTTTTAGTTGGATAAAAAATTGGCGTGAAGAAAATCAAGACAAACCACTTCGTAGCCCAGACCAAATAACGGTTAGTAATGGAGGTTATCCGCTTGTTGCTGAGGATGGAGATAATATGGAGTTATGTTTCTTAGATCATAACGGATTTGCAAAACCTTTGGTTCGTATAGAGGGGCATTGGTTATCAGAAATTACTGGACCAGCATTTTCACCTGATGGTTCTCGACTATACTTTTCATCTCAAAGAGGAAAATCAGGATCACGTTCTACTGGAGGAATGACCTTCGAAATAACTAGAGTGCTCTAGTTTATTCTTGTAATATTTTTTTTGCATTCTTTTCAAATTCTTTTATTTTTTTAGAATCCTCATCACTGGGAAGCTCTAAAGCTCTAGGTACCTCAATACCTTTTTTGAAGCTAGGTCTAGCATTCATCTCTTCCATCCAGCGCCTTAGGTTTGGTAAATCATCGATCGCAACTCCAGACCACTCATGAATTCTTATCCATGACCAGTTTGCAATATCTGCTATAGAAAAGTCCTTAGCTAAATAGTGATTTTTTTCAAGGTGCCTATCAATAACAGTAAATAATCTCTTACTTTCATTTTGGTAACGATCAATCACGGATTGTATCTTTTCTGGAAAGTACCGATAAAATACATTGGCTTGCCCCATCATTGGTCCTATTCCGCCCATCTGAAACATTAGCCATTGCAATACCTCTGATCTACCGGCTGGATCAGAGGGAAGAAGTTTAGATTCCTTTTCTGCTAGATAAATCATAATTGCACCAGATTCAAAAATAGCTAGATTATTTTCATTACGGTCAATTATTGCAGGGATTCTTCCGTTTGGATTAATTTTTAAAAAAGATTTTTTCTTTTGATCTCCTTTAATTAAGTCAATCTCTTTAACTTTATATGGAATTGATAGCTCTTCCAGGGTTATTGAAACCTTCCAGCCATTAGGAGTAGATGCAGTATAAAGATCAATCATAATGTTGTCCTATTAATTTAAAGTTTATGAACTTCAAAGATTATATCTAAATATCGTTTAATCAACATAATATAATCATTGACGCAAAGAAAATCGCTTGTAAGGTTTGATGATATGAAAAAACTATCATCTCTTATTTTAGTAGCTTACGGAGGGCTAGCAATACCCTTAGCCGCACTTGGCTTACCTCTGGTTGTTTACCTCCCACCTTTTTATGCTGGACCAATTGGTTTAGGGGTTGGAACGGTAGGTCTAATTTTTATGATAGCAAGATTTTGGGATATTTTTACAGATCCTATAATGGGTATGATTGTGGATCGTTACCCAAGTCGGTGGGGCAAAAGAAAACACTGGATAGCTATCGGTGTTCCAGTTCTGCTAATAGCTTCTTGGTATATTTTTTTTCCAGGCGGTAATCAACCTCCAATTTATTTAGCATTCTGGCTTTTTATTTTATATTTGGCTTTTACTTTTGTTGGTTTAACCCAGCAGGCATGGGGTGTCGATATTTCTAAAAGTTATAATGATCGATCAAAAGTCTATGGCTGGAGAGAAATGGGCTCAATTTTTGGAATGATGTCAGTTTTAGCTTTGCCTGCAATTCTAGAAAGTTCTGGTGCTAGCTTTACAGAAATGGTTGGAGGAATGGGTTATTTTTTTATGATCGCACTTCCTGTTACAGCATTATTTGGCTTATTAATTATCCCTGATGATAAAAAATCTAAAGGTACAAGCTTTCCAAGATTGTCAGAAATACCCTTACTTTTAAAAGGCAACAGACCACTTCAAAGAACTCTGATGATAGAATTTCTTTGTAGTAGTGCCTCTTCAATATCTGGAGCTACATATATTTACTTAGCAAGATATGTCTTTGATATGGGGGATATTTCTAGTCGAATACTATTCCTGTATTTTTTTGCTGGATTATTAATTATGCCCTTTTGGATGAAGCTATCTTATTTTATTGGAAAATCTAAAACACTATTGATATCCACCTTACTGTGCTCTCTAACTTTATCTGTTTATATTTTTATTGATACGAAAGATGCTTTACCAATACTCATTATTCTAACAATACTTTATGGGATTGGTTATGGCGCACCTTTTACACTCACTCGAGCCTTAATGGCTGATATAGTAGATGCTGATGAACTAAGAAGTGAAAAAAAACGTCCAGGGTTATTCTATTCAATATTAACAACTTTTTCTAAAGTAGGCGCTGCTATTGCGGTTGGCGCTGTTTATACATATTTAGAGTGGAGTGGCTTTAGGCCTGGTGAGGTTGCAACTGAAGAAGTTAAGGGTATTATATTATTTGTATTCGCTGTATTGCCGATGGTTTTATATTTTAGTGCTTCTTTATTATGTATTGGTTATGAATTGACCTCCACAGAACATAAAAAAATCCAAATAGAGCTTGAACAAAAAAGAGATATAAAAAGTAAGTTAGAATAATAAAAAATATAAATTTTAAGAGGGGATTAAAATGGGTGGACCACTAGACGGCGTTAAAATAATTGATCTTTCAACAGTTGTTTCGGGGCCTCTCGCAGGCTCGTTATTGGGTGATCAAGGTGCTGATGTTATAAAGATAGAATCTCCAAATAGGCCTGATAATGCAAGATTTATGGGGCCAATACGAGGTGAAAATGGTGCATTATTTGCAGCTGCAAATAGATCGAAAAGAAGTCTTGCGCTTGATTTAAAAAAGGAAGGATCTTTAGATGTTATCTTTAAATTAGTTGAGGGCGCAGATGTCGTTCTTGATAATTTTCGTCCAGGAGTTTTAAAAAAACTTGGTTTAGAATATGAGAATTTAAAAAAGCATAACCCTAAGATTATTCAATTGTCTATTACGGGATATGGTGTTGATGGTCCTTATTCTAAAAGAAGGGTTTATGATCCTCTTATTCAAGCAACCTCTGGCATAGCAGATGCCCAGTCTGTTGACGGCAAACCAAAATTTGTAAAAACTCTAATGTTTGATAAGATAACTTCATTAACTGCAGCCCAATCAATAACAGCTGCTTTGTTTGCAAGAGAAAGAACTAATGAAGGTCAAAAAATAAACCTTTCTATGCTCGACGCAGCTTTATACTTTATGTGGTCAGATAATATGTATAATTTTACGTGGGAAGGTGAGGGCTGGAATCCTATGCCTAATATTGCTGATTTTTATGAGCCCGTAAAAACTAAAGATGGTTATATAGCTCTTGTTTCAATTAATGATATCGAGTTTGCTGGTGCTTGCAAGGCTATTGATAGAGAGGATATCTTAAAGGATGAAAGATTTTCTTCAATGGAAAGCCGAATGATGAATGTAATGGAATTACAAAAAATATTATTACATGAGTATACTTTATTTACCTCTGAAGAACTTGTTGAACGAATGGATAAAAACGATGTTGCTTCAGCCATTATTAATAAGCTAGGTGATGTTGTTGATGATCCCCAGGTTTTAAACAATGAAACTATTGTTAGTACGAAGAAAGATGAAGAGAATTCCATGCAAAGTCCAAGATCACCAGCCCAGTTTGGTTTAACAAAATGCGCTTCTGATTATAAGTTTATGCCAAATCTTGGTGAACATTCAAAAGAAGTATTGTTGGAGTGTGGTTTTTCAGAAGATGAAATAAATAATTTAGCCGATCAAAATATTATAGCCATAAGATAGATGATAAGTCTTAGAGCTAAACTCTGGATAAGTATTTTAAGATTCTTCCGTTGGAGAATGGGCTCTCTCTTGAGAGTTACGCAAAATAAGAAAAAGTCTGTTAAATTTGAGTATTGGCGAAAAATTAAAAATTTTAATATCTCAGAAAGGCATTTTGATAATTTTAAGGTTATAGAGTTTATTCCAAAAAATTATATCAGTGATAAATTTATTATTTATTTACATGGAGGCGGTTATGTTGCGTGTGGTCCAGAAACACATGCACCCTTGGTTACTCAATTATCGAGTTATTCAAAAATAACAACCTTATTCCCTGTTTATCGTTTGGCGCCAAAATTTCCTTTTCCTTCTGCAATTGATGATTGCCTTATTGTTTATAAGGATTTGTTGGATAAAGGAGTTGATCCAAAAAATATCTCCTTAGCTGGTGACTCAGCTGGAGGAGGTTTGGTAATGGCTTTGCTTCAAATACTAGACAGGGATAAAATAGACTTTCCATCTTCAGCAATTCTTATATCTCCCTGGACTGATTTAACTCTTTCAGGTGAATCAATTAATTCTAGAATACAAAGAGATCCAATGCTACGCCCTGGAAAAGAGATGGATAACGTGATTAAGGCATATATAGGCGATGAAGACCCTCAAAACCCACTAATATCCTCTATATTTTGTAAAACTATTAAGCTTCCGCCTATTCAGATTCATGTAGGGACTGAAGAAATCTTATATGATGATGCTATTCGATTATTTAACAATCTAACTCAAGAAAGTACGAATATTGTTGAGATAAAAGTGTGGGAGGGTATGTTTCATGTCTTTAATATTTTTTGTAAGGGCTCCATAGCTATCCCTGAAGCAAAAGCCGCTAATAGAGAAATAATAGATTTTATATTGAGATATTATCCTAAGAAATAAGGGACTAATGTTAAGGCTATTAATGACACAAGTATTAATCCAAGAATATTTAGGGCAAAGCCAGCTTTAATCATTTGATTTACTGAAAATAAATTTGAACCATAGACAATTAGATTTGGTGGTGTCGCAACTGGCAACATAAATGCGCAACTCGCAGCAAGAGTAATAGAAGCAGTCAAAACAAGTGGGCTTTCCCCTAAGCCAATTGCCATAGAGGCTATAACGGGAAGAAAAACACTTGTAGTTGCTAAATTTGATGTAAGTTCTGTTAAAAAGATTATTAATCCCACTGAAGCTATAACTAGAACAACTAATCCAAGCGAACCTAAGGGCTCCAAGTTTCCACCCAGCCAGACAGAAAGGCCGCTGTATGAGACTGCATTAGCAAGACTTAGACCTCCGCCAAATAAAATTAAAAGATTCCAAGGAACATTCTTTGCAGTCTCCCAGTCCATCAACTTTTCATCCTTTATTCCATTTGGTATTAAAAATAGAGAAACAGATGCTATTATAGCAATCACATGATCTGATAAATTACCAAGACCGGGTAAACTCTGAAGACCTTCTCTTGATATCCATGAAAATGCTGTTAAGCAAAATATTATTAGTACCCGTTTTTCAGGAATAGAAATATTTCCAAGATTCTCATATCTTTTTTGAATTAAATTCATAGCATCATCATTAGATGAAAAATTTGTATCAAAAATAACTTTTGTTAATACAAACCATGTTGCAGGAAGCATAATAAATGCCAGCGGCAGTCCTACAGACAGCCAATCAATAAAACTAATTTGGATATTATAATTTTGTTCAATAAAGCTAGCAAATACTGCATTTGGAGCTGTTCCAATAAGTGTCGTCATTCCTCCAATTGTCGCAGCATATGCTATTCCTAGCATTAGAGCAGTTGCAAAACCGTTATTACTTGAATCTGAGTTTTGGCTTGCAGCAATTGTTGCTACAGACACTCCAATTGGAAGAAGCATAAGTGTAGTTGATGTATTCATCATCCACATAGATAAAAATGCACTTACAGCCATAAAACCTGCAATTAATGTCGAGCCATCTTTCCCAGAAAATCTCAGTATCCCTAATGCCATACGTTCATGTAGGTTTGATTTTTGAATACTTAAAGCTAAGATAAAACCGCCTAAGAATAAGAAAATATTTTTATTGGAAAAAGGGATAGCAGCTTCTGAAAAAGATGAAATACCAAATAGTGGAAAAAATATTAAAGGTAAAAGAGCGGTTACAAATAATGGTATTGCTTCTGTTGCCCATAAAATTGCCATTAAGGATCCGACTGCAGCAACACGCCATGCACTAATTGAAATTTCATCAGGAGCAGGACTAAAAAGCATTAATAAAAAAACCGCTATCGCAAAACAAAGTTTAATATTAATTCTATTTATAATTTGCATAGCTAACTTTATATCCTATCTTTGCAATTTAGAAAATTCGAAAATAAATCTATCTTTAATGTTATTATTTATATAGCTTTTTATCATCACGGGAGAACAATATGAATAATATGCCTAAAAATAGAATGCTAAAATTAAAAACAAGACCTGTTGGTGCTGTTACATCAGATCACTTTGAGCTAGTTGAAGAGCAGATGCCTGAACTCCAAGAAGGTCAGATTTTAGTAAAAGTTTTATATCTCTCTTTTGACCCAACTCAAAGAGGGTGGCTTAATGATGTTAAGTCATATGTTCCACCAGTTCAAATTGGTGAGGTGATGCGTGCTAGCTCAGTAGGTCAAGTTATAGATTCTAAAGACTCTAATTTTGTTAGTGGCGACTTAGTTCAAGGAACTTTTGGCTGGCAAGAATATGCTGCTGTCAATAGTTCTACAGGTATAATGCCGATACAGAAAGTGCCTGAAGGTATACCGCCTACTTCTGCTTTAAGTATCTATGGAATTACCGGCTTAACAGCTTTTTTTGGTATGGTTGAAATTGGGCAGCCTGTAGAAGGCGATACTGTTTTAGTTTCTGGAGCGGCGGGAGCAACAGGCTCTGTTGCAGGTCAGATTGCTAGAATAAAGGGAGCTAAAAATGTCATAGGAATAGCCGGAGGAGCTGAAAAGTGTAATTGGGTTGTTAATGAGGCTGGCTTTGATTCCTGTATTGACTATAGAAATGAAGATGTTGCCGCGAGAATAGCTGAGCTTGCCCCCAAAGGCATTGATATATATTTTGATAATGTAGGTGGAAATATTCTAGAGATTGCTCTAGCTGCAATTGCCCAAAATGCTCGTATTGTTATGTGTGGAGCTATATCATCTGGCTACACAATGGAATCTCTTCCACCTGGACCGTCAACACTTACAAATCTCATTATCCAAAGAGGGCGTATGGAAGGTTTTATAGTCCTTGATTATGCTGATAGGTTTCTAGAAGCAATTATTGCTCTTGGAACATGGGTATCAGAAGGAAAAATAGTATATCAGGAAGATATTGCCGAAGGTCTTGAAAATTGTCCTTCAACTTTAGCTAGATTATTTGAAGGAAAAAATCTTGGTAAGCAATTACTTAAAATTTCAGATTTAACATAGTTTTAAGTTAGGAAAGTTTCTTTAGTTTTTCTAAACAATCATAAAACTCTTTCATTGTTTTATTAATTATTGTTTGAACAGTCTCTTCTTTTTCAATTCTTCCTGCTACTTGACCAGTTAAGGCTATCGAGGATTCCATCTTTCCTTTAAAATAAAGATCCTGAATATCTTTGAATTCTGTCATAGCATTAATTGTGTCGTCTTTTTCAAGCCTTTCTGTTTTATCAGTTCTTAGTGCTCTAAGGGCAGGGCTAGAAAAGCGATTTAGAATTACAGTATCTTGATCATCGGCTTGAATTATTGCTTCTTTCCAATTCTTATGAACAGGAGATTCTTTTGAAGAAACCATTCTTGTACCCATTTGAATACCTTCAGCACCCATGGAAAACGCTGCTAACATAGTTCTACCGTCAATAAATCCTCCTGCAGCAATTACAGGAACATTAACTTTTGAGCAGACCAAGGGTAACAAGACCATTGTGGATACTCCTTTGGGATTTTTAAAACCACCTCCCTCAAAACCCTCTACAACAAGACCGTCTACACCTGCCTCAACGGCTTTTAAGGCTGCCTTGAGAGTTGGCACAACATGAAAAACTTTAAGACCCGCTAGCTTTAATTCTTCACAATATCTAGCTGGATCACCAGCAGACGTTGTTACAAATTTTATACCTTGGTCTATGATAAATTTTACAATATCTGGATCTTTTACAAAAGCTTGGGCAATATTAACTCCAAAGGGCTTATCAGTTAAAGATCTCATAATTTTTATTTCTTCTTTTATTTTTTTGAGTTCACCTGATGAGGTTTCTATAATACCTAGCCCTCCTGAATTTGATACAGCAGAGGCTAATTTTGACCTCGCTATCCATCCCATGGGAGCCTGTATGATTGGAAAATCAATTCCTAGAAGCTTTGTAATTCTATTTTTTATAGGCTTCATTATCTTCCTTTGTTGACATATTACCTTCAAATACATTGAATAACTAAGATGATTAAAAGTACATTAATAAATTTTTTTTCTAAAAAGGAAATTACAGCTCCAATTCGTAATAAATTGATGATGACTTGGTCTAGTGAAAAAATTTTTTATAACCAAAGAGAGAAAAGGGAAAAATTAAGGATCAAGGATAAAAGGAAACACAGAGTTTATTATTTCCACTGTCTATCAGATCCCTATTCCCACCTAACAAGTCAGGTTATCAAAAAATTAATTTCTAATTTTGATGTAGAATTAGAGATAATGTTTATTTCAGAACCTTCTGAGAGTTTTACTCCCGAAAGAGATATGTATCGAAAACATTGCCTAAGGGATTCATTAGAAATAGCTCCCTGGTATGGGTTAGATTTTAAAACAAAAGGATTTTTTTCAAAAGAAAATGAAAACATATCCTATAAAATTTTAAATTACCTCTCTGATATAAAGCAGAATGATTTTATAGATTTAATAAATAGAGTTTCAAAACTTTTATGGATGAATGATTCGAGAGGTCTGGAAAAAATCATTTCCAAATTTAGCAACAAACAAAGACTTCAATTTTATAAAAAAGCTAATGAAATAACTACTGATGGCGATAAAAAAATTTCTAATTTAGAATATTATTTTGGTGCCTCTTTTCATTATGAGGGGGAAAACTATTGGGGAATTGACCGACTATCTTATTTAGAGGAGCGATTAACAGAATTAGGTCTTAAAAAGATTGAGGGTAAAAACGGAATTCTTAAAAAAATACATAAACCTAAAATGGACCTTAGTAAGCTAAATAAAATAAAAAATCCTTTAGTTTTAGAATTTTTTCCATCTCTAAATAGTCCTTATACTTATATAAGCTTTAATAGAGTTCTTAAGCTCACAGAAGTATATCCTATTGAGTTGTCAGTAAGACCTGTTTTGCCAATGCTCATGCGCGATATGAATATTCCGAGTCAAAAAGGAAAATATATACTCTCTGACGCTGCTAGAGAGGGTCGTAAACATGGCTCAATAATAAAATATATATATTCTCCTATTGGATCTCCAGCACTTAAGGCATATTCCCTCTTTCCAATTATTGACTCATATGGTTTCGGATTTAAATACTTATCACAACTGGCGAAGGCTTCTTTTTTTGACGGTATTAATATTGGTAACGAAGAATACCTTGAGAAATTGGTTAATGATTTTGGATTATCTTGGGGAATAATTAATAAGGAGCTGAATAATAATAATTGGGAAAAAATTTTAAAGAAAAATCTTGATGATATGTATAAAGGTAATTCTTGGGGTGTACCTTCTTTTAAAGTTACAAATTCAGATGGAAGCAATGCTTACTCTCAGTGGGGTCAGGATCGGATATGGCTTATTGAAAATGAAATTATTAATCGTTTATCTAGCCACCGGTGACTGACATGTGCCTATTAACTGCAGGTGCTTGATTTTTATACGAAATATCAAAATCATGAGATTTTGGTTTATTCCTCATAGCCCTATCTATCGCAAGGTTTAAAGATAAATCATCTTCCGTCCGCAATAAATTTCTAAAATCAATATTATTATCTTGCCCAAGACACATATATAATTTCCCCGTACAGGTTAGACGAATTCTATTACAACTTGCACAAAAATTATTACTTAGAGGTGTTATAAAACCAACTAAGCCACCTGTTTCTTCTACTTTGCTGTATTGAGAGGGCCCCGAAGTTTTATAAGAGCTATCAATTAAGGTGAATTTTTCTAAGATTATTTTCTTTACCTCAGACAAAGAAATATACTGATCAATTCTATCTTTATCTGTTAAACCCATAGGCATAGTTTCAATTAGGCTAATATCAAAATTATTTTTGTGCGCCCACAATATAATATTGTTAATTTCATCTAGATTTTTATTTTTTATAACAACGGTATTGATTTTAACCTTTAGACCTGAATTCTTTGCAGCTTCTAAGCCCTCAATTACATTACATAGATCATCACGCCTAGTAATCTCATTGAATTTTTTTTCATCTAAGCTATCTAGTGAGACATTAATCCTTCTTACACCTGAATCATATAAGTCTTGAGAGGATGTTATAAGTTGGCTTCCATTTGTAGTTAGAGTAATTTCATTTAGATCACCCCTTTCTATAAATCGTGACAACTTAGAAATAAAATTTATTATCCCTTTTCTTACAAGAGGCTCTCCACCACTTAATCGAATATTTTTTATTCCTCTTGATATAAATAAAGCACAAAGATAATCCATTTCATCAAGAGTTAACAAATCTTGTTTTGGAAGAAATTTCATTTTTTCGGGCATACAATAAGTACACCTGTAATTACACCTGTCTGTTACTGATAACCTTAAGTAATCAATAGTTCTTCCATGATTATCAATTAAGGTATTTTGTTTGATAGGTTTTTTTGTAATAATTTTATTCATTATATTTGCTAGCTCTTCATTTTTATAAATAATAATTTTACTAAATAATAGGTATTTATATAAAATTTGATCTTAAGCAAGAAACATGCCATATATTATAAATAGATATAATATGGCTAAACTTTCTCTTATACTAGGGCAAAAGCAATCCCAAGGTATTGTTCTAACCCCTCAACTTCTTCAATCAATTAAATTATTTGAATTAAATAATTTAGAGTTAGAGTTTTATTTGGCCAATGAAGTCCTTGAAAACCCTTTTTTAGAGAATAATGAATCAAGCCTTGATGAAGATATAGATTTGAAAGAAGGTCTCTCAAACGAAAATGATTCTAGAACTCTTGAGGCTAATCCTGATCTTGAGGCCTCTCAAATTGAAAATCCAATGGATGACTATACAAACATTTATGATGATATTCCTTTATCTTCTGCAAATGAATTGACTAACGTAGTTGAAGAAACAATTCCTTATAAAAAATCTATTTATGAAAATCTAACTGAACAGGTCGACTTAAATTTTTCAGATTATGTTGATAGAAGTATAGGCTACACTCTAATTGAACATCTTGATTCTGATGGCTATTTTAGGTCTAATATCACTGAAATTTCACATCAACTAAATATACCTGAAATCAGGATAAAAAAAATTTTATCTATTCTCAAGTCATTCGAACCTATAGGTATTTTTTCTAAAAATATCGAAGAATACCTTTTTATTCAACTTAAAAAAATGCAATTACTAAGTACTCCAATGGAGTGTTTATTAGAAAACCTAAGTGAACTTTTAAATGGGAATATTCCAGTATTATCAAAAATTTGTGATGTAACAGATGATGATATTTTAATTATGCTCAAGCAAATAAGAAGGTGTAGTCAAAAACCTATAGATACTTTTGAAGAAGATCATATTCGATCTGGTGAACCTGATATTATAGTAAAGAAAGATTCTTCTAATTGGATTGTTGAATTAAATGAAAACACCCTACCTCGTATTTTGATAAATACCGGTTACTGGGAAGAGCTTGCAAAGAAAAATATGACAAAAGAAGATAAACAATATTTAGCAGAGAGGTATGCTTCTGGGAAATGGCTTTTGAAGGCCACCGAACAGAGAGCTGCTACTATCTTGAGAGTTTCAGCGGAAATAATAAAAAAACAGAATGATTTTTTAGAAAAAGGACTATCTTATATTAAGCCAATGATTTTAAAAGATATAGCAAAGGAGCTAGATTTGCATGAAAGTACTATTTCGCGCATTACTAATTCAAAAGAAATATCTACCCCAAGAGGCGTTTTTCAATTAAAATTTTTCTTCTCAAAGGCAATTTCTAGTATTGATGGAGGTGAAGATATATCCTCACAGGTTGTTAAAAATAAAATAAAAAAATTAATTGATAATGAAGGTCAAATAGTATTATCAGATAAAAAGCTAGTTTCTTTATTAAAGGAATCAGGAATCAATGTGGCACGAAGGACTGTTGCAAAATATAGAGCTAATATGAAAATTTTACCTTCATTCGAAAGAAAAAAGTCGAAATTTTTATATTCTTAGTTTAGATAGGATCTGATAATTGAAATAAAAAAATTTAGGTAATTGTAAGTTTGGTTTGGCAGGGTTATCTTTTAAGTATGAGGACCAAATGACTGAAAATTTAAAACCAAACTCTTATGCTGCCTTAGACGCCGAAAATCATTTTCATCCCTATTCAAATGCTAGGCGAATTGAAAATCAAGGCCCAATGGTAATCTCAAAAGGAAAGGGTATATATGTTTGGGATGATGATGGTAAGAAATACCTCGAAGCAATGGCTGGTTTGTGGTCGGTAGCTGTCGGATTTGGAGAGAAGAGACTAGTTAAAGCTGCCTCCAAACAGTTAGAGTTACTTCCTTATTACCCTTCATTTTCTCATAAATCTCACCCAGCTGTAGCGGAATTATCTCATAAATTGGTAAATATGGTTGGATTAAAAATGAGTCGTGTTCATTTTACGAATTCTGGCTCTGAAGCAAATGATACGGCTATGAAGTTCGTTTGGTATTATAATAATGCTTTAAATAGACCAAAAAAGAAGAAGATTATTTCTAGAATAAAGGCTTACCACGGAATTACTATAGCATCTGGAAGCCTCACTGGTATGCCTCTTATGCATAATGACTTTGATTTACCAATACCTCAGGTTTTGCATACACTTTGCCCTCATTATTGGAGAGAAGGTCTTGAAGGTGAGACGGAAGAAGAATTTTCTAGCCGATGTGCTATTGAGCTTGAAAAATTAATATTAAAAGAGGATCCAGATACCATTGCGGCATTCATAGGTGAACCAGTTATGGGCGCTGGAGGTCTTATAGTTCCTCCAAAGGGATATTGGAAAAAAATACAAGATGTATGTAAGAAATATGATATTTTAATAATTGCTGATGAAGTTATTAATGGCTTTGGAAGAACTGGGAAGAACTTCGCCTGTGAGTTATATGATATTGAGCCAGATTTTATCGTCTTATCTAAACAAATCACATCATCTTATATACCAATGGCGGCAGTTTTAATGACCGATAAAATATATCAGGTTATTGCTGATAATTCTGAAAAAAATATTATGTTTGGGAGCGGATTTACAGCTAGCGCTCACCCAGTTGCATGTGCGGTTGCTTTAGAAAATATAAAAATTCTAGAAGATGATAAGCTAATGGAGAGAGTTCCTATTTTAGAGCCACAATTTCAAAGAAGGTTAAAAATGCTTGAAGAGATTGATATTGTTGGTGAGTCTAGAGGGATTGGTCTAATGGGTGCAGTTGAGCTCGTTCATGATAAATCACCTTCAAAACCTTTTTCTCCAGTAGGTAGTGCAGGGCCAGTTATTGCAGAGTGTGCTCATAAAAATGGTCTGATAGTGAGGGCTATAGGCGATACGTTGGCTGTTTGTCCTCCTTTAATAATTACAGAAGAGCAAATTGATGAACTCTTTGATAAATTTTCCAAATCGTTAAAAGATGGCTCAGAAATTCTTTCAAGTCGTTAAAGGTGTTAACTGATTTTTAATACTATTTTTCCAATGTTTTGATTTTTTTCCATAATCTCATGAGCTTGGTTGGCTTGCTCTATATTCATTGTCTTGTGAATTATTGGTCTTATTTTTTTTGACTTAAAGTGGGGCCATACTTTTTCGTATAAATCATTCATTACTTTACCTTTAACACTGGGGCTCCTTGCCCTTATTGTAGATCCAATAATTCTTTGTCGTTTCATCAGTACTAATCCAAGATTAATTTCTGATTTCGTTCCTCCCATAAGTCCTATTAATAATAACCTACCTTCGATTGATAAAACATTTAAGTTATCTTCAAAATATTCTCCTCCAACAGGATCGAGAATGATGTCTACACCATTTGGTGCCCATTTTTTTATATCTTCGAATGGTCTTTCGTGACGGAGTGAGCCATTATCTGCTCCAAGCTTAATACAATAAGAAATTTTTTCTAAAGTTCCTGCTGTAATAAATGATTTACAGTTAAATAAATTACAAAGTTGGATTGCGGAAGTTCCTATTCCACTTGCACCTGCATGAAGAAGTACGGTATCACCTTCCTTCATATTAGCTTCATGAAATAAATTTAACCAACAAGTGGCAAAAACTTCTGGCAAAGAAGCTGCTTCGCTTATTGAAATACCCTCGGGAACTGGTACTGCTTGTTCTTCTGGACAAGATGCATATTGGGCATAACCTCCGCCAGATAAAAGAGCACAAACATTTTCTCCAATTTTTCTTTTTTTTACATTTTTACCAATTTCTTCTATTACTCCACTGCATTCCAAGCCCAGTATGTTACTTGCGCCAGGAGGAGGAGGATAAAAACCATTTTTTTGGACAACATCTGCTCTATTTACTGCGGTCGCCGTTATCTTTATTAAAACTTCATTATCTAAAATTCTTGGTTTTTCTGTTTCAGACCATATTAAATCTTTGTTATCTAAAACATCTATTGCTTTCATTTTTTTCATATTAATTATTTTGCTTATTCTTTATTAAATCAATAACAACATCAGGTTCAGCTAAAGTGGAAATGTCACCAAGTTCATCATAATCATTTGCGGCAATCTTTCTCAATATCCTTCTCATAATTTTTCCTGAACGTGTCTTCGGAAGATTAGGCGAAAATTGAATTAAATCAGGGGTAGCTATTGGACCAATTTCTTTTCTTACCCACTTAATCAGATCTTCTTTGATTTCAATTCCAAAATCTTCTCCTGCGTTTAGTGTTACATAAGCATAAATTCCTTGTCCCTTTATATCATGAGGAAAACCAACAACAGCTGCTTCAGCAACTTTAGTATGCGAGACTAGGGCACTTTCTACTTCAGCTGTCCCCATTCTATGTCCTGAAACATTAATGACATCATCCACTCTTCCGGTAATCCAGTAGTATCCATCTTCATCTCGTCTACAACCATCGCCTGTAAAATAATATCCATCATACTGAATAAAATATGTATCAATGAACCTTTTGTGGTCTCCATAAACCGTTCGCATTTGACCAGGCCAGCTTTCTGCAATGCATAAATTACCTTCATTGGCACCATCTAGCTCATCTCCATCAGAATTAAGTAATACTGGCAGTATTCCAGGTAAAGGCTTGGATGCAGAGCCGGGCTTTAAATCTGTTGCTCCTGGAAGAGGCGATATGAGTGTTGCTCCCGTCTCAGTCTGCCACCAGGTATCTACTATCGGACATCTTTTTTCCCCAACAACATTATAATACCACAACCATGCTTCAGGATTAATTGGCTCACCAACACTTCCGAGAAGTCTTAGGCTACTTCTTTTTGTAGATTTTACTGGCTCGTCACCCTCTTTCATTAGGGCTCTTATAGCCGTAGGTGCAGTATAAAAAATATTAACATTGTGTTTGTCGCATACTTGCCAGAAACGTGAGGCATCAGGATAATTAGGAACCCCCTCAAACATAAGTGTAGTTGCTCCATTTGCTAATGGACCATAAACTATATATGAGTGTCCAGTTACCCAGCCAACATCAGCACTACACCAATAAACATCACCAGGGTGGTAATCAAAAATTATTTCATGAGTATATGAGGCATAAACTAAATAACCGCCTGAAGTATGTAATACCCCTTTAGGCTTACCTGTAGATCCAGATGTATAAAGAATAAAAAGAGGGTCTTCAGCATCCATCTCTTCAGGTGGACATTCATCACTTACCTCTGAGATTATTTCATGATACCAAACGTCTCTATTATCTTTCATATTGACTGAACCATTTGTTCGGTTAACAACAAAAACATTTTTAACATCAGGGCATTTTTTTAAAGCTTCATCAGTATTTTTTTTAAGAGGAATTATTTTTCCACCACGTAATCCTTCATCAGCTGTTATTACATAATGAGAATTACAGTCTAAAATTCTTCCAGCCAATGCCTCAGGAGAAAATCCTCCGAAAACAACAGAATGGACGGCTCCTATTCTACTACAAGCAAGCATTGCATAGGCAGCTTCAGGAATCATAGGCATATAAAGTGTTACTCTGTCACCTTTAGAGACACCCTTACTTTTTAATCCATTTGCAAAACGACAAACACTTTTATGTAATTCTTTATAAGTTATTTTTAAACTTTCTGATGGGTTGTCGCCTTCCCAGATTATTGCAACTTGATCAGATTTATCTTTTAAGTGCCTATCAATACAATTCTCTGAAACATTTAATGTTCCATCATGGTACCAATTAATATCAACATTATCTTTAGACCAAGTTACATCTTTTATTTTTGTAAATGGCTTTATCCAATTAATACGCTTTCCTATTTCACCCCAAAAATCTTCTGGATTGCTTTGAGCTTTTTTATATAGGTCCTCATAAATTTCTTTTGTTACATGAGTATTTTTTTTATAACTTTCAGGTACCGGAAACAATTTTTGGTCAATCATAATACAATATCTCTATTTCAATTTATTTTGTAATAACTTTATAACACCTGAGAAATCTATATTTTCTTGTCCAAGATTTTCTATTTCCTCATATATTGACGTCGCATTTGCACCTAGTGGTGTCAGTGAGGTTGTCATCGAGGCTGCCTCTTGAGAAAGCCTTAGATCTTTGAGCATCAAAGCAGCTGAAAAGCCTGGTTTGTAATCATTATTAGCTGGACTTGATGGAACTGGTCCAGGTACTGGGCAGTAACTAGTCATTGACCAACATTGTCCAGAGGCAGTTGAAGAAATATCAAAAAAAGTTTGTGCGTCTAGCCCAAGATTTTCTGCTAAGTTAAAGGCCTCCGCAGTACCAATCATGGAAATACCTAGTAACATATTATTACATATTTTAGCAGCTTGTCCGTTTCCAGATAAGCCTGCATAAATAATATTACCTCCCATTATATCAAGAAACTCTTTCGCACTATCAAAGGATTCCTTTTCGCCACCAACCATAAAAGTAAGAGTTCCTGCTTGAGCACCACCAACCCCTCCAGAAACTGGTGCATCAACAATTCTAAGATTTTTATTGATAGCTTCTAGTGAAACTTCTCTTGCAGTTTCAACATCTATTGTTGAAGAGTCTATTAATAAAAGATTTTCAGGTGCATTTTTTATAATTCCTTTATCACCAAGATAAATAGATTTAACTATCTTTCCTGAAGGAAGCATTGTTACAACAACATCAGACGTCTGAATAGCCTGGTTAATATCATTTGTTGATTTTCCACCAGCGTCAGTAAGTATCTTTACTTGATCCTCCGCTAAATCAAAACCAGTAACGGAGTGACCACTTTTTAATAAATTCATGGCCATTGGAAGACCCATATTACCTAATCCAATAAATGTAACTTCAGCCATAATTAATTTATCTCCCTTTAATTAAAGTTTAATTCATCATCCGCTAGCGAATGAAAAAATTCATCAACAAAAATATCCTCAACATCTTCAATTTTTGCTGGCATCCAGTTAGGTTGATTATCTTTGTCAATAATCAAAGCTCTAACTCCTTCGTAAAAATCATGATCATTCATAACTTTACTAACCATTCTGAATTCCATTTTCATACATTCTTCAAAATTATTCTTAGCACCTAAACGCAAACTTTTTAATGCAATTTTAAGAGAAGTCGGTGATTTAGTATTAATTATTGAAAGAAATTTATTTGAGAGATCAGAATCTTCTTCGATAAGATTTTTAATTATCTCTTCTACTTTATTACCTTCAAAAAATTTCTCACAAAGGGAGCTAATTTTTTCAAATTCTGATTTCTCTGGCACTGATGCGTACTGATTAATTGTATCGTCAACATCATGGCCTTGTGACAATTTATCAATTATATTTTTGTAATTTTCCGAATGAACGTAGTGTGATGCAGTTCCTAAAAATATAGCATCTTCCGCCTTAATTCTACTTCCAGTTAATGCTAAATATACACCTGCATTATATTTAAGCCTCGAAAGAAAATAAGTTCCACCAACATCAGGAAATAAACCAATGCCTGTTTCAGGCATTGCAAATGAATAATTTTCACCAGCTATTCTATGACTTCCGTGAACCGAAAGTCCAACGCCACCACCCATAACTATTCCATTAACAAAAGAGATATATGGCTTATGGTATCTTTTAATGTACTGATTTAATATATATTCTTCTCTATAAAATCCAGTAGCCTCCAAATCACTATTCTTCCCCCAATCATGAAGGGCTCTAATATCTCCACCTGCGCAAAATGCTTTTTCACCTTCAGCAATTATGGCAACACTTTTTACTGCTTTAGACTTTTCCCATTCTATTAGTTTTGGATAAATCTCTCTTACCATAGAGAGTGTAAGGGCATTAAGTGCCTTGGGCCTATTAAGTTTAATTAGACCAAGAGATCCCTTTTCTTCGAAGAAAACCTCCTTATCCATCATTTATTTTCCTTGAGTATCTCTCTTGAAATAATAACTTTCATTATTTCATTCGTTCCTTCCAGAATTTGATGAACTCTAACGTCACGAAGATTTCTCTCTAGTGGATAATCTTTAAGATATCCATATCCACCATGTATTTGAAGAGCTTCATTAACTACATTAAAACCCATATCTGTTACAAAACGTTTAGCCATTGCTGCAGATTTTGTTTTATCATATGCCCCTTCATCAACTTTAGTCGCTGCGCTTCTAAGCATTAGGCGAGATGCTTCAAGTTCAGTGGCCATATCAGCAAGTTTGAATTGTATTGACTGAAAATCTTGTATTTTCTTTCCAAACTGTTCTCTATCGCCAACATATTCTACTGCTCTCTCAAAGGCGGACTGTGCAGTTCCAAGAGAGCATGCTGCAATATTTAATCTTCCGCCATCTAAACCTTTCATTGCGATTTTGAATCCATCACCCTCGTTACCAAGAAGATTCTTAGCTGGAACCTTACAATCTTCAAATATAACTTGAGCGGTTGGTTGCGAATTCCACCCCATTTTCTTTTCTTGTGCTCCAAAAGAAATTCCTGGGCTATCTTTTTCAATCATTAGGGTTGATATACCAGCAGTAGAGTCATCTCCCGTTCGAACCATTGTGACGTAAACATCCGAATATCCGCCACCTGAAATAAATGATTTTGTTCCATTTACAATATAAAAATCACCATCCTTAATTGCCTTCGTTTTAAGGTTACCTGCATCAGAACCAGCACCTGCCTCTGTAAGGCAGTAAGATGCTATTTTATTCATCGTACATAAATCTGGAACAATTTTCTCTTTAATTTCATTAGATCCAAAGCTATCTATCATCCAATTAGCCATATTATGAATTGATAGAAATGCTGCAGTCGAGGTACATCCATGACTTAATGCTTCAAATATGAGAGTAGAATCAAGTCTTGTTAATCCTGATCCACCAAGGTCTGGATTAACATATATTCCTCCAAATCCAAGCTTTGCTAGTTCGCGTAGAGTATCAACTGGAAAGATTTTTTCTTCATCCCATTTTTCAGCATTAGGAGCCATTTTTTTAATAGCAAAATCTTTTGCCATATCATAAAAAGCTGTTTGTTCTTCAGATAATTCCATTTTTTAAACCATGTTTAATTTTAAAAAAATATGTCCTTATGAGAAAAGGACTTCCTTGAAACTTAATAGTATTAATTTATTTTATTCATTACATCACCAAAGAGGTCTTCATCAGACATGAGCTCTTTGTTTTTTGATAATGGTTTGGAGACCCAAGTTTCATTGATTAAATCACGCCATGAAATATTATTATTTGTTCCATTTCCTCCCCAGGATCCGCAACCTAATGAGAATGTTTGTCTCATTCCATTCCATAGATTTCCACTATTTGATGCTGCTTGCGGCTGATTAACCATAACTCTTGATGTTTTTGTTGCATTAGCAAGCTTCATAATATTATCATCATTGTTAGAATAAATACCACATGAATGGCCTTGTCCCTGGTAAGCCTGTATATTATTAGTTAATTCAATTGCATGATCAATATTGTCAGCTTTATATAAAGCCATAATCACCGACATTTTTTCACCTGAAAATGGATGCTCTTTACCCCAACCGCTTTCAGGTACGATATAAAACTGAGTTCCTTCAGGAATATCTAAATCAGCCATATTTGCAATTTTTTCTGCTGGTTGTGCAACCATAGCTGTATTTATATGACCTTCTTCATCCCACAGTGTATTTTTTAATTTTTCTTTTTCTTCATCATTGACTAAATATCCACCTTTTTCTATTAATTTCGACATCATATTCTCATAAATTTCTTTTACTAAAATTACAGAATTATCTGATGAGCAAGAGGCTGCAAAATCTAAAGTTTTAGATATTCTTATCTTTTCTGCAGCATCATCAAGGTCGGCTGTTTCATCAACAGTTATTACAGCGTTACCAACTCCTACGCCAAGAGCAGGTGTGCCGCTTGAATAGGCAGCTGTAACCATAGCACCTCCACCGGTTGCTAAAACTCGATCACACTGAGCCATTAACTCATTGGTTAAATCAAGACTAGGTATTTCTATACCTTGAACAAGATCGGCAGGAGCACCACATGCCTCTATCGCTGATCTCATTAAATCACATATTTTTTTATTAGTTAGTTTTGCTCTTGGGTGAGGAGCAACAATAATTGAATTCCTACCTTTTATTGCATGTATTGCTTTTATGACTGGTGTTGCTTCAGGATTAGTAGAAGGTGAAAGCGCTCCTATTACTCCCATAGGCTTTGCTATTTTAACTATGGCTCTCTCTTTATCTTCCTCTAAAATACCTACTGACTTATCATGAATAATATCCATCAAAGTTGCGCGAGTTTTTCTTTGAATTTTAAGAAACTTACCTTCGTAATTTCCCAGTTGAGTCTCATCAACTGTAAATTGGGCTATTTCTTCAGCTACACCTGGTCTTGCTACACACCAAACCATGGCTCTAATTAGCTCATCGACTTGTTCTTGCGAATAGTTTTCTATTTGCTTTTGAGCTATTCTTGAGCGCTCAACTAGTTTTCCAATTTCTTCTTTTGCTGACATAGTAAAATATCCTCTATATTTAATAGTAATTTTAAGAATTATCTATCAGTTAACTAAAACAGTCAAACTCTCAATATTGCTAGATTAAATCAATATATAATTCATAAATCACATAGCAAATCAACACAACACTGTCGAGATATTTTCATCCAACTTTAAACTTTTTCAACCGGAAGTCCTGAGTTTATCCAATCAGGAAAACCACCAAGATTATATACAGAACTAAAGCCTAAATCTTTTAATGCTTTTCCTGCTAGAGCTGCACGTGCTCCAGCTGCACAATAAAGAATAATTTTTTTATCTTTAGTAAAACCATCCACACCATTTGGGTTGGTTTCTTTATTTTGAAATTCTATTAATCCCCTAGGAATATGGACAGCACCTTTAATTTTTCCAGTCATAGCTAATTCATTGCTTTCTCTGGTATCGATAATGAGGGCCCCATTATTTTGCATTTCTAGTGCTTCTTCTGGATTAATCTGTGGAATTTCATTATATGCTTCTTGAATTATTTCTTGCATCGATTTTGTCATTTTTTAGCTCATTATTTTATTTTATATTTTATTGGAAGTGATTTTAGTCCTGAAACAAAGCTTGCCTTTACCCAGGACGGTTCGCCATTTAATTCTATTTTTTCAATTCTTTTAAAAAGCTCATTATATAGAATTTCCATTTCCATTTTTGCCAAATGTTTTCCTAAGCATAAATGAGCTCCAAAACCAAAAGCTAAGTGTCTATTTGGATTTCTATCTACTTTAAATTTAAAAGGATCTTCGAAAACCTCTTCATCTCTATTCCCCGAAGGATATACTAGCATTATTGAGTCATCCTTCTTAATTTTCTTTTCGCCTATTACACAGTCTTCCGTAGCAGTTCTAAAAAAATTTTTCACAGGTGTAACCCATCTAATTGTTTCATCTATTGCCATAGGCATAAGTGAGGGATTATCTTTAAGTTTTTTAAATTCATTAGGATTTTCTATTAATGCTAGAATACCACCGGCTGTTGAAGATGATGTTGTATCGTGCCCTGCAGTAGCAATAATTGTATAATATGACATAGCTTCTAAATGACCAATTTGTTCGCCATTATAATTCGCACTTGCGATAACTGAGGCGACATCATCAGTTGGATTTTTTCTTCTCTCTTCAGTTAAAGTTGTAAAATAATTAAAGAAATCTGCAATTACATTGCTATCTAAAGTTTCTTCTTCAGAGCGTTTCATATCTTCATCAGCTCCACCAAAAAGTTGCTGTGTGAGTTTAAGCATAAGACCCTCATCTTCTGGTGGTACACCTAAAATAGTCATTATTACTCTTAATGGGTAAAGCGATGATATATCTTTAACAAAATCACATTCTGAACCACTTTCAAGCATTTTATCAACATAACCCTTGGCCAATATTTCTATTTTAGACTTCAGTTTAATTAAATTTGGTGGCGAAAACCATGACTGGGTCATAGATCTGTATATTTTATGATCTGGGTTATCCATGTGAACTAAGGTTCGAACTAAAAGATGACTACCTCCAGTAAATTCTTTTATATAATTTTCTGCAGTTATATCCATTAAGGTTGTTCTTGGGTGGTTAATAAAAAAATCATTTTTTAATTCAATTTCTGAAATATCTGAATGCTTTGTTACTGCCCAAAAAGGAGAATAGTTATCTGGCTCTAACCAACAAACTGGATCATTTTTCCTCATCGAGGTAAGAATTGAATGAAGCTTACTTTCATCAGTATATGTTTCGGGGTAAGCAATTGCTTCATAGCCATTTTGATTCATAGTTAACCTTTTTTAATAATATTTATAACATTAAAATAGACAAAATTACTATATTATCAACTTTCAACCTTTAATTGATCTATTTTTAATTTGAGCTTTAATTGATTTTTTAAATTGTTGTAAAGATTTTTTAACATCATCGCCAATTAGATATAAACAGGGAACTAGAATTAAAGTAACAGAAGATGATAGAACAACTCCGAATGATAATGAAATTACAGCTGGTTTTAAAAAGTTTGCTTGGACTGAAGGCTCTAGCATCATAGGCATTAATCCAACAAATGTTGTTATAGATGTTATTATTATTGGTCGAAAACGAGTTACACCAGATTCTACTATACATTCTAAAATATGCTTTCCGCTTCCCTTAAGTCTATTAATGCTATCAACTAAAACTAGGTTATCATTAACAACAACACCGCATGCAGCACCTATCCCCCAATAGGATATCATGGACAAGCCTTTACCAAATACTATGTGACCAACAACAGCGCCGCAAAAACCAAATGGTAGGGCGGATAAAATTAAAAGCGGAAGAAAATACGATCTAAAGGCTATTGATAAAATACCAAACATAGAAAGTATGGCAACTACAACAAGCACTTGTATTTCAGCAAAAAACTCATCCTCTCCTTCAGCTTCACCAGCAAGCTGCCAGGAAGAGTTTGGATGTCTTTTTTGCCACTCAGGTAGAAAATTTGACCTAAATTCACTGAGTATTTGTGATTTGAGATCACCCTCTACTTGTGATTTTATCGTTGCACTTATCATGCCATTAATTCTTTCAATTTTTTGAACTCCAGGTGACTGTTTTACTTCAGCCAATGAAAGAAATGGAACTTCACGACCATCAGCTGTTCTTATTCTAAACTTTGATAAGCTCTCATAAGAACGCCTTAATTTTTTTGGATAATGCACCATCACCCTGACATCTTCTCCATCCCTGGGAAGTTTTTGAACTTCTTCTCCATAGTAAGCCTGTCTCAACTGCCTAGTTATTTCACCAAGGGTTAATCCAAGTTTTTCTGCATTTGGTTTTAATTTAATTTGTATTTCAGTAATGGAGCTATTTAATGAACTCGTAACATCATAGGTTGAAGAATAAGACCTTAGTTTATCCATAAAATCATCAATCGCAGATATTAAATCTTCAGAATTTTTTGACGTTACATTGAATTCTAAATCAGCTTGCCCCGGTTCTCTACCAATATTATTCGCTACATTCAAACTTTCTGCATCTGGTATTTCACCGATATTTTCCCTTAGAACGCCGGCTATTTCTGAAGCTGATGACCTTCTTTTTCCTTCACTTCTTCCAGGCGGGTAAAGATTAAAATAAGCTCTTACATTATTTCCACGTGACTGGATATATGTATTTTCAATAACAAGATCTTTACTTTTATAAAATTCAATTGTCTTAAAACCCGCCTCTTGGACTTGTTTTTGAACACTAAGAGTTCTTTCAAACGGAGACCCCGCAGGCAGTGAAACTGAGACTAGGATTTCATCATCCTCAATGTTAGGTAAAAAAGATTTTCCAATCCAAGATGTTCCAGAAAAAGTAAATATTATAATAAGAAAACTAAAGAAAAAGGATGCTGCCAAATAACGTCTCTTTAAAGCTGAAATTAAAATTGGCATGTAACGATTTTTACCAAAGTCCACTAAACTTTTTGCAAGTTTTTTTTGAAATTTTGATAGCCTTGATGTTGACTTATCAGGTTTTAGATTTGAAAGGTGAGCTGGTAAAATAAAGAAAGCTTCTATTAAAGAAAATGTTAATGCAAAAAGAACAATTATTGATATATTTCTCACAAATTGAACTTGCCAGCCAGATAAAAATAGCCAAGGTAAAAATGCAATCATAGTTGTCATTACAGCAAAAAATACTGGCTTAGAGACTAAATAAGCACCCATAATTGCAGCATCTGCTCCGCGTCTACCTTTCTCATGTTCTGCATGAATATTTTCACCAATAATAATTGCGTCATCGACAACAATTCCAATTACCAACAAAAAAGCAAATAATGAAATTACATTTAATGAAACATCGTTTGTTGGTAGGAAAATAAATGTTCCAGCAAATGAGGTTAATATCCCAACAGAGCACCAGAAGGCAACTATTGGTCGTAAAAAAGTCATTAAGACTAGCATTACAAGAAAAAGTCCACCAAAGGCACTTCTTGAAATTGTTGCCATTCTACCTTTGTATAGTTCAGAGGTATCTGCCCAAAGGGAGAGGGTTATTCCAACTGGCATATTTTCTTGAATAGATGGAAGCCAATCATTCACAGACTTAGAAGTCTTCACAACATTCATATCATCCGTTGATAATACTTGAACAAGAACAGCTAATTCTCCATTCAAGGATGTTCGTAGGTTTTGATCTTCAAAACCATCTACAACTTTGGCTACATCTGAAACCTTTAAAGTACCGCCGTCCGGGGTTTGACGCACAATAATTTTATCGAATTCTTTAGATGTATCAGCTAAATTTCTAGTGGTTAATTGAATAGTTCCATTTTGACCTTTTATGCTTCCAGCAGATACGTTTATTGATGATTTTCTTATAGCATTTGCTACTTGATCAAATGAAACATTATAACGTCTCATGGCATTTTCTGATAATTCAATTGATATTTCTTCTTTTCTATTCCCCGATACTTCGACTAAATCTACATGTTGAACTAAAGCTAATTCGTCCCTTAGTTTTTCAGCAGTCCTTGTTAGTTTTTTCTCTGATACATTTCCATGAACAGCTAATGTAATTAACGGAATTCTGAACGACTGATCACTTACTATTGGAGGGTATACATCCTTTGGAATAGAAGTAATTGCATCTACCTTCCTTTTTACATCCTGAATTAAAGTATCAATGTTGGCAGCCAGTGTAGCTTCGACATACATAGTTCCAAAATTTTCTCTTGAAATTGATCTAATCTTTTTAATACCGTCAAGATCAGAAAGAGACTCTTCTGCCCGAGCGATCACTTGATCTTCTATTTCCTTCGGAGAGGCTCCCGGCCAAGAATATTGAACTGAAACTATAGGTGCTGTTATAATAGGGAAAACTTCTTTTTCTATTCTAAAAAAAGTCATAACTCCCATAATGATAATACTTACCATTAATAAGTTTGCAGCTTTTGAATTCCTAACCCACCATGAAATCATTTTAAGCATAATTATTTAACCATCTATATTTTTATCTAATAAAATTGGTGTCAATGCCATTCCATCTATAGCGCTATTAAGAGGAGATGCAACAACTCTCATACCCTCTTTAATATTGCCCTTCACAACTAAATAATCATCAACTACTCCAAGAATTTCTATTGCTTTTATTCTTAGATAATTTTCATCGTCGATTGTATAAATTACTGTTTCATCTGTTACTGATGAGTTTGGTATAAGGAAGGCATCCTTAATTTTTTTTCCTTTAATCTCAGCATCAACGAACATCCCAATAGCTAGAGGAGGTGATTGATCATAGGGGTTTAAAACTTCGGCATATACATACACAAGCCTTGTAGGGGGATCGATTGATCCTGCAGTTCTTGTTATTTTTCCATTCCATTCATATTTTTTATTTGCAGTGTAAGAGATGAATTTTACTTCTGGACTTGCATTATAACTTCCTTGATATGCAAGAGGTAAGCCTAAATAAGATAATTCAGTGTCAGTAAGTGGAAGCGCTATCAAAACTTGTTCAGTAGAAAATGCTGTAGCAAGAATACTACCTGCACCAACAAATTGACCAATTCCTGTGATTTTCTTCTTAATAATTCCCTTAAAAGGTAGTGTTACTATAGTTCTTTCAAGATTTAGTTTAGATCTTTCAAGGTTTGCGTTAGCTGCATTAACATTTGCTTCAGCCTCTTTTAATTGAGGTATTCTCAATGTAAGAGGGTTTGCATCACCTATACCTAATTCTTCCCAATCACGCTTTGCTAGTTCACTTTCTGCTATCTCTCTCTCTAATAATTTTTTAGCTTTAGCAACATTAGATTCAGCTGAAATAACTGCTAGTTTATAATCCCTATTATCAATCCAAACGAGCGGATATCCTGCTTTAATAATCCCTCCATCAACAAACTCATCAGCCGCCTCAACTATCTTTCCTGAGACTTGAGAAATTAAGTTAATTTCATTTAAGGGTTTTACCTCACCATTAGTTTTTATTTTAAGAGTTATATCTTGTTTTTTTAATACCTCATAAAATACAGGTGTTGGCTTAGGAAATTCAATTCCTTTTTTTGGCTTAGGGCTTGATACTGAAATTATAAAGGCTAAAAAAATACCACTAAAAATTATAAATAAAGGAGCAAGCCTAGTTCCTAAAATTTTCTTTATTATTTTTTTCATTGATTATTTATTTCCAAATGCAGGCGTTGCAATAGCCATATACATTTTTATTCTATTTGTAAGCCTTAATCTTTTTGCGTTAATCAAAAGACTCTCTGCATTTAATCTTCTAGATTGAGAGTCTAAAAGTTCGAAAATTGTACTTAGTCCTCGATTGTATTGCTCTAAAGTAAGTTCTTCAGCTGCTTTAGATTCTTTAAATGACTTATTAATAGCTTCCTCTCTTTTTGTTAGCGTCTCTTCGGCAGCTATAGCATTTTCTGCTTCCTGAGCAGCCTCAAGAAGGGCCTGGGAATAGTTTTCTAAAATAATCTCTAATTGAGATTTTCTTATTTGAGAATCGGCAACTCTTTTACCACCTTGAAAAATATTTTGAGTTAAGGAGCCAATTATTGAACCAGCTAATCTCTTTGGATCTAATGCATCGGACCAGTTATCATCTAATGTACTCCATTGAGCGCTAACCGATAAACGAGGTAAAAAAGCTAATCTTGTTGATGTTAATTCTAATCCAGCGGATTCTATTTGTGCTTCTAGAGCTCTAATATCAGGCCTTAAAGGAAGCCTTTCTGAAGGACTTCCGATATCAGGATTAGAAGGCAAATTTGGTAACCCACCTGGGATTATACTAGCATTTGGATATCTTCCTATTATGACCTCAAGAGTCCGGGCGGTTTCAAAAAGTATTTGTTGTCTATTAATAAGTTCTGCTCTTGTAGATTCAACTTGTGACCTTGCTAGTCTTAGATCTCTGCTTTGCGCGATACCTTTTTTATATCGATTTTCAACTCTTTTTAATGTACTTGATCTTGTTTCAAGATTTCTTTCTGCTAAATCTTTTTGAAGTTTTGCTTCAGAAAAAAGATACCATGATTGAGCAGTTAAGCCGGCAATAGAAAGCTTTACGAATTCGTAGTCGGCTTCAGCTGCCTCAGATTCTTTGAATGAAGAACGCGATTTTCTTGAAAGCCTTCCCCAAACATCTGCTTCCCAATTTAATTGCACACCTAAGCTATCTTTATAAGAATATAATCTCTGGATACTATCATCAGTTTCAACAGTTCTAGATATTTGGTTTTTTGATAAAGAGGCATTTATTGAGGGTAACAATGGAGCTATTGAGGCTCTAGATGATGCTCTAGCAATATCAAGTCTATTTGATGCTACTCTAAGGTTTCTGTTATTCTCTATAGCTTCATTTATAATATTTATTAATTCTTTGTCATTAAAGGTTTCAACCCAACCATCTATATTTTTAAAGGATTGATATGATGATGACCAATCAGAGGGAAGACCCGGTAGTTCTTTTTCATATTTATCTTTTGTAGAAGAACAGCCTGAAATAATTAATAATAATAAAATTATCCAAAGTTTTTTTCTTTTTATTGTTTTTAAATAATTAAAAATCATTACCGACCTAATAACAGAATCAAATTTATTATAGCATTATTTTTAGTTTCATTAATATGCAATAAGTATTATGAATTTATCATATTTATGAATAGTATTTATTTTTATTAAGAATGTTTAAAGTATTAATTATTTAACTAATTTAGAAAAGGGTTTAAGTGATGGTTAAGTTTTCAAAAGAAATTGGCCCCAATCATTATCGTGAAACTTTCGGTCGTTATTTCGAAGATTTTAAGGTTGGTGATATTTATGAGCACAGACCTGGAAAAACAGTTACTGAATATGATAATCATTTATTTACGCTTATGACATTAAATACTCATCCATTACATTTTGATGCTGAGTTTGGAAAAGGTACAGAGTTTAAACAGAACTTAGTTGTATCTACCTATACTTTGTCCTTATTAATTGGCATGAGTGTATCAGATTGCAGTCAAAAGGCTGTAGCTAATCTCGGCATGACCGATGTAAGGTTTACTTTGCCTGTTTTTTGCGGCGATACAATTTATGGATCATCAGAGGTTCTTGATAAAAGAAAATCAAAGTCTAGGAAGGGCCAAGGTGTTGTTGAGATTAAGACAACTGGTATTAATCAGGATGATAAAATTATTTGCACTTTTCTTAGACAAATACTAATACCTGAAAAAGGTTATGCGGTTGAGGATAGACTTGATAAATATTAATAATTTTTCATTAAGATTACTTGCAATATCTTTGGTTTGCTTATTAAGCATTCCTCTTAAGGCGGAAGATATTTTGACGCTCTATAAATACCTTCATTCAAATCCTGAGCTTTCCTGGCAAGAGGATAAGACTTCAGAATTATTATCCAAGAAACTAGAGGGTTATGGTTTTGATGTCTCCAGGGGTATTGGAAAAAAAGGTGTTGTCGCGATCTATAAAAATGGTGAAGGTCCTACCTTAATGATTAGGGCAGATATGGATGGCTTACCTGTGGAAGAAAAAACAAACCTTCCTTATGCATCAAAAATTAAATCAATGAATCGTTTTGGAGTGGAGGTTCCTGTTATGCACGCATGTGGCCATGATATCCACATGGCTGTATTAATTGGATCTGCAAGTGAGTTAGTTTTGAGAAAGAAAGAATGGTCTGGTACCCTGATTATGATTTTGCAACCAGCGGAAGAGGTTGGTCAAGGTTCTTTAGAGATGATAAATGATGGTTTATTTGAAAGATTTCCTCGCCCTGATTTTAATTTAGCTTTGCATGTCGGAGCAAATGGACCTGCAGGTTCTGTCGGTTATCATCTAGGTTATTCGATGGCAAATGTTGACAGTGTTGATATTATAATAGAAGGCATAGGTGGTCATGGAGCTTATCCTCACACCACTGTTGATCCTATAGTCCTTTCTGCACAAATAGTTCTTGCCCTTCAGACTATAGTTAGCAGAGAAATTAATCCACTAGAGCCGGCTGTTTTAACGGTAGGCTCTATCCATGGCGGATTAAAGCATAATATTATCCCCGATGAAGTTAAGCTTCAGCTAACTTTGCGATCCTATAGTGATGAAGTTAGAAAAAAGACTATTAAAAATATAAAGAGAATTGTTAAAGGGCAGGCTTTAGCAGCTGGGCTTCCTGAAGATAAAATGCCTACTGTTATTTTAAAAGATGAACATACGCCGGCGCTATATAATGATCCTGACTTTTCAAACAAAGTATTAGATTTTATTAGAGATGAAATAGGCTCAGAAAATGTATTTGAAGTCCCCGCTGTTATGGGTGGAGAAGACTTTGGTCGGTTTGGTAGGCAAGAACCTAGAATTCCAAGCTTTTTATTTTGGTTAGGTGGAGTAGAAAAAGAAGACTGGGTAAAATATAAAAAGGGTGAAATTAGTTTAGCATCAAATCACTCACCTTTTTTTGCTCCAGATCCAAAACCAACTTTATCAACAGGCGTTAGGGCTATGACATCGTCTGCAATCGGTTTACTTAAATAAAAAAGAAAAGGAATTTAATAAAATGAATGAAACAATCTTTAGTCTAAAAGGAAAAACAGCACTAGTTACCGGCGGTGGAACTGGTGTTGGAGTATCAATTGCAATGGCTCTGTCTAAGGCGGGAGCAAAAGTTGCATTAGCTGCGCGTAGGGAAGAAAAATTAAAGGAAACTGAAGTAAGTATAGTTGCCTCAGGTGGAATTGCCCAAAGTTTCCGTCTTGATGTTTCCAGTGAAGAAAATGTAAAAAATTGTTTAGATTCTATTGCTGAAGAAATGGGTGAGATTGATATTTTAATTAATAATGCTGGAACAACAACAGTGGGGCTTCTTGATCAAACGGATTCAGAGGACTGGGATATGGTTATGAATACTAATTTAAGGGGTCCATGGTTTTTAGCAAAGCAATGGGTAAGCAGAAGAAAAGAAAGAAATTTAACCGGTGGTAATATTCTTAATATTTCATCTATTAATGGAGAGGCTCCTCAGAAAGGCAATGGAGTTTATTGCGTTTCAAAAGCTGGCCTTACTCACTTGACGAGACAGATGGCAATAGAATGCGCCCGTTATGGAATTAGAGTTAATACCTTATCTCCAGGATATATGAGAACTGATATTAATAAAGAGTTCTTAGATTCAGAAAAAGGTAAAGATTTTATAAAAAGAGTTCCCATGAGGCGATACGGCACACCTGACGAGATGACTGGACCAGTTCTTCTTTTAGTTAGTGAAGCTGGGTCTTATATTACAGGCTCAACTTTAATTGTTGACGGTGGACATTTATTAAGTACACTTTAAATTATGTCTAAAGAGATAGATTTTTATTTTGATTTTGGAAGTCCCACCTCTTATCTAGCTTTTACTCAACTTCCTTTAATTGCAAAAAAAAATAATGCTAAATTAATATTTCACCCTATTCTTCTTGGAGGAATTTTCAAAGCAACAGGAAATCAGCCCCCTGGAATGATTCCTGCAAAGGGTTTATATATGTCAAAAGATCTTCAACGTTTTGCTAAAAAATATGAAGTAAAATTTAATCATAATCCATATTTTCCAATAAATACTTTATCCTTAATGAGGGGAGCCATTTCTTATCAAATACAGGGAGATTTTGATAAATATATAAATGTTATTTTTCATTCGATGTGGGTCGATCAAAAAAATACAGGCGATCCAGAGGTTTTAAAAAAGATCCTAGATACAAATGACTTAGATTATAATGAATTTATTTCTAGAATCTCAAATCTAGAAATCAAAAATAAATTAATTTCCAATACAAGCGCTGCTGTTGCTCGAGGTGTGTTTGGCGCCCCAACTATGTTTGTTGGAGAGGAAATGTTCTTTGGTCAAGATAGATTTGATTTTATAGAAGATTGTATAAGTCATTAATTTAAAAGATTAATCTTAAATATTTTTATATTATTAATAAAAAAAACTACAATTAAAAAAAGTTGGTACTCTTCTTGCATAGTAGTAGTTGCGAATTACGCAATTAACTTAAGGAGGAGTAAATGATTTTTAAAACAATAGAAAATAAAACTAAAAAATTTGCATGTGCAATAATTCTTAGTGTGACAATGTCAGGAATGGCGCTTGCCGCTGTTGAATGGAATACTGCTGTTACAAGTGAATATATTTGGCGTGGAATGTCTCAAGGTAAAGGTGCTGCTGTCTCTGGTGGTATAGATATATCTGGAGAAACTGGTTTTTCAGCGGGTGTATGGGTCTCGAATGTTGATTTCGGTGACAATGCTACCTATGAACTTGATGTTTATGCTGGTTATAATTTTGGCCCTGTGAGTGTGGGTTATATTTATTATGCTTATCCTGACAATACTGATGAAGGATATGATTTCAGTGAAGTAAATATCTCTGCTGATATCGGATCCTTTTCATTGGGCGCCAATATATTAGCAGACGCTGATTGGGATATGGATTTTGGTGATGATGTTTATTATACCTTGGATACTAGCTTTAATGCTGCGGAAGGCATTGATATTAGTCTCCATCTTGGATTTTATGATTACAATGCCTCAGATGAAGAAACTGATTATGGTATTTCTATAGATTTTGAGTCTGGATTCTCTTTTGCCGTAATTGATAGTAGTCGAGATGATAGCGATCCTTATTTTGTAATTACATACGCTATTGGCGGTTAATTATAACACTCATCTTTTAACAATTGGAAATCACAATGAAAAATTTAATTAAAAAAGTATTAACGATCGCTGGACTAAGCTTATTAGCTTTCAATGGTTCAGCGCAAGCGGAGGTTAGTGAAGAGACAGCTTATGTATTTAACACATTTTCTTTCTTAGTTCACGGCTTCTTGGTTATGCTCATGGCCTTAGGGTTTACTTGTCTTGAAGCTGGCTTAGTAAGAGCTAAAAATACTGCAACTATATGTTTAAAAAATCTTGCCCTCTATAGCCTAGCTGGGATTATGTTTTATCTAGTTGGATATGGTTTAATGTATAATGATGTAAATGGTTATATTGGATCGGCAGCCTTATGGAACCCTGAAACAACTGTAGACCCTGCGGATGGCTATTCTAAAATGTCAGATTGGTTCTTCCAAATGGTATTTTGTGCAACTGCTATGTCTATAGTCAGCGGAACTATCGCAGAGAGAATCAAGCTTGTGCCATTCTTAATCTTTGCTATTTTCTTAACAGGAATAATATATCCAATTCAAGGCTCTTGGACTTGGGGCGGCGGATGGTTATCTGAGATGGGATTTTCTGATTTCGCTGGCTCAACAATTGTTCATTCAGTTGGTGGATGGGCTGCCTTAACAGGAGCCTTAATCATTGGCCCAAGAATTGGTAAATATGGTCCTAATGGAGAGGTTAATGCAATACCTGGTTCAAATCTTCCTTTAGCAACGATTGGGACTTTTATCTTATGGTTTGGATGGTTTGGTTTTAATGGTGGATCTCAGCTAGCTCTCGGAACAGCCGCTGATGCTGCTGCAATAGCAAATGTTTATGTAAATACAAATATGGCTGCTTGTGCTGGCCTAGTTGCTGCTCTTGCCTTATCAATGCTTCTTTATAAAAAGACTGATTTAACATTTGTTCTTAATGGTGCTTTAGCTGGGCTAGTTGCAATAACTGCAGGACCAGACGTGGCAACTCCATTACAAGCTATGATAATTGGTGCAATTGGTGGAGTGTTGACAACTCTTGCAATACCTCTTCTCGACAAGATTGGTATTGATGATGTTGTTGGTGCAATTTCAGTTCATCTTGTATCAGGTATTTGGGGAACTCTAGCTGTAGCAATTCCAGGCTTAAATGGAAGTGGTGATATTGGTACCCAGGTAATTGGTATTTTAGCGATTGGTATCTTCACTGTAATTCTTAGTGGTATTGGATGGTTTGTTCTTAAAGCTATTTACGGTCTAAGACCAAGTGAGGAAGAAGAGAATATTGGATTAGACATTTCTGAATTAGGAATGGATTCTTATCCTGAATTTAAAAAATAGTCATAATTAGGTTTCCTCCCCCCAAGAAAAACCTATGACTAAGAACCATCGTACTTAAACCCCATAAGTACGATGGTTTAAAATATCTTCCCTGGATTCATTATATTTTTAGGATCAAGGGCTTTTTTTATTTGTGACATAACATCTACTGATATTCCCTTTTCTAATCTTAGGTGTTCTTTTTTACCTAAGCCTATTCCATGCTCACCTGTGCATGTCCCCCCCATCTTTAAAGCTCTTTTAATGAGTCTATCGTTAATTTCTTTTGCTTCATTAACTTCATCTTTATTTTCAGGGTCAACTAGTAAGATTAAATGAAAGTTACCATCGCCAACATGTCCAACTATTGGTGCCATTATATTTGAAGATTCTAAATCTTTTTTTGTATCTAAAATACACTCTGTTAAAGAAGAAATAGGTACGCAAATATCCGTCGTAAAACCTTTTTTTCCTGGTGCCAAGCTTAATGCAGCATAAAGGGCGCTATGACGTGCGCTCCAAATTTTATCTATTTCTTCTTGTTGATCTGACCAATGGAAATTAATTAAACCGTTTTCTTTGGCAATTTCCTCAAATCTTTCTATCTGCTCTCTAACCCCAAGAGGTGTACCGTGAATTTCTATGAACAAAGTTGGATTTTCTTCATGAGTAGTTTTTTTATATTGATTTATAGCTTTGATTTGAAGTTCATCTAAAAGTTCAATTCTAGATAAAGGAAGGCCAATTTGAATAGCCTCAATAACAGTGTTTACTGCACCATCAAGCTCTGAAAAAGAACATACACCAGCTGAAACAGCCTCAGGTCTGCCATGTAATCTTAAGCTGATTTCAGAAATAAAGCCTAATGTTCCTTCTGAACCTAGCATTAGATGTGTTAAGTCATAGCCAGCAGATGATTTTCTTGCTCGTGAGCCAGTTTGAATTATCTTACCATCTGGCATAACAACCTCTAAACCAATAACTTGCTCCCGAATAGTGCCATATTTTACTGTGTTAGTTCCAGATGCTCCAGTTGCACACATGCCTCCTATGGAGGCATTTGCACCTGGATCTACTGGAAAAAATAATCCAGTATCTCTTAAAAAAGAATTTAAATCTTCACGAGTTACTCCAGCCTGAATCCTGCAATCCATATCTTCCATGTTAACTTTAATAATTTTATTCATATTTCTTGAGTCTATCGTTATTCCGCCATTTACTGCATGGACATGACCCTCAAGAGCGGTCCCGGTTCCAAACGGAATTACTGGAATATTGTTCTTGGATGCGTATTTTATAATCTCTGAAATTTCTTTAGCTGTTTCTGGAAAGATTACAGCATCAGGAATATTTTCAGGAACGTGCCAAGATTCATCATGACTGTGCTGAGATCTAACAGCCTCAGAGGTTACTAGTCTTTCTTTAAATATTTCCTCTAGTTCTGATAGATCCATGGAGTATAATTTTTAAAGCCCAAGTACAAATTTTGCCATTATATTATGTTGAACCTCATCTGACCCACCATAAATAGTTGATGCACGATTATTTAGATATGAAGGAAAGGCTGTTAAGGCATACTCTGGTCCTATCCTTTCAACATTTGAAAACGGTTGCCTTGCTTCATGCTGAAGAGGGGTTGTGTAGTAACCAACTGCTTCAATAGTAAGCATATCAACTTCTTGTTTTAAATTAGAGCCTCTCGTTTTTAATATAGATGAGGCTGGGCCTGGGTTACCTCTTTCTGCAATGTCAGCCATAATTCTGTGTTCTGTCATGAGAAGTGCTTGAACCTTTATTTCTGTTTCGGATAATGACTTTAAAAAAGCATCATCCTCTAGAAGGCTTTCTCCTGTATCAGATCTTTCAATTGATGCTATTTCCCTTACTTTATTGAGACTTGATTGAATTCCTGCTGCATAGTTACCGCCTCTCTCAAACTCAAGAAGATATTTTGCAACTGTCCAACCGTCATTTTCTTCTCCTACAACATTTTCAATTGGAACTTTTACATCATCAAAAAAAGTTTGGTTAACCTCATGGTCTCCAGCCATTGTGATAATTGGTTTAATTTCAATACCAGGGGTATCCATGTCGATAAGTAAAAAAGTTATCCCTTGTTGAGGTTTTCCACTATTATCTGTTCTCACTAAACAAAAAATTCTGTTGGCATGTTGGGCATGCGTTGTCCAAATTTTTGTTCCATTTACAACATAGTGATCGCCTTCTTTAACAGCCTTGCACTGAAGTGAGGCTAAATCTGAGCCCGATCCTGGTTCTGAATAACCCTGACACCAAAAATCTTCACCAGAAAGAATACGTGGTAAATAAAAATCCTTTTGCTTTTGTGTTCCATGTTTCATTAAAACTGGACCAACCATCATTAGACCCATTGCTGTTGGGGAAGGGGCCCCTGCTTTAGCGCACTCTGTTGAAAAGATATACCTTTGCATATCATCCCAACCAGTACCTCCAAATTCTTCAGGCCACTTTCCTCCAATCCATCCCTTCTTATGTAAAACTTTGTGCCATTTTGAAGAATACTCAACTTCACTAAAAACACTTGCAGTTAGTTTCCCTGCTTCACGCAATTCACTTGTAAGTTCGGAATCTAGGAAGTCTATAACTTCTTTTCTAAAATCTTCATATTCAGGCTTAAAACTTAAATCCATTATCTACTCCAGTAACTAAAATAATACTTATCTTTATAACTCTAATTTGCAAAGTATAAAACATACTTGATTAGTTTAATAATAGTTATTAGAAATAAATCTAGTTTTTTTTTCAAGGGGAGGCAAAATGCCATACTACGAAGATATAGTTTTTTTAAGCGATATACCTCGATATCACTCTCTTCATAACCCAGATCAAGTTGCTTTTGTTTATGAAGACAGAGAGACAACATATAAGGAATTCAATATAAAAACTGAAAAGGTTGCTAATGGGCTAGTTGAGCTTGGAGTTGAGGAACAAGAACGTGTGGCTTTTATGGATAAAAATTCTGATTTATTTTATGAAGTTGTCTTAGGTTGCACAAAAGCGAATGCTGTTGTTGTTGGAATTAATTGGAGGCTTGCTGCACCTGAGGTAGCTTACATACTAAATGATAGTGGAGCAAAAATACTTTTTGTCGGAGAAGAATTTTTTGATCTAGCAGATAAAATATTAGCGCTATCAACAACTGTAGAGACCGTAATATGTCTTTCGGGTTCTAAAGATGGTTGGGGTACGTATCAATCTTGGCGAGATAATCAAAATGATGAAGTTTGCAAAAGACAGCCAAGTTTAGATGATGTTGCTATTCAAATGTATACCTCTGGAACAACAGGAAATCCAAAAGGTGTTCAGCTAACTCATGGAAATTTTCATTCCTCAAGGAATAGAGAGCCGGTAATGGGCATGGAATTTGGAGAGTGGTCTGAAGATGACGCTAGCTTAGTGGCCATGCCAAGCTTTCATATTGGCGGAGCTGGATGGGGTATACAAGGTCTTTATGCGTGTGCAAAAAATGTTGTTTTGAAGGAATTTTTACCTAAGGATGTTTTAGATGTAATAAGTAAGTATAAGATATCTAAAATTTTTATGGTTCCAGCTGCAATGAAAATGGTCTTAGATCATCCAGATTCTCGGAAAACTAATTATTCTAATATCAAATATATATTATATGGCGCTTCTCCAATTCCACTAGATCTTCTAAAGGAGGCTATGGAGGTTTTTGAATGTGGCTTTGTTCAGTTATACGGTATGACAGAAACCTGCGGCTCAGTGACTTACCTTCCTCCAGAGGATCACTCAATCGAAGGCAATGAAAGAATGAAGTCGGCTGGTAAAGCCTACCCTCATTGTAAAATTTCAATTTTAGATGATCAAAGTAATGAACTTCCGCTTGGAGACGTTGGTGAAATAGCTGTTCAGTCATCATCAAATATGCTTGGATATTGGAATCTTCCAGAAGAAACTATTAAAACTTTAAAAGACGGCTGGTTAAGAACAGGAGATGCTGGCTATATGGATTCAGATGGATATGTTTATGTTCATGACAGAGTTAAGGATATGATTGTTTCAGGTGGAGAAAATGTTTACCCTGCTGAGGTCGAGAGTGCAATTTTTGGGCATGAAAAAATTAGTGATGTTGCCGTAATAGGTATTCCCGATGAAAGATGGGGCGAATCTGTAAAGGCTATAGTTGTTTTAAAAGAAGGTGAAAGGGTATCGGAAGAAGAAATTATTAATTTTGCAAAAGAAAGAATTGCAGGATTTAAATCGCCTAAATCAGTCGATTTCATTTCTGAACTCCCGCGTAATCCATCTGGAAAAATTCTAAAGAAAGAGTTAAGAGCACCATATTGGGAAGGGCGTGACAGACAAATTAATTAATTTTGGAGTATAATATATGAGTAATCAAAAACCAATTGCTGAGAATCTTTTTACTTGGCCATCAGAAAAGCCAAAGTTACTAGGAAGCAAAGATAGTGAGACGGGTAGATATTTCTTTCCAGCAAAAAGATCAAATACCCACGAACAAGTTGAATTATCAACAAAAGGTACTTTGTGGACATGGACTGTTCAGAGGTTTATGCCTAAAACTCCGTATATAGGCACTGACAATCCTGAAGACTTTGAGCCTTATCCTGTAGGATACATTGAATTACCTGGTCAGATTATGGTAGAGTCAAGATTAACTGGCGTAAAGGCTGGGGATTTAAAAATTGGAATGGAGATGGAGCTTTCAATAGAGCCATTTGTTAAAAATAAAGATGGTGAGGAATTAATGATGTTTTCCTTTAAGCCATCTAAAGATTTATAGGAGGAAGTTATGTCAGATGTAGCAATTATTGGAATTGGAATTCATCCCTTTGGGAGAACGGAGGGTATGACAGGATTACAGCAAGGTGTTCACGCTGCGCGTGAAGCTTTATCAGATGCAGAAATGGAATGGAGTAATATTCAATTTGCTTTTGGAGGGTCTTCAGCAGCTGGTAATGCTGATGCAATGGTTAATGACTTAGGCCTTACAGGGATTCCCTTTATGAATGTTTCGAACGGTTGTGCAACTGGAGGGTCTTCGCTCCTGTCAGCATATACGACTATTAAATCAGGTCAGTTTGATATCGGTATGGCAGTAGGTTTTGATAAACACCCAAGGGGTGCCTTTAATGCTGATCCAGAAGCTTCTGGCCTAGAAAAATGGTATGGTGAAACTGGTCTAATGCTTACAACTCAGTTTTTTGGAATGAAGATTCAGCGTTACATGCATGACTATGGTATAACTTCTGATTCTTTAGCAATTGTTGCCGAGAAAGCATTTGAGAATGCATCTTTAAATCCGAATGCCTGGAGACGGGATCCAGTTTCAAAAGATACTATCCTTAATGCTATGATGGTTTCTGATCCGCTAACAAAATATATGTTTTGTTCACCGGCTGAGGGAGCGGTTGCTCTAATATTGTGTAGAGCTGATATTGCTCACAAATATACAAGTAAGCCTTTGTTTTTAAAAGGAGCCGCCTTTAGATCAAGACCATTGGGTTCTTTTGAGGTTTTTAGCCCTTCTCTAGAAATTGAGAGAGGTCCAAGTCCAACAGTAGGAGCGTCTGAGGCAACATTTGAAATGGCTGGTATGAATCGTTCAGATATAGACCTTGCTCAACTTCAAGATACTGAATCTGGTGCAGAAATAATGCATATGGCAGAGAATGGATTCTGTAAGGATGGGGAGCAAGAAAAACTTCTTCATGATGGCGATACAAAGCTTAATGGAAAGTTACCAGTGAATACTGATGGTGGCTGCATAGCGAACGGAGAGCCTGTTGGCGCTTCTGGATTAAGGCAAGTTTATGAAAATTGTGTTCAACTAAGAGGAGCTGCTGGTAAAAGACAGGTTCAAGGAAATCCGAAAACTGCTTATACGCATGTTTACGGAGCTCCAGGAATATCAGCTTGCACAATTGTAACAACTTAAGAGATTTAAAATGATCAATAAACAATTTACTTTGGCAGGGCGACCTGTTGGGCGTCCAATCGAAGACTCTGATTTTGAATACAAAGAGACAAAGGCTGGCCAACCAAAAGAGAATGAAGTTCTTTTAGAAAATTTAGTAATTGAGTTTCAGCCCGCTCAAAAAGGATGGATGGAACAAATATCAAACTATGTTGCACCTCTGGAAATCGGCGATGTTATGAGATGTGGAGGAATTGCTAGGGTATTAGACAGTAAATCAAAAAAATTTAAAAAAGGAGATATTGTTTCTGGACAAACATGCTGGCAAACACATCCAATTTTAAAAGATGACGAGATTGAAAAAATTGATGATGAAAGTATGGCTACTAAATATCTTGGAGCCTTAGGAAGCACTGGCTTAACTGCGTATTTTGGAGTAACAAAAATAAGCAAACCAAAACCCGGTGATACTGTTGTAATAACAGGTGCTGCTGGAGGTGTAGGTTCTGTTGCAGGTCAAATCTTTAAGATTGCTGGTTGCAGAGTTATAGGAATTGCCGGTGGAAAAGAAAAGTGTGATATTTTGATCGATGAGTTTGGTTTTGATGGAGCAATTGACTATAAATCAGAAGATCTTAACGAATCCTTAAAGAGACTTTGTCCAGAAGGAGCAAATATACTTTATGATAATGTTGGCGGAAGAATTCTTAATGATTGTTTAAATCATATAGCAATGAATGCAAAAATTACAGTTTGTGGAATTATATCAAGACACAAGACTGATAACTTAAATTTTGGACCAGAAAATTACGCTAATTTAATCTTTAAAAGAGCGACTATGGAAGGTTTTATTGTTATTGATTTTATGGCAGAAGCCGGATTGGCTAGAGGCAAATTAAAAAATTGGATATTAGACGGAAAAATTAATTGCAAGGAAGATATTCAGGAGGGTTTCGAAAATGCTCCTAGCACCTTAAGAAGATTATTTGAGAGTAAAAATACGGGTAAGCAACTTTTAAAAATTGCTGACTAAAACTTCATAGGGCCTATTTCTCCAGAGTGACCATTTAAATTTTCGACATTAAGTGTTTTTTCATTTTGTGCCGTATCCATAAACTCATATACCTCAATTATTTTTGAGTCCTCAATCTTAAAAATATGGCAATAAGTTTGATCCATGATTTCACCATTTAAAGATTTCCCTTCTGCGCTCATTAATCCAGTAACCCTTTCATCATCAGCACACATAATTTTCCAATTTTCAGCAAAGACAACCGTATTTTGGTCAAGGCTAGCGACAACAGCAGGAACCAATACTCCATAAACATTTTCTTTCCCTTCCCAGCAGCCTGAAAAGGGAGATTCGCCAATAATATGAAATTTTACATTCGTATCCATTAAAGAGGTAACTTTATCAAAATCTCCATTACTTATTGATTTATAATAGGTTTCCATAATTTTTCTATTTTTATTCGTTTTACTCATAGAAACATCTCCATATTTAGTTTATGTTCTCTTTTACTTTATATGATTAATCTAAATAAAAAAATAATTTTTGGAGTTATGAACAATGAATACACCTTTTAATTTTCACCTTACAAAATTTTCTAATGAAGCAGAGATTTTAAGATCTGAAGTAAGGGAATTTTTAATAGACGCACTTAAAGATATACCTAAAGAAACAAGAGCAGAAACTTGGTATGGTGCAGATGAGAATTTTAGTAAGAAAGTAGGGGAAAAGGGCTGGATTGGTTTAAATTGGCCAAAAGAGTTTGGTGGTGCAGGTCGAACATCCATGGAAAGATATGTTATTTTAGAAGAAATGCTAACAGCTGGAGCACCCGTTGGCGCACATTGGATTTCTGATAGGCAGTCTGGTCCATTAATTATTAGGTACGGAACTGAAAAACATCAGAAAGAACTTCTCCCGGGAATTTTAAAAGGAGAGTCATATTTTTGTATCGGAATGTCCGAACCAGATTCTGGTTCAGACTTGGCAGCTCTGAGAACTAAAGCTGAAAAAAAGGACAATGTTTATATTGTTAATGGAACAAAACTTTGGACTTCTGGAGCACATCGCTGCCAATATATGATTGCCTGTTTTAGAACATCGCAAGAAGAAGATAGGCATGGAGGCTTAAGTCAATTTATTGTCGATTTATCCCTTCCGGGCGTAACGATAAGACCAATCATTGATTTAGCAGGGCGTCATCATTTTAATGAGGTTATTTTTGAGGATACCGAGGTGCCTGCGGACATGTTGATAGGAACAGAAGGGAATGGCTGGAATCAAGTTACGGCGGAACTAGCCTTAGAGCGTTCTGGGCCAGAGAGATACCTATCTAGTTACATTCTTTTACAAGAATTGGTAAATGAATTTTCTAGTAGAAATGATGATGAGGGTGTTACAGAAATTGGAAGACAAATGGCTCACCTTACAACACTTAGGCAAATGTCAGTATCAGTTGCGGGTATGCTTGATGAGGGGGCTAATCCTGCATTAGAGGCATCTGTTGTAAAAGATCTTGGCGCAGTTTTTGAGCAGGACCTTCCTAATATAGCCCATAGGTTGATGGGTCTCGAACCTGATGCAAATGGATCTGATTTTCAACGTTATTTAGCAATTTTAACACAAATTTCTCCTTCTTTTTCTTTGAGGGGTGGAACTAGAGAAATATTACGAGGTATTATTGCTAGAGGTTTGGGGTTACGATAAATGCTCAATGAAACATCACAACTTTTATCCGATAGCGTTGAAAGAATATTTTCAGATCACGTTACCAAGGAATGCATAATAAACTCTGAAAAGGGAGAATGGCCAAAAGATTTATGGGATGAAATTGTTAATAATGGTCTAAATTTAGTATTGGTTCCCGAAGAGCTTGGCGGAGTTGGTGGCTCTTGGTTTGATGCTGGAATTCTATTTAAAGCAATAGGAAAATATCAAGCACCCATTCCTCTTGCGGAAAATATTACTGCTGGACATCTTTTAAGTATGGGAAGTATTCAGTTACCAGAGAATTCAATTGTTACAATTCTAAATGGTGATTTTTCTATAAAGGATAATAAATTTTCAGGTATCTCAAAGCGAACACCTTATGGTTCTAGCGCAACTCATGGAGTCGCGCTTATTACAAATAAGAATTCCTCGAAAATAATTTTGATTCCAATACCAAAAGGTTCAATAAGTAATGATAAGAACCTAGCATTAGAAAGTCGAAGTACGATAGATTTTCATGATGTCGAGATTATAGGATCATCGGAGGTTGAATTTTCTTCTGATTATATTTTTAAAATTGGAGCTTTAATGCGGTCCTGCCAAATTGCTGGTGGATTAGAATTTTTACTAGAGCAATCTGTTCAATATGCAAATGACAGAATTCAATTTGGAAGACCTATTGCAAAATTCCAAGCAATTCAGCAAGAGCTTGCAGTTCTTGCTACTCATGCTGCAGCTTCTGGTGTCGCAGCAGACTATGCTTGCTTGTCAATGGAGGATGGTTGTGAAGATCTTGCCATTGCTTCTGCCAAGAGCAGAGTTGATGATGCAGTCTCTATTTGCGCAAGTATTGCTCACCAAGTTCATGGTGCTATTGGCTTTACTTACGAACATGGCTTACATTTCGCGACCAGAAGGCTTTGGTCGTGGAGAGCTGAGTATGGAGCAGGAAGTTATTGGGCAAAATTTCTTGGTGAAAAAGCAGTTGCATCTGGCGCAAAGAAATTTTGGCCATCTATAACGAACGGAAAGATTTAATTTTGACAGTTGATAATAAAAACTGGCGTTATTTTGAAGATATTTCTGTAGGTGAAAAGAGAAAATCAAATCTAAAGTTAATTACTGAAGAAGAGATTATTAATTTTGCAAAACAATATGATCCTCAGTGGTTCCACACTGACAAGGATGAAGCAAAGAAATCGAACTTTAAAGGAATTATTGCTAGTGGGATACACGTAGCAGCCTTATGGAGATTATTAGACCATGAGATTAATAGTGACATCAATTTTGTTTGTGGAATAGGCTGGGATAATGTTCGATGGAAAAATCCTTTGCGCCCAAATAATAAAATTTATGTAACCTCTGAGTGCTTATCAAAAAATAATACATCTTCGGATGAAAGGGGTGTTGTAATATTTGATCATGCGGTAAAATATGAGGATGGATCAGAAATTTTAATTTTTAAAGGAACCTGTCTAATTTATAAGAAAATTTAAAGAATTGCATTATATTATGAGATAAATTAGTAATACTTACTTTATAGAGAAATTTTAAAATGTTAGATATTGATGAAGATACAAAGAGAGTCTTAGAGGGATTTGAAAAAGAAAAAGCTAGAACTGGACCTCCTGAGGGTTTTCCTGGTTTTCCAGTTATTCCCGGTGAACGTTATACAGATCCTGAATTTCAGAAATTAGAAGTAAAACATCTATGGCAAAAATCATGGGTATATGCATGCCACAAGGATGAGTTACCAGAGAAGGGTAATTATCTTGTTTGGGATAAGCTTCAAGTCCCTATTGTTATTGTAAACTCAGGTGATGATAAAATTAAAGCATTCTACAACACTTGTCGTCACAGAGGTGCTCCTGTTGTTAATGAAAAAAAAGGAAAAGCGAGACTCCTTGTTTGCACTTATCATGGTTGGAGCTATGATCTTGATGGAAATCTAATAAATTTAAGAGATCCGAGAGATTTTGTTGATTTAGATAAATCATGCCAGAGCTTAATCGAAGTTTCGTGCGATCAGCTAGGTAATTGGATATTTGTTAATTTAGACCCTGACGCAGAACCCCTAAAAGATTACTTAGGTATACTTGGGGAGCACATGCAGCAGTTTCAGCCTGATAAATTAAGGCACGTTCATTCGAAGTCATACCCCGTTAATAGTAATGTAAAGGTTCTTTTGGATGCCTTTCTTGAGGTTTATCATGTTCCTTCAATTCATAAAAAAACAGTCAGTAGATTTATTGATATTCAAGGAACATATATAAATTTGTGGCCGAATGGACACTCAAGGATGGTTACCCCCCATCGCGACCCTGACTGGACAGATCCAGGTGCGATTGGCTTAAAAGAAATAGAAACTGTTTCTGAAATTCCTAAACATCAAAATGCTTCATACAGCTTTTTTCCTAATCTAGTAACACCTCCAGCTGCAACTGGTATTCCATTTTTAGCTTTCTGGCCTACATCAGACGATACTTGTGAAATTGATGTTCACTGGTTTTCTCCTGATTGGGGTGAAGGAGATATTCCTGAGGTATGGGAAAAAAGAATTAAGAATTTTGAAAATATTTTATTTGAGGATACTCAGTTTGCACCTGATATTCAAGCAAGTGTATCTAGCCCTGGCTTCAAAGGGGTGCTTCTTAATTATCAGGAAAGAAGAATTTACCATTGGCATGAAGAGCTTGATAAAAAAATAGGTCATAATAAAATGGATCAAGATTATAGTATCCCAAGCGTTCTTGGCCCCTTCATCGAAAAATAATTATTAATATAAAAAGGATTTAATTTTGACGGATTCAAAACAAAGATTTGGTTTATCTTATGATGAGTTGGCTACAAGAAATACGGTATACAGAGAAGATCTTTTGAATGACCATTCTGTTTTAATAACAGGTGCTGGAAGTGGAATGGGAAAAGCAATGGCATTTCTTTTTGCGCGTCTTGGAGCAAAAGTTACTATTTGTGGAAGAAAAGAAGAAAAGTTAATTAAGGTCTATGATGAGATCTTGGAAAGATGTGGAAAGAAAATATTTTGGGAAGTTTCAAATGTACGTGATCCAGATAAAGTAGAAGAAATGCTTGATGGTATGATAAACCGTGATGGAAAAATTGATACAGTTATTAATAATGCTGGTGGTCAGTTTCCTCAAGATGCCATTGATTTCTCTAGAAAGGGTTGGCTAGCGGTAGTAGACTTAAACTTAAATGGACCGTGGTGGGTTATGCAAGAAGCTGCAAAACGCTGGAAGAAATCCGGTACACATGGAAATATTATAAATCTTGTTGCTAATGTTGAAAGAGGTATGCCCCAGGCAGCACATACTTGTGCAGCTAGAGCTGGAACAATTTATCTGTCAAAAACAATAGCAACAGAATGGGCTCCTCACAAAATTCGAGTTAATTGTATTGCCCCTGGAACAATTGAAACAGAGGGTTTTGAAGTATATCCTGATAAAGCCCTTGAAAGGTTTCATAAGGCAAACCCAATGCAAAAATTAGGGGATGTTTGGGATATAGCTGAAGCAGCTGTTTATCTAGC
>MEHZ011625762.1_pt1 | contig 61715 bp, 51 predicted proteins | sample 897221 | NCBI WGS metagenome assembly MEHZ01 (sample SAMN05514161, study PRJNA337945) | marine metagenome | isolation source: marine surface water | place: Arctic Ocean | collected 2007-12-13 | reverse complement strand
ACTTGAAATTAGGTGTAATTGTTTTCCTTCATGATTACGTATCCATCTTTTTGGATTGGCTTGACTGGCAGTAACTTCCATTTCCTCGAATCCTAAAATATGAATATAAAAATCTCCTGTTTCTTGAAGTTTTTTTACGGGTAAAGCTTGATGATTAAAAGTGAGTTTAAACTCTTCTTGTTGTGCAAACAACATAAAGGGCAAAAGTATTAGGATTAATAGTACTCTCATTGGACTAAATTTTTATCTTTAAATTTACTTTAATTAATAATAATCAGCATGTTTAAAAAATATTTTCTTCCGTTGTTTCTTGTAATTTCAACTTTTGTCTTAGCACAAAAAGAATATTATGAATTAAGAACGTACACCCTTCCTTTTAATGGATCTGAAACCGTGTTACATGAGTATTTGTCAGATGCTCTTTTACCTGCATTAAATCGAAATGAGGTTGAAAATATTGGTGTTTTTGAGACTCTTGGAGATCCCACACCAAAAAAGATAGTGCTTTTGATCCCTTATAAAGGAGTTGCTCACTTCGAAAAAGTCTTGAATGCATTAGAAAAGGATACAAACTATCAAAAGAATAAAAAAGCATATGATGAGCTCCCATTGTCCAAGAAAGTCTACACGCGCTTTAGTAGCTCGTTCTACTTTGCCTTTGAAGGAATACCGCAACTTGTAAAACCAGCAAAGGGCTCAATGTTATTTGAATTGAGAACTTATGAAGGATATAGTGAAAATGCTGTAGATCGAAAAACAGCCATGTTTAATGATGGAGAGCTTTCCATTTTTGAGGAAACAGGATTGCATTCTGTCTTTTTTGGAAGTCAAGTATCTGGACCCTTAATGCCGGCATTAACTTATATGCTTGCTTTTAAAGATATGGAAGAGCGCGATACAAATTGGTCAGCATTTATTAATCATCCCGAATGGAAACGTATTTCTGTGCTCCCAGAATATGCAAATACAGTATCTGACATTAAACGTACCTTCCTAAAACCGTTAGCTTATTCTCAGTTATAAAATAAAAATTAAAAACGGAGTGTTTTAGGTAAATATTTAGCGACTAATTCTTCATAATAGGGCCGTAATGCTTTGACATCTGGTGGAGTAGGCGCTTTAGAATACAAATCATAAGGATTAAATTTCCGTACCCAGTCAAAGTGATCATGATCTTCTTGATTCATCAGGTGATTGTAAGCCTCTTCCCTGTGTTGAGCATAAAATGAATGATAGCGGATCATATACAAGGCAGGTTTTGGGAGGTAGTCTTTTAAGATTTGATATAAATATTCATCATGTCCCCAACTCATTTTTACCTTATCCAGCCCACAGTTTTTAGTGTATATCCCTAAGGGGGTGTTGTATTTTGGGTTTTTGGAATCTTGATTTAGCTCAAAAAATTCAGGATGAACAATTTTATCCTGTAAATCTTTTACCATATCAAAGAGAGCATCTATCTTCTCACTATCAGTCAAAGCATCAAAATCTTTTTTAATCATAAATCAAAGGTATAAAAACAGGGATAGTAGATAAAAAAGTAAAAAAGGAGGCATAAGAGGAGGCAAAACTAAAACTAAAAATCCCTAAAACATTGATTTAAAATGTGATAGGGATTTATATAGTGGAGTCGGCGGGAGTCGAACCCGCGTCCAAACAAGCGATTCAAAAGCTTTCTACAAGTTTATATTTCGATTAATTTTCGAATTAGTCCTGACCGAAATCTGCCCAAACCAACCTTATCATCTTTATTGAAAAACACAACCAATGCTTTTGTGTTTCGATGTTGACTTTTATGGTGCCTCAATATAAATCGCCGTCAACAAGGGCTATTCAGAGACATCCAGCTTCCCGACCTAGTCAGGACTTGGCATTAACATACTATAATTCTGTTAATTATGCAGCTAGAGCGTAGTTATTCTCGCCATTTGAAATTGTGAAAAATGAGATTTACGAGCTGTAATTCAGCGCTCGACTTGCTTACCTTTTCATGCGTCTTGATGTCAAAACCAAACGACCCCATGAATTTTCAATGAACTAATTAAGTTGCAAATTTACAAAGATTGATTCAAACCTTTTGAAATTATTAATCAATTTATCAAACAGTCGATTAATTATCCTAAGGTTCTGTCACTCTAGTGATAATTAATAATATATTTGCAAACGCTTAAAAAATGCTATGACAGCTATCAAAAATATTGCAATTATTGCCCATGTTGACCACGGAAAGACAACATTAGTAGATAAAATCCTTCACCATTGTAATCTATTTCGTAGTAACGAAAATACAGGAGACCTTATCTTGGACAATAATGATTTAGAACGAGAACGTGGAATAACCATCCTTTCTAAAAATGTTTCTGTCCTTTATAAGAACGTTAAGATTAACATAATTGATACACCTGGTCACGCTGATTTTGGCGGTGAAGTTGAACGTGTTTTAAATATGGCTGACGGTGTCTTACTTTTAGTAGACGCTTTTGAGGGACCTATGCCTCAAACACGTTTTGTTCTTAAAAAAGCAATTGACTTAAATTTAAAGCCGATTGTTGTAATTAACAAGGTTGATAAAGAAAATTGTACCCCAGAATTAGTTCATGAATCTGTTTTTGATTTAATGTTTGAATTGGGTGCAGAGGAGTGGCAATTAGACTTTCCTACTGTCTATGGTTCTGCAAAGAATAATTGGATGGGTATGGATTGGAAAGTTCAAACGGATTCTGTTGAACCTCTTTTAGATATGGTCTTAGAACATGTTCCAAGCCCAGTAATCAAAGAAGGTAATACCCAGATGCTCATAACATCATTGGACTTTTCATCGTTTACTGGGAGAATTGCAATTGGACGTTTACAACGAGGTAAATTAGAGAGCGGAATGCGTGTCAATTTAATGAAACGAGACAATAAACAGATTACTTCAAAAATAAAAGAACTTCATTTGTTCGACGGTTTAGGGCGTAAAAAAGTGGAAAGTGTTGAGGCAGGAGATTTATGTGCTGTAATTGGTTTAGAGGGATTTGACATTGGAGATACAATTGCCGATATCGATGCTCCAGAAGCATTACCAACTATTGCTATTGATGAGCCAACTATGAGTATGCTCTTTACAATCAATGATTCTCCGTTTTTTGGACAAGAAGGTAAATTTGTTACCTCTAGACATATTCGCGATCGTTTAGAAAAAGAGCTAGAGAAAAACTTAGCTATGCGATTAGACACTACTGATAGTTCAGATAAATTTATTGTCTTTGGGCGTGGTGTTTTGCACTTATCAGTTTTAATCGAAACCATGAGGCGTGAGGGCTACGAATTACAAATTGGGCAACCACAAGTTATTATTAAAGAAATTAATGGACAAAAGATGGAGCCCATGGAAGAATTGACAATTGACTTGCCCGAAGAAGTTTCAGGTAAAGCAATTGAGATGGTTACCCTCAGAAAGGGTGAGATGGTCAGCATGAATCCAAAAGGGTCAAGAATGGTATGTGAGTTTGTGATCCCCTCCAGAGGTATTATCGGTTTACGAAATCAAATGCTTACTGCCACAGCTGGTGAGGCTATTATGAATCACCGTTTTGTTGAATTCAGTCCATATAAAGGAGTAATACCAGGGCGTATAAACGGTTCCTTAATTTCAATGGAAAAAGGTTCTTCGATTCCTTATTCTTTAGATAAGCTCCAAGGGAGAGGAAAATTCTTTGTTGCTCCTAATGAAGGAATTTATGCCGGTCAAGTGATTGGTGAAAATAGCCGTCAAGACGATTTGGTTGTAAATATTACAAAAACTAAAAAACTTTCCAATGTTAGAGCTTCTGGTACTGATGATAAAGTGAAATTGGCCCCTCCTATTAAGTTTTCTCTTGAGGAAGCTTTAGAATACATTCAAAAAGATGAGTATGTGGAAGTAACCCCTAATTCTCTTCGTTTGCGGAAAGTGTTTCTTAATGAAAACGACAGAAAGAGACAAAAAAGTTAAAATTATTTTTTAGCAATAACTTCATTAAGCTTTCCATTATCGCATTGAAATATCTTACCAGGAAATTTCAATATCATATTATAATCATGGGTAGCCATAATTACGCTCATACCTTCACCATGGAGTTTTCGAAAAAGTTGCATGATTTCTTGACTGGTCTCTGGATCAAGATTCCCTGTAGGTTCATCTGCAATAATTAGTTTCGGATAATTGAGTAAAGCTCTTGCGATTGCAACCCTCTGTTGCTCACCTCCCGATAATTCAAAAGGAAATTTTTTTGTATTTGAAGGAATATTTACAAGCTGTAAAACCTCTTCTACTCTAACTTTTATTTTATTTTTTTCCGTCCATCCAGTAGCTTTTAGAACAAAAGTTAAATTGTCAAATACAGATCGATCCGGGAGTAGCTTAAAGTCTTGAAATACAACTCCTAGCTTTCTTCTGAGTAATGGAATTTGCTTATCCTTTAATTGGGTAAGATTGTAACCAACAATTGAGCCTTGGCCTGAAGACAGATTTAGATCACCATAAAGTACTTTTAACAAACTGCTTTTCCCACTTCCGGTTTTACCAATAAGAAAAATAAATTCACCTGCATCAACATTAAAGTTAATATCAGAAAAAATAACATTCTTTTCATTGACGATAGTCGCTTTGTCAAGATTGACAATGACATTTTGCATAGTAAAAGTAGTTTTGCGCTAAAGGTATGTTTTTTGATTTATTCTTAAATATTTTGTTGATAAAATATACTTTTTCAATTGGGTTTGACGTTAATAAGGAAAGATGAATCAGCTACATTTGTTTTGAAATTAAATTTATTGAAAATCTATATAATGAAATGGATTTCCGTTTTCTTGATCCCCTCTTTTTTGATGGGACAACTATATGATTCAAAAATAGTTCCAGAAAATGCCATTCATTATTTTGGATTGGGTTATTTCCCCACTTCTTGGCAAACCAATCTTTTTATGAATGATGCTTATGCATCGAATGAACTAAAGCAGCGCATTGAGTTTAATACTCTTTCTAACGCCCTTAGAATGAATTATGTGGGAACAGATAAAATGCTTGAGCAATTTAAAACAGATTACCCCAATTCCAATGAAACTTCAAGTATTGATTTTGATGTTGCAAATTATTATTTCAATAATGAAAAATATCGCTATGCATTAAAATGGTTTATTCGCGTTTCGGAAAATCAAGTCCCTAAATTAGATATCCCTGAATACAACTTTAATAAAGGCTATACCTTGTTTTCTGCAAAACGATTCAAACAAGCTAAGTCATATTTGGAAAAAGTTAAAAACAACAAAACCTTTGAATCAGATGCGCACTATTATTTAGGTCATATAGCATACCAATTGGAGGATTTTGATGAAGCAGAAGCGCAGTTTAGTAATATTTCAAATCCTAGTCAAAAAGAGAACCTCTCTTACTTTCAAGCTGATATGAATTTTAGACTAGGGCGATTTGAACAAGCGATTGAATTTGGTAAGCTTTTTTTATCAAAAGCATCTAAAGATCAGATTTCTGAGATCTCAAAAATTATTGGGGAGAGCTATTTTAATTTAGAAGCTTATAAAGATGCGATTCTATATTTGGAAACATATAATGGTAAAAAAGGAACCTGGGAGAATATTGATTTCTATCAATTAGGCTATGCCCATTATATGCAGCAAAATTATGAAAAGGCGATTGGACAGTTTAATAAAATTATTGAAAATAAAAATGCTTTAGCTCAAAACGCTTATTATTATTTAGCAGATTGTTATTTGAAAACAAATCAAAAGTCTGCAGCTCAGAATGCATTTAAAAGTGCCTCTAAAATGAATTTTGATTCTGTAATTAAAGAAGATGCCTCCCTGAATTACGCTAAATTGAGTTATGATATTGGAAATCCTTATGAGGAGTCTCCCAAAGTTTTATTGGAGTTTCTTGAGACTTTCCCGAAAAATGAACAAGCAGAGCTAATAGGTGAATTATTAATTAATTCATACACTAAATCGGGAAATTATGCAGCTGCTCTTCAAATTTTAGAAGACAAAAGTGGATATAAAAATAATGAAACTCTTCAGCGTGTTTTAATACTTAAGGCAGTAGAGGACTTTAAGATTGGATTGTACTCTCAAAGTAGTGAGTTCTTTCAAAAGGCAATTAAGATTAAAGAAAATAAAACATTAGGTGCCTTCGGTTTATATTGGCTCGGAAGGTCTGAGTATGAGAGAAGTCGATTTAATAATTCATTGGATATTTTTAAAAAGTTTAAAAAGCATCCTGAAAGAGTAAATATCAAAGATAACGCGAGGTTGTCTTATGACATGGGTTACATTTATTTTAAGTTAAGGGAATACACCCATGCCTTGCAGTATTTTTCAGAGTTTAATTTAGTTAATGACAGTTTTAATAGATCATTTCAGCGGGATACTTTTTTAAGAATGGGTGATTGTCAATTTGCATTAAAGCAATATTGGCCAGCTTTAGAATATTATAATACTGCCATTGCTTTAAATCCGCAAAGAGGCTCATATGCTATGTTTCAAAAAGCAATGAGCTATGGTTTTGTTGACCGTAATTCAAAAAAAATTGAAACCTTAATAGCGCTCGTTCAGACATATTCGAGAGACCCTTTATTGGACGATTCTATTTTTGAATTGGCATCTTCTTATAGTCGAGAGGGAAATTCCGATCAGTCATTAGCTTCATATGATCTTCTTTTGAGTAAATACAAGAATAGTCCCTATATCCCCAGAGCAATTTTAAATAAGGGGTTGATATTGTATAACAAAGAACAATATGGAGAAGCGAAAGGAGTATTGGAGGATTTGGTAATTAAGTATAGATTAGATCCTGTAGCTCAACAGGCTGTTCGAACTTTGAGAGAAATTGCTGTTGATCAGTCGGAAGTTAATGCTTTTACAAAATGGGTAAAAGAAAAAAGGTTAAATACATTTACAGACATTGAGCTTGAAACAACCGCTTTTACTTCTGCTGAAAAACAATTTTTAGATGGAAATACGAATACTGCGGAAAGATTATTAAAAGAGTATATAGAAATATATCCTAAAGGTACATTTGGAAATCCAGCACAATTTTACTTAGCCGAGATTTATTTTGAAAAAGAAAGCTTTATTAAAGCCTTTCCTTTTTATAAATTTATTGTTGATCAACAGATTTCCAGTTTCACAGAAAAATCTTTGGTTCGAATTGTCACCTTACTCAAAAAAGAAGAGCGTCTTTCTGATGCAATAGATTATCTAGAAAAATTAGATCAAATAGCTTCGTTTGAGGAGAATAAACGTTTTGCTAAATTAAACTTAATGCAGGCTTATTATGCTAAAAACGAATTCGAGAAGACATTAGAAGCGTCAAATTCGGTTTTGGAAATCGAAAATTTAGGCACAAGTTTAGAGTGGGATGCCACATTGCTTAAGGCCCGTTCAGCATTAGTATTAAAAGACAGTTTGATGGCCTCAGAGGCTTATGAACAATTGGAACAGGTGTCCCAAAAGGAATATGCAGCAGAAGCACTATTTTACAAGGCGGAATATCTTCTAAATAAAAAAAAGTATAAAACTTCAATTACTATTATAGAAAAAATTGCTGGGGGTCGAGGACAATCTGGAATATGGAACGCAAAGGCATTATTACTTTTAGCAAAAAACTATTACGCACTTGAAGATTCATTTCAGGCAATTTTTGTTTTGGAGTCTGTTAGCGAAAATTTTAAAATTTATCCAGAAATTACGAATGAAGCTCTGGGTTTGCTTAAAGTATACAGGACTTCGGCAGCAGAAGAGAATAGATCAATTAGACAAAAAGAAGATGAAAACTAGGGTTACTTTTGTTTTAATTTTCTACTTAATTTCTTTGTCAATAAAAGCTCAGAAAACAGGGAGCGAGTCTATCGGTACTCAAGAAGTATTAGTTATAAAATCATATACTCCTAGTTTGTCTGATGCTTTTAAAATAATTTCAAGCCCAATGTCACCAGACAGTTTGTTGACTAAGTATAAAGTCCTAGAATTTAAAATAAAATCTATCCCTGTTGTTTCTACTTTTGTACCCAACAAAGCAACCCCCTTGAAGTTGCAACGTCGCAATTCGAGTACTCCGCACAATACTCTTTTTAGTTTTGGATTTGGTGTTAAAAGTCAACTTTTAATGGATGTGTCAAGCATCATTGAGTTGGATCGTACTCAGCGTTTTGGAGTTAAAATGTATCGTGATGGTTTTGGTGGAAACTTGCCTAATACGATACTAACAAGTAATCAGCAATTCAGTCGCTTGGGGATTCATCACAATTTGAGAAATAATGATTACAATGCTAATACGCTATTGGAATTTACCAATTCAAAAAATAATTATTTTGGATTGTATGAAAGAGATTGGGATAATTTATTGATTCTCACTATTGATCCATCAATTAGGCGAAATGCATTCAAAATTAGAACCGACTGGAATTGGTATGATTTTGTTGTAAGAGGGATTGAATTTCAGGTAAATTTGACTTCTGATAATTTTAACACCTCAGAACAGCAACTTGCTTTAAAAGCTGATTTTGAATTTGAATTAGGCAATGGAAAGATTACGACAACAACTTCTTTAAAGGGATTAAACACAGTCTTTCAAGAGGCTTATTTTGGAAGAGAAATACAAGAGGAATCTATGGGAGTTGCTTCAATTGGATTGCATTGGCAGAGTACTTTTACTGATTTTAAAATGAAAGTTGGGGCAGGAATTGCCTATTCTTCTAGAATGGATGGCTTTACAAACGATTTACTATATTATCCTGAGATTGATTTTTCTTATCAGAAAAAAGGATTAACTATAGTCCCTTATTTTATTGCTCAGGGTGGAGTAAAATTGAATAGCTATCAATCCCTTTCTTCTATCAACCCATATCTTGCTCCTACCACTTTACTAAAACCTACTTTTAGTAAGTATAATATAACTTTAGGAGTACGTTCTAGTTTGTCTTCAGTTTTAAATTTTAATTTTGGTTTTGTATTTGATCAAGTGGAAAATTTTATGCTTTTCGAACGCTTACCCTATGACTTTGCGAATAATAATGATCCTTATCGACTTTCAAACGCATTTGGGAATAAGTATACCAATACAAATTTATATGGTTTTAAAGCATCCTTAAGAATTGATTTGGCTAAAAATAACTTTATCCGTTTTGGAACTCAGTATCGTTATTTTGATAGTATGAGTCCGCAAATTCTTTGGAACACACCTTCTTTAGAGATGAATTGGGAAGGGCAATTAAAGTGGAAGGAGAATTTAACGTTAACTTTTCAAGGAAGCCTTCTTGGTGACCGAACTGCGTCATATCGACCAATATTTCTAAATCAACTTCCAGAAAATGTACGATTTGAAGAAGAAAATATTCCATTATTTATCAGCACTAGCTCCCATATTACTTATAAAATATCTGAGCAATTTGATGTTTTTATAAAATTAAAATTAAACTCTGAGGGTGTTCATGGACGATGGTCTTATTTTAAAGAGCCTTCTTCCCTTATTTTAGCTGGAGTAACGTATAAATTTGATTTTCAGTATTAATATTTTAATTTGGTTTCAATAATTGATTTTCATTACATTTACAAATATATTTTATGAAAGAAATTTTTACCATTATTAGATTTTAAAATGAAAATAAAATTATCAATTCTTTTCTCATTAGTTTTCTTTTTTTCCTTTACCTCTTGTCAGCAGAAAGTTGATTTATTGGTACATAATGCAACTGTTTACACTATGGATAATAATGGAACTGTTGCTTCTTCATTTGTTATAGATAAAGGAAAGTTCATCGCGGTTGGTGATGATGAATTGCTTCAGAAATATAATGCTAGAAGGGTTTTGAACCTTCAGAAGCTACCTGTTTATCCAGGTTTGATAGACTCTCATTCTCATTTTTTAGAAATGGGATTAAGTTTACAGCAGATAGATTTAAGGGGAACAAAAAGTTTTGAAGAAATCATAATTCTTTTACAAGATACTTTTGATGAAAAGCAGATAAATGTCATTGTTGGAAGAGGATGGGATCAGAACGATTGGGAAGTTAAAGAATTGCCTAATAAAGAACGTTTAGACAATTTGTTTCCTAACATACCCGTTGCCCTTCGCCGAATCGATGGTCATGCATTATTGGTTAATCAGAAAGCGCTTGATCTTGCTGGAATTACAATTGACACTAAAGTTGAGGGAGGTTCTATAATTAAAGAAAATGGAAAGTTAACTGGAGTTCTTATTGATGCGCCTGTAAGATTGATAGAAAATATCCTGCCAAAGCCCACAAAAAATAATAAGATAAAGGCTCTTCAGGACGCTTCAGAAATTGTTTTTGCTAATGGACTTACTTCAGTTACTATTGCAGGAATGGATAAGGATGATATTTTTTTAATTGATAGCCTACAGAAAAAAGGATTGCTTAATGTTAGGATAAACGCCATGATTTCCAACACTAAAGAAAACATGGATTATTTCTTGGAGGCAGGGCCAATTAAAACTAATAAGTTAAATGTAAGATCATTTAAAGTCTATGCAGATGGAGCCCTAGGCTCAAGGGGTGCAGCATTAAAAAATGCTTATTCTGATTTAAAAACACATCATGGCAAGTTTATTACCTCCAAGGATTCCTTACAAAAGTTAGCTTATATCTTAGCAGCAACACCTTTTCAGATGAATACTCATGCTATAGGAGACGACGCCAACAAAGCAGTCCTTGAAGCCTATAAAAAAGCACTTGTTTTTTCAGATGATCCAAGGTGGCGCGTAGAGCATTCCCAAGTTATTGATACTGCTGATATTAAGCTTTTTAATAGAAAAACCATCCCATCAGTTCAGCCAACACATGCCACTAGTGATATGTATTGGGCTGAGGATCGTTTGGGTTCAGACCGATTGTTGGGTTCTTATGCATATAAAGCATTGTTGAATCAGTCAGGAAGAATTGCTCTTGGGACTGATTTTCCTGTGGAGGAAGTAAGTCCAATTATGACATTTTACGCTGCTGTAGCAAGAAAAGATAGTGAGCAATTTCCTGAAGGTGGTTATCTTTCAGAGAATAAGCTATCTCGCGATGAGGCTTTGCGGGGAATGACCATTTGGGGAGCATATGCTAGTTTTGAAGATGATGAGAAGGGGTCTATTGAAGTTGGTAAAAATGCTGACTTTATAATGACAGATAGAGATATTATGAGAGTTAGTGAAAAGCGAATTTTAAAAACTAGAATTGTTGCAACTATTTTAGATGGCAATGTGGTTTATAGTAATCGAATTCATTAATCAACTTAATATATTTAACTAAGCTTACTTATTTCAACCTACACACTAAGTATTTTATTTAATTTTGCACTTTTTAATTTATTTTTTTAATCAAAAGTATATTTACAGTAGATATATTTTACAGATATAACTACTTTTGATTCAAATTTATAATTATGTGTGGAATTGTATGTGCTTTTGAGTTAAAACAGCAAGTTGCTGAAATTCGTCCTCAGGTTTTAGAGATGTCTAAACAACTTCGTCATCGGGGTCCCGATTGGAGTGGAATTTACGATTGTGAGAAAGCTGTTTTAGCTCATGAACGATTAGCTATTGTTGACCCTACATCAGGAAAACAACCTTTGGTGAGTCCTTCTGGGAAATTAATCCTCGCTGCCAATGGTGAAATATACAATCACCGTCAATTAAGAAAGCCTTATGAGTCAAGTTATTCATTTAAGACTCAATCTGATTGTGAGGTTATTTTAGCGCTTTATGAAAAGGAGGGTAAAGGTTTTTTAGATAAATTAAATGGAATATTTGCTTTTGCAATTTATGACGAAGAAAATGATGAGTATTTTATTGCAAGAGATCATATGGGAATTATTCCATTATATATGGGATGGGATTTAAATGGAACTTTTTTTGTTGCATCAGAATTAAAGGCGCTAGAAGGTGTGTGTTCTAAAATTGAATTATTTCCTCCAGGACATTATTTTCATAGTAAAGATAATGTACCCACTAAATGGTACAAACCAGAATGGACTACTTATGATGCTGTAAAAGATAATTCAACATCAATCGAAGATCTTCATGATGCCCTTTCAGATGCAGTTCATCGTCAGTTAATGAGTGATGTGCCTTACGGTGTTTTGCTTTCTGGAGGATTAGATTCTTCAATTACTTCTGCATTAGCAAAGAAGTTTGCTGCAAAACGAGTAGAATCAGATGATAAGCAAGCGGCTTGGTGGCCACAATTGCATTCTTTTTCAGTAGGACTGGAGGGTTCGCCAGATTTAGCTGCTGCGCAAAAAGTAGCTAAACATATTGGTACTGTTCACCACGAAATAAAATTTACTATCCAAGAAGGTTTGGATGCAATAAGAGAAGTTATTTATCATTTGGAAACTTATGACATTACAACAATTAGAGCATCAACCCCTATGTTCCTTATGGCGAGAACCATAAAGTCGTTAGGCATTAAAATGGTATTGTCTGGAGAAGGTGCAGATGAATTATTTGGAGGGTATTTATACTTTCATAAAGCCCCTAACGCAAAGGAGTTCCACGAAGAAACTGTTCGGAAGCTCGATAAATTACATCAATACGATTGTTTGAGAGCCAATAAATCTTTAGCCGCATGGGGAATAGAAGGTCGCGTTCCTTTTTTAGATAAAGAGTTCATTGAGGTCGCTATGCGAATAAATCCTAAGGATAAAATGATTACAGAAGAGCGAATGGAAAAATGGGTGCTACGTAAAGCATTTGAAGAATATTTACCAGCAAGTGTTACATGGCGTCAAAAAGAACAATTTTCCGACGGCGTAGGCTATAGTTGGATTGACACACTAAAAGAGTTAGTGGAAAGAGAAGTTACTGACGAACAAATGTTAAACGCACATTATCGCTTCTCCGTTCAAACTCCACAAAATAAAGAAGAGTTTTATTATCGCACTATATTTGAATCCCATTTCCCTAGTGATGCTGCTGCTCTGAGCGTTCCTTCGGTACCTTCTGTTGCTTGCAGCACACCAGTTGCATTAGCTTGGGACACAGCCTTTAAAGATCAAAATGATCCAAGTGGAAGAGCTGTTGCTAAAATTCACGAAAAAGGTTACGAAGAATAGTACTTAAACCTTATTTTTAAGTCAAGAATTCTCTTTTTTTATAACACATACATGTTGATAACTTCGTTACTATTTACGGGGGTTTAGATCGGTTTTGAGTAGCTGAATAGTTATATTTGAAATTAGGCATTAAATAGTCCCAAAACATACACATATGAGTGAAGAAAATCAAAACAAACAATATTCGGAAGATAGCATTCAAGCGCTTGAAGGGATGGAACATGTTCGCATGCGACCTTCAATGTATATTGGTGATATAGGCGTTCGTGGCCTACATCATTTGGTTTATGAAGTTGTAGATAATTCTATTGATGAGGCTCTTGGTGGATTTTGTGATGAAATTGACGTCACTATTAATGAGGACAATTCAATTACAACCAAAGATAATGGTCGTGGAATCCCAGTGGGAATTCATAAAAAAGAGGGAGTGTCAGCTCTTGAGGTTGTAATGACTAAAATTGGAGCTGGAGGTAAATTTGATAAAGATTCTTATAAAGTTTCCGGTGGCTTGCACGGAGTAGGTGTTTCCTGTGTAAATGCACTTTCAGAAAGTTTAACTGCTACGGTATATCGTGATGGAAAGGAATGGGAACAAACCTATGAAAGAGGAAAAGCATTAGCTCCAGTTAGGAGTATTGGAAATTCAAGTGAAACAGGAACTCTAGTTACTTTTAGACCAGATGCTCAAATTTTTACTTTAACAAGAGAATATAATTATGATACCTTATCATTAAGAATGCGCGAGTTATCTTATTTAAATAAGGGAATTAAAATCACCATCACTGATCGACGTGAAACAAATGATAGTGGTGAATTTAAGTCAGAAACTTTTTTATCTGAAAATGGATTGATTGAATTTATTCACTTTTTAGATGAGTCCCGCGAAGCTATAATTGGGGATGTAATTTCAATGGAAGGTGAGAAAAATGGAGTTCCTGTTGAAGTTGCAATGATATACAATACTTCCTATTCAGAGAACTTACATTCATATGTTAATAATATTAGTACCCACGAGGGAGGAACACATCTAGCTGGCTTTAGAAGAGGCTTAACTTCAACACTTAAAAAATATGCAGACAGCTCCGGATTACTCGATAAATTAAAGTTTGATATCGCAGGAGATGATTTTAGAGAGGGTTTAACAGCAATTATTTCTGTTAAAGTAGGAGAGCCACAATTTGAAGGACAAACCAAAACTAAATTAGGAAACAGAGAAGTTACTTCTGCTGTTTCTCAAGCAGTTTCGGAAATGTTAGAAAATTATTTGGAAGAGAATCCCAATGATGCAAAAATTATTGTTCAGAAGGTTATTTTAGCTGCTCAAGCAAGGCATGCTGCTAAAAAAGCGAGGGAAATGGTTCAGAGAAAAACTGTTATGAGTGGTGGAGGTCTTCCTGGAAAATTATCGGATTGTTCTGAGCAAGACCCAGCACTTTGTGAAGTATTTCTTGTTGAGGGTGATTCTGCAGGAGGAACGGCTAAACAAGGGCGTGATCGTAATTTCCAAGCTATTCTCCCACTAAGAGGAAAGATTTTGAATGTTGAAAAAGCGATGCAGCACAAGGTTTTTGAAAATGAAGAAATTAGAAATATATATACAGCACTTGGTGTCACAATTGGCACAGAAGAAGATAGTAAAGCTCTGAATTTAGAAAAGTTACGCTATCACAAAGTTGTAATCATGTGTGATGCTGATGTTGATGGTAGTCACATTTCCACTTTAATCCTAACATTCTTTTTCCGATACATGAGAGAACTTATCGAGTCGGGTTATATTTACATTGCCACCCCACCTCTTTATTTAGTCAAAAAAGGTCAGAAAAAAGATTATGCATGGAGTGACGATCAACGCGATCGTTTGATGCAAGAATTTGGTTCTGGTTCAAGTGTTCAGCGTTATAAAGGTTTAGGAGAAATGAACGCTGGTCAGCTTTGGGATACCACAATGGATCCTCAGGAGCGAACTTTAAGAAGAGTTAAAATTGATAACGGTGGTGAAGCAGATCGCGTATTTTCAATGTTGATGGGAGATGAGGTGCCGCCTCGAAGAGAGTTTATTGAGAAAAATGCAATTTATGCAAATATAGATGTATAATAAAATAAAAAAAAAGAATGAAAGTTACCATAGTAGGAGCGGGAAACGTAGGAGCCTCTTGTGCGGAATATATAGCTCAAAAAAGAATTGCAAGTAAAGTCGTTTTATTAGATATTAAAGAAGGTTTTGCCGAAGGCAAAGCACTTGACCTTCTCCAAACAGCGACCACTCTGGGGTTTAACACTTCTATTAAAGGGGTAACTAACGATTATGCTGCCACTTCTGAAAGTGATGTAGTTGTAATTACTTCTGGAATTCCAAGAAAACCTGGAATGACTAGAGAAGAGCTCATAGGAATTAATGCTGGAATTGTTCAGAGCGTATCTGAGAACATTTTAAAATATTCCCCAAATACAATCATTATAGTAGTTTCAAATCCAATGGATACGATGACTTATTTGACATTCAAATCAACAGGTCTTCCCAAAAATAAAATAATTGGAATGGGAGGTGCTCTTGACAGCTCTCGCTTCAAAACTTATCTTTCTATTGCTTTGGATAAGCCCGCGAATGATATCCACGGTTTTGTTATTGGTGGGCATGGTGACACTACGATGATTCCGTTAACACGATTAGCAAGTTATAATGGAGTACCAGTTTCACAATATTTAGATCAACAATCTCTTCAAAAAGTTGCTGCAAACACCATGGTAGGTGGAGCAACATTAACAAAGCTTTTAGGAACGTCAGCATGGTATGCTCCAGGAGCTTCAGTTGCATACTTGGTTGATAGTGTATTGAGTGATCAAAAACGTATGATTCCATGTTCAGTATATTTGGAAGGCGAATATGGTTTAAATGATATTTGTATTGGTGTGCCATGTATTGTTGGAGCTAACGGAGTAGAGTCAATTGTAGATGTTCAATTAAATACCGAAGAGAAACAACTTATGAGCGAAAGTGCTGAAAAGGTATTAGCAATGAATGCTGCTTTGAGTGATATTCTCTAATTTTCTCATTTTACATATTCATTAATTCTCCATAGAGTTGTCAATTCTTTGGTTTAATTCTATATTTGCTCGCCTTAATTGAGCTAAAATTTTAATTGAAATGCAAAATAATTCATTAATACGAGTTTTCGGTCTTCTATTTGCACTTGTAAGTATATACCAACTCTCATTTACATTCATCGCTAGCAATGAAGAAAAAAAAGCAGATGCTTTTGCTGAACAAAATGTTTCAGAAGATATTAGTAACTATTTAGAAGTTCGTGATCAAAAAGCAATTGCTTACCTAGATTCTATTGGTGATAATAGTTTATATGGTTTCACAACTTATAATGATGCCAAAGATAAAGAGCTTAATAAAGGTCTTGACTTAAAAGGTGGAATTAACGTAATTCTCCAGATTTCTATACGCGATATTCTTGGTGGTTTAGCGGAGAATACCCGAAACTCAGTTTTTAATAATGCATTAGATGAAGCAGATGTGCTTCAGAAGTCAACAGATGAACCTTACATCGAATCTTTTTTCAAAGCCTTTGATGCGGTTAAAACTATAGAAAAGTTAGCTTCTCCAGACATTTTTGCAAATAGAACACTAAGTGACGAAATTAATTTTGAAATGACGGATCAAGAGACTCAAGTCATTATTCGTAGAAAAATTGATGAATCCATTATTTCTGCCTTTGAGGTATTGCGAAAGCGTATTGATAAATTTGGAGTTACACAACCTAATATTCAACGTTTGGGAACTTCTGGAAGAATACTTGTTGAATTACCTGGGGCTAAAGATGTTGAACGTGTTCAAAATTTATTACAAAGTACAGCTCAATTAGAGTTTTGGGAAGCTTATAAAAACGATCAGTTGATCAATTTTTTAGTTGAGGCCAATGAATTAATAAAATTAAAAATAGATAAATCTAAAACGGTTGTTAATGATAAAAATGATGCTGTCTCTGAAATTGAAGATTTATTAGCTGATATTTCTCCTCAAGATTCAATCTCTACTTCAGGTTCAAATCCCATCTTAGATCGAATTGTAGGACAAGGATTTCAAGGAGGCCCTGTTTTAGCTCAGTTTATGGCTAGAGATAGTGAAATGATTTTGGATTATTTAAATCAATCTGATGTAAGGAGGTTATTGCCATCACAATATCGATATATTCGCTTTGCCTGGGGCAAACCTTCATCCAACGGTGATGTTGTTGAATTATATGCATTAAAGTCCAATCGAGACAATCAAGCTCCTTTAAGTGGAGGCGTTGTAGTTGACGCTTTACAAACTTATGACCAAGTTGGTAATGCTGCTGTTTCAATGCAAATGGACTCAAGAGGAGCACGTATTTGGGAAGCAATGACAGCTAAAGCTTTTAAAGAAGCAAGTAACATTGCAATTGTATTGGATAACACTGTTTATTCTGCACCGGGTGTTTCAAATGGTGCTATTGCTGGCGGTCGGTCTGAAATAACGGGAAATTTTACACTCAATGAAGCTATTGATTTAGCCAATGTACTTCGCGCAGGTAAACTTCCAGCTTCTGCAGAAATTATCCAATCTGAAATTGTTGGACCTTCATTAGGTAAAGAAGCAATTGAGGCTGGGATTTATTCCTTCATTATCGCCTTAATGTTTGTTTTAGGGTGGATGATATTCTATTATGGTAGTTCAGGTATTTATGCTGATATTGCCTTAATATTAAATATACTGCTCATTTTTGGAATTTTAGCAGGACTCGGAGCTGTACTAACGCTTCCTGGAATTGCTGGAGTAGTTTTAACTATTGGAATCTCTGTAGATGCGAATGTGCTTATTTTTGAACGTGTACGGGAGGAACTAACTAAAGGGAAAGGGATACGTAAAGCTATTTCAGATGGTTTTAATAATGCACTTTCTTCTATTTTAGATGCCAATATTACAACAGGATTAACTGCTTTAATCCTCTTTATTTTTGGAACAGGTCCGATTAAAGGTTTTGCAACAACATTATTAATAGGTATTGGGACATCATTATTTACGGCGATTTTTATAACACGTATTTTAGTTGACGCTCGTAATGAAAAAGGTAAAGATGTTTCGTTTTCAACAAAAGCAACCAAAGGATTATTATCAAATATTAATATTTCATTCTTACGACGCAGAAAAGTAGCTTATTTCGTTTCTTCACTACTTATTCTAATGAGTTTAATTTCTCTTACATATCAAGGTCTAAATCAAGGAGTTGACTTTGTGGGAGGCAGATCGTATACTGTTCGTTTTGAAAAACCAGTAAACCCTACTGAGATTGGTTCAGTTTTATCTAATGAATTTGGTAGTGCTGAGGCTAAAACATTTGGAGAGGATAACCAATTAAAAATTACAACAAAGTATAAAGTTGATGTTGAAGGCATCGCTGTTGACGACGAAATTCAGAATAAACTTTTTAGTTCTTTGCAACCATATCTTCCTGAAGATATGTCGTACGATAACTTTGTAAATGGAAGTTCTCAAAAAGTAACTGGAATTATGTCCTCTATGAAAGTTGGACCTACTATTGCAGATGACATCAAGAAAAATTCATTTTTAGCTGTTATTGGATCTTTAATTGTAGTGTTTTTATATATTCTTTTGAGATTTCAAAAATGGCAATTTTCATTAGGTGCCGTTGTAGCAGTATTCCACGATGTATTAATTGTATTGGGAATTTTCTCGATCACCTATACTTTCATGCCTTTCAATATGGAAATCAATCAAGCTTTTATTGCTGCAATATTAACGGTAATTGGATATTCTCTTAATGATACGGTAGTTGTATTTGACCGTATTCGTGAATTTGTGGCAGAGCATACTAAATGGGAGTATAGCACTACAGTAGATGCTGCTTTGAATAGCACTTTAAGTAGAACCCTAAACACCTCCCTTACTACTTTAATTGTCTTAATGGCAATCTTTATATTTGGTGGAGAATCTATAAGAGGGTTTATGTTCGCGTTAATTATTGGAGTTTTAGTAGGGACGTATTCTTCAGTTTTTATTGCGACTCCAGTAATGTTTGATACACAAAAAAAGAAGATTCTTGAATAAAGATAAATTAACCCAACTTATCCAAATAAGAAAGCCAAATCATATGATTTGGCTTTCTTATTTAATATCCTTTTTTCTTTGCGTTTTCAATATGAGCAAGATGGTGTTCCCCATGCCAAGCATAGATTAAAATAGTTGTATTCAAAGGATAGTATTTTTTACGCTCAAGATGATAGTAACTTTTAGATAATTCGTCATTTGAAAGCGAATTTAAAAAAAGAGTCCAACGTTTATGAAGTGCAGTAATTAAATCTAAGCTATATGATAAGTCAGTATTAATTGAATCTGGGAGCATTGCCCAATTTGCTTCTTTATAGTCTTTAATCGAAGGAGTATCCTCCAATACAGCATGCTTAAAGCGCAAATAGGAATGCATATGACTATCTGCTAGATGATGAATAACTTGAGCGATACTCCATCCCCCTGGACGATAACGGTTTAGTAAAGTCTTTTTAGAAACACCAGAAATAGCTAATTTTAGTTTTTTAGGCAATTCTCCAATTTTTAAAATCCCCTTACTTATTTCATTATTTGTGGGATTTTGATTCCATTCACACTTTCCAATAGGGTAGGCCAATTCAATCAGGTTATTTTTATTCATAGTTCAATATAAATTATTTTTAACTATTTTGATAATTGAATAAATAAGGTATTTCCAATAAACTATAGTTTCTTTTTTGAATTAAATATACCAAAGCGTATGATGGAGGATGTTTTAAGCTTCACTACTTAAAGTTTTCGCTTTTCGGAGCATTAGATATAGTCCTAATAAAATAAAAGGAATACTAAGCCATTGACCAGTTGATAGAATTGGTAGATATTCTTCAAAACCACCTTGACTTTCTTTTAAATATTCAACTAAAAAGCGAATTACAAACATACTTGTGAAAAATACTCCTAATAAATAACCAGTCTTTTCTTTTTTAGATGTTTTGTTCAATTCTTTGAGAATAAAAAATAAGATAAGATACCCAAAGGCTTCATATAATTGTGCGGGATGTCTGGCAGCATTTTCTCCTCTATTTAAAAAGACAACACCAAAGTTTGATCCAGAATATTTACCTACAATCTCTGAATTAAAAAAATTTCCAATTCTCACAAAACTAGCGCCAAGAGCAATTGGAATCGTAACACGGTCCAAAATCCAAATCAGAGGTTTGAATTTATATTTACGTCTATACAAATAAAGCCCAGTAAGACAACCAATAACTGCCCCATGACTTGCTAGACCTCTAAATCCTGTAAAAGTATATCCTGTAGGGGTATCTCGAATTGGTAGAAGTATTTCTATTAAATGATTTTGGTAATAGTCCCAACTATAGAAAAGAACATCCCCCAAACGTGCACCCAAAAGAATAGAAATTATTAGATAGACAAAAAGGGACTCTAAATACTCTAAAGGGATTTTTTCTCGGTCAAATATTTTCTTCATAATGTAGTAACCAAGGCCAAAAGCAAAAATAAACATTAGGCTATAGTAATGTATTCCAAAACTTCCAACTTTAAAGAGAGTTTCACTAGGGGCCCAGTCAATTTTCAAGAAATACATAGATTGTTATTATATTAGTGTAAATGTAATTAAATTCAAGGCGATAATAAATTTTTCCTTAAGGAATTGGATCGTATCCATTGCCCCCCCAAGGATGGCATTTTGAAATACGTTTCATCCCCAACCAACTCCCTTTAAATAAACCATATTTCTTTAGCACTTCAATGGTGTATTGAGAACAGGTAGGTTGATATCTACAACTAGGGGGGAGGAGTGGAGATAAAAATGATTGATATCCTTTTACTAATAAAACAAAAGGGTAAATTAAAATTTTTTTCAATTAATCAATTTATTTTGAAGGTGCTTCCCTCTAGAGAATCATTTATTTCAATATTTAATTCAGACAAAGAATTTCTAATTAAATCAGAAGTATCAAAGTCCTTTGAAGAACGAGCTTTGTTTCTAAGTTCCAATATTAATTTTATAGCTCCATCCAATTTTTGATTTCCTTTTTCTGTTTGAGTTTTCTCTGTATTCAAAAGCCCTAAAACATCGAAAAAGAAAGAATTCATAAGTTTAGAAAGCTTATTTAAATCAGTTTTATTTATTTTTTGAAGTCCATTAGCTAGAGAATTAATATACTTTACAGCATCAAAAAGATGCGCAATAAGTAGAGGACTATTAAAATCATCATTCATTGCCGCATAGCATTTGTTTTGCCATAAATTTAAATCAAACCCTGTGCTTTTATCGCCAATAGGAAGAGTATCTATCTTAGATAATCCTTGAATCAATCTTTGAAATCCTTTTTCTGATGCTACCAATGCCGATTCGCTTAAATCTACAATGCTTCTGTAGTGCGCTTGAAGCATAAAAAAGCGAACCACCATAGGAGAAAATGATTTTTTAAAAAGACTATTCTCACCACTAAACATTTCGGCAGGCAATATATTATTCCCAGTAGATTTAGCCATTTTTTTACCATTTAAAGTAAGCATATTAGCATGAAGCCAATAATTAACAGGTGATTTTTTATGAATGGATTCGGCTTGTGCAATTTCACATTCGTGATGTGGAAATTTTAGATCCATTCCCCCACCGTGAATATCAAATTGAGTGCCTAAATATTTAGTACTCATCGCTGTGCATTCTAGATGCCATCCTGGAAAACCATCGCTCCAAGGGGATGGCCAACGCAATATATGTAATGGTTCTGCCTTTTTCCATAAAGCAAAATCTTGAGGGTTTTTCTTATCGCTCTGCCCCTCTAATGATCTGGTATTATGAATTAAATCTTTAATATTTCTTCCGCTTAATTTTCCATAGGGAATGTCTTTGTTGAATTTAATAACATCAAAATAGACAGAGCCGTTTACTTCATAAGCATATTCTTTTTTAATAATATCTTTGATTAATTCTATTTGCTCTAAGATATGTCCTGTTGCAGTTGGCTCAATACTGGGCACTAAAGCGTTAAATTGTGCCATGGTGTTTCTAAAATCAACTGTATATCGCTGAACAACCTCCATGGGTTCTATAGATTCAAGTCTAGCTTTTTTAGCAATACGATCTTCTCCTTCATCTGCATCATTTTCTAAATGTCCTACATCTGTAATGTTTCTTACATAGCGGACATTGTAGCCTAAATGTTGAAGATATCTAAAGATTAAATCGAAAGAAATGAAGGTTCTACAATTTCCTAAGTGTACTTTGCTATAAACAGTTGGTCCACAAACATACATTCCAACATTATTGGGTATAATGGGTTTGAAAGTTTCCTTTTTACCATTTAATGAATTGTATAAAACTAAAGAGGTATCCATTAAAATTCAGTATCTAATTTGAGATAATCTAAAAATTCTCTTTTTTTATTTTCTTTTTTAAAAATACCTCCAAATTCACTTGTAACAGTGCTGCTTGCTATATCTCTAATACCCCTGGAGTTAACGCAAAGATGTTTTGCATCAATAACGCAAGCCACATTAGGTGTGTTTAAAACCTGTTGAAGCTCTTGAACAATCTGAAGAGTCAGACGCTCTTGAACTTGAGGACGTTTTGAATAATAGTCAACAATACGATTCATTTTAGAGAGACCAACTACAGTACCATTTGAAATATATGCTACGTGTGCTTTTCCAACTATGGGAAGTAAATGATGTTCACATGTAGAGTATAGAGTAATATTTTTTTCTACAAGCATTTCCCCATACTTATATGAATTGTCAAATGTCGATGCTTTCGGTTTATTTTTTGGATCTAGTCCACCAAAAATTTCATTTACAAACATTTTTGCTACTCGTAATGGTGTTCCTTTTAGACTATCATCTGAAAGATCCATTCCTAAAGTATTAAGAATTGCATCAACGTGTTTTTGAATTATTGAAATTTTTTCAACATTACTGATTTCAAAAGCGTTTTCTCTTAAAGGAGTTTCGGCATTTTTAGAGAAATGATCTTCTTCTTGTTGAAGACTATCTTCGGACATTATTTTTTCGATTTTCATAAGCAATTAATGAGTGCAAATATAATGAATTTCTAGAGGAAATAATGTTCAGCAAATAGATCAAAGTTTGAAGTTATAACTAATGCTAATTTGAGTGAGCTTTTGAGATAAAGAATAAGTGTCAGTAAGTCCTTCTGAAAAGAGATCAAATTTTTTGTTCTGCTCGAAGTTTACTAATGATATTGAAAGACTACTTGCTCCAAAATCTAGACCCAATCCAAAAGTTAATGCCATGTTTTTTTTACGATTATTATTTTTTTGTACATTTTGATTTAAAATCCCTGCTCTAAAGCTAACATCTTGTAATCTGTATTCAGCCCCAATTCGAAGTGTATTGAAAGTATCAAGTGTTGACTTTATTTTCCCAGTAACATCATTGAGATAATTGCTTTCAGAATCATCACTTAATTTAGTGTTAGCCATATTTTGAGTACTATAATCCACAGAGATTAATCCTTTTACTCCAAAAATATAGGCAAAGCTAAAAGTTGTTTTTGATGGAATTTTAATTTGATATGGATCATATTGATTGGTTATGTTAGGGATTATTTCGTCTTTAATAATTGATCCTTCTTCATAATGAAAAGAACTTATATTTTGTTTTGTTTCATCATTTATTTGGAGCCATTGTGGACTATAATAAGTAAGACCAATACGAGTGTTTTTTAATATGAAAATAGCGCCTATTTGTGAAGATATTCCTTTACCAAAACTTATTAGATCATTTTCAAAATTAATATTAAAAGTCGGTGATGATAAAGAATGATTAGATTCAAATAAATTTTGAGTATTATTTAAATACAGTTTATGAAAATTTATATTAACCCCTAAATGAACCTTATTTTTGTAAAATCCACTTAGGTTCAAACTTGTCTTTCTGTGAAATCCCTTATTGATGATGTCTAATTGATGGTTTACTTTATTATATTCTAAATTAGAAACATATTCTGTGTTTGCATCACTAAATACTGATGGGTTTATTACATAACCTTGATATCCTAAAAAAGATTGTTGTGCACCAAAGCCTTTTTCAATTCCCAAAACACGATATACTTCTGAGGTCGATTCATTTTCGTAAAGTGGAAGATTTTCAAAAGCGATACCATTTGCATAATATAGAAAATACTGATCAATACCGTTTACGTTATTTCCATTAACACTAGCTTTTTGATTAAACTGAATGATTTTATGAAAATTAATTCCTGCACTTATTCTGGACCATGAACTTTCTTTATCACTGTTATTAAAAACAAAGACACTACCAAAATGATCTAATTGAATATCGTCGTTTTCTAATGAACGGTTTGAATTAAAATAAGTACTCTGAGATACTTTGTTTTTATAACTTATTGAAGCACCTAACTCTGAATGAAGAAAAACAGATGAACTCGCAGGATTAAAACTAATTGCAGTTAAATCTCCTCCCAAAGCACCAAAGGCACCTGCCATTGAGGTATAACGTGCAGAGCCGTTAAGTTCGGTTGAAACAAAACGATTAACATCATTAACAGTCTGTGCAACAAGTAGTTGAGTTGTGAGTAAGGATATAAGAAAGATTAATATGATCCGCATAATCAAGAAAATTTTTGAGAATTAGTTTCTTCTTCCACCAGAAGATCCTCTTCCTGAACTGGATCTGCCTGAGCTACTTCTTCCGCTGCTACCCGAACTAAATGATCTTGCAGGGGTACTATAGTTTTTTGATCCACTGGAGTTTGATTTTATATAGCTATTATTATTGTATTGTCTTGTAGTATTAGGTCTTGTAATAGTTCTAGTTTTTTGAATTGGGCTTTTTGTTATTGTTGAATTTGTATTTGATCTATTTTTTGGAACGGAAGAGTATCTTGATTGTGAAAAACGACCATTACTCCTTTTCACAGAATTATTTGGACTTATATTACCATTTCCTATAACACTTGTAGTTGCAGAATTTCTTGGATTTACATTAGGTCTTGATGTAATAGAGCCTTCAGAATTTTTAACTCTTAATCTATTATTTCCTAATACAATGTTTCTTCCAAGAGAATTATACCCTCTACCGGAATTAATTCGATATGATGCACCTTGAATCTCAGCATCGTTTGAATTTGATTGGAGATTTTCTTTTGCTTTTGAATTTCTTTCAGATGATTCATAATTTTTTTCACCTCTTCCTGATTTTATCCGAGCAATAGTTGAGTTGTAATCTTTATTATTATTATTATTATAACGATTACCAAAACCATTTACATATCCATTTCTATTGAATAGATTGTTACGATTCCAAGGATTTCTGAAACTATAGGGATTATAAAATCCTCCGATATAATTGAAGGGACTATAAAAATAATTAAAGCCACCCCAATATCCGGCAAAACCACCTCCAAAAGGAGTGAAAAAGGGATCGTAAAAATCACCATATCCAAATCTAAAACGATTTCCATAAAAGTTATTCCAAATTGGTGAATAATTGAATCCAAAACCAGATAGACCCCAAAGATAATTAGGAGAATTGTTTACAATTATAATTTCTGTCTGAGTCTTTTCACCTCCCCAAGGTATTTGATTATAACTATTCTCTATAGTGTTTGTCTGATATTGATCTGTACTAGAATAGCTTTCAGTATCCGTAAAGAAAGTATTGTTAGAACTTATAGCCAAATTGCCGTCTGCTACTTCTTTAAAGTACTGACTGTAGTAATTGTTTTCCTCTTGCGGTATCTGTTCAACTTGAGTAGATTTGGAAACGTATATTCCATCTGATTCAAAATAAGATGCACTTTGAAAACTTCCACAGCTTAAAACAAGATTAAAAGCGACAAAACCTAAAAATAAAATTTTATTTTTTTGATAAAATAAGTTCGCATTCATAATCATTCATTTTAGAGATGTGGTTCAAAAAGTTTAGTTTTGTAACACAAAAATTAATCTAATCAAATATAGGCAAATACTATGCCAAGTTCATATGGGCAATAAATTAACTTCCAGAAATAAAGATTACTCAAAGTGGTACAATGAAATTGTTGTTAATGCAGATCTTGCAGAAAATTCAGCTGTTCGAGGCTGTATGATTATCAAACCTTATGGCTATGCGATATGGGAAAAAATGCAAGCTGAGTTAGATAAAATGTTTAAAGCAACTGGTCATGAAAATGCCTATTTCCCCCTTTTTGTTCCGAAAAGCTTATTTGAGGCAGAAGAAAAAAATGCAGAAGGTTTTGCAAAAGAATGCGCCGTAGTAACTCATTATCGTTTAAAAAATGATGAAAATAATCCTGGGAAACTTATTGTAGATCCAAAGGCAAAATTAGAAGAAGAATTAATTGTAAGACCAACTAGTGAAGCTGTTATTTGGAATACTTATAAATCGTGGATTCAATCATACCGTGATCTTCCCATCCTAATCAATCAATGGGCCAATGTTGTTCGTTGGGAAATGAGAACCCGTTTATTTTTACGAACTGCTGAGTTTTTATGGCAAGAAGGGCATACGGCTCATGCAACCAAATCTGAAGCTATGGCAGAGGCAAGGCAAATGAATCAAGTTTATGCAGATTTTGTCGAAAAGTTTATGGCTATTCCAGTAATTCAAGGGGTTAAGACTGAAAGTGAGCGTTTCGCAGGAGCGGTAGAAACCTTTTGTATAGAAGCACTAATGCAAGATGGTAAAGCATTACAAGCCGGAACCTCACACTTTTTAGGACAAAATTTTGCAAAAGCATTTGATGTTAAATATGCAACAGATGAAGGTCGTTTAGAATACGTTTGGGCTACTTCTTGGGGAGTATCTACACGTTTAATAGGTGCTTTAATTATGACTCACAGTGATGATAATGGTTTGGTATTGCCTCCAAATTTAGCCCCTATTCAAGTGGTAATTATACCAATTTACCGCAGTGAAGAGGAGCGAAATGAAGTCTCAATTATAGCTGAAAGAATTAAATTATCCTTAGAGGAAAAGAATATCCGTGTAAAATTTGATAATCGTGATAAATTCAAGCCCGGCTATAAGTTTAATGAGTATGAATTAAAAGGAGTACCATTAAGGGTTGCAATTGGGCCTAAAGACATACAAAATGGCACAATTGAAATTGCACGTCGTGATACATTATCAAAAGAAGTAGTTGGTCAAAATGAAATTATTGGTTATGTAACTTCAAAACTAGGACAGATTCAAATCGATCTATTCGATAAGGCAAAAGCATTTAGAAAAGAGAATATTACAAAAGTAGATGACTTTAAAAGTTTTCAAGAGATTATAAATAAAAAAGGTGGTTTTGTATCGGCACATTGGGATGGAACAAATGATTCTGAAGAAGCGATCAAAAAAGCTACAAAGGCAACTATCCGTTGCATCCCGTTGAATAACACAAAAGAATCTGGAGTTTGTGTGTATTCAGGAAAACCATCCAATCAAAGAGTTCTTTTTGCAAAATCTTATTGATTTAAATCATTATAACTAAAGTCGCTTTATAGTCACGAAACCTTTGTAAAATAATTTATTCTTTTCAGGGTATAAATTTGTAAGCCTATTTTATTTATATGTAAACAGAAATTTTAAAAACATAAATATATTTTTTCCAATTTTAAGATTGTTAAAGTTTATTCAAAGTATAATTTATATTTTTTTTCTCCCAAAAAAAAATAGTATTGTGATCTTTTTGGTTGTGTAATAATATTTTTACATGTACATTTGCGCACGAAAAATATGGCCCGTTCGTCTATCGGTTAGGACGTCAGGTTTTCATCCTGGAAAGAGGGGTTCGACTCCCCTACGGGCTACAATTTTAAAAAAAAAAGAAATGGCAAATCACAAATCGGCTCTAAAAAGAATACGTTCAAATAACAAAAAAAGACTTTTGAATCGTTTCCAACACAAAACAACGCGTAATGCGATCAAGAAATTGAGAGATCTTACTACTAAGAAAGAAGCTCAAAAGCTATTTCCGACAGTTATTTCTTTGATTGACAAACTTACTAAAAGAAATATCATTCATTCTAACAAGGCTTCCAATATAAAGTCAAAGCTTGCGAAACATGTTGCTTCACTCTAAAAACTATTTTCACTTCATAAAAAAGGCTCCAATTGGGAGCCTTTTTTATTTACAAGTTTTACTTTGATTACGAATTCATTGAGATTAAGAATTCTTCATTACTTTGAGTACGCTTAAAACGATCATTAATAAACTCCATTGCTTCAACTGGGTTCATGTCAGCTAAATACTTTCTCATGATCCACATGCGTTTAATTGTAGTTTCATCAAGGAGTAAATCATCTCTTCGGGTACTTGATGAAATTAAGTCAATTGCAGGGAATATTCTTCTGTTTGCAATTCTTCTATCCAATTGAAGTTCCATGTTTCCTGTTCCCTTAAATTCTTCAAAGATCACCTCATCCATCTTGGAGCCTGTTTCTGTAAGTGCTGTTGCAATAATGGAAAGTGAACCTCCGTTTTCAATATTTCGAGCTGCTCCGAAAAAACGTTTTGGTTTGTGTAAAGCATTTGCATCAACACCTCCACTCAAAATTTTACCTGAAGCTGGTTGAACTGTATTGTAAGCTCTTGCAAGACGTGTGATCGAGTCCAGGAGGATAACAACATCATGCCCACATTCAACAAGGCGCTTTGCTTTTTCTAAAACAATATTAGCCACTTTTACATGACGATCTGCAGGTTCATCAAAGGTAGAAGCGACTACTTCACCATCAACATTACGTTGCATATCAGTAACCTCTTCTGGGCGCTCATCAATTAATAAAATCAACTGATACACTTCTGGATGATTGGCAGCAATTGCATTAGCAATGTCTTTTAACAACATTGTTTTACCTGTTTTGGGTTGAGAAACGATCATACCTCTTTGACCTTTGCCAATAGGAGAGAACAAGTCCATTATTCTTGTCGATATAGTACTTGACTTATCTGCGAGATTAAACTTCTCTTGAGGAAATAATGGAGTTAGGTGTTGAAAGGAAACTCTATCACGGACAACTTTAGGATCAAGCCCGTTAATTTTATCTACTTTAATCAAAGGGAAATATTTTTCCCCTTCTTTAGGGGGCCTTACTGAACCCAATACGGTATCTCCAGTTTTTAAACCAAATAAACTAATTTGTGATTGTGATGTATATACATCATCTGGGGATGATAAGTAATTATAGTCTGATGACCTTAGAAAACCATATCCTTCTGGCATAATTTCTAAAACACCTTCTGTTTGAACGATACCATTAAACTCAAAATCAGGTTGTCGGTATCGGCTTCTATTATCTTTGTTGTGATTAGATTCCTTGCGATTAACACTTTTTCCCTGATTTGCATTCGGATTATTATTGGGTTTATTGGTTGTGTGACTATTTACATTTGGATTATTCCCGTTATTTTTTGGCCCGCTCTGTTGAGGATTATTTTTATGTTTGTTGTTATTATGGTTTTTTTGAACGCCTTGCTTATTATCGTTCTGGGATTGTGGTCTAGATTTCGATACGGGAAGTGTTTTTAAAGGTACTTTTTTAGTAGGATCTACATTTTGCTTTACAGCATCGATTGGAGGTGACGTTTTGAGTTCGTCATCAGGTTTTGAGGCAATGAAATCAACGATTTGATAAATTAAATCTAGTTTTTTTAAACTAGCAATCCGTTTAATGCCAATTTTTTTTGCAATTTCTTGTAATTCGGGAAGTTTCTTTGTTTTAAGAGTAGCTATTTCGTACATGAAGTTTTATATGAAGTTCTTTCTGAGGATTTAAGATTAAATACTCAAAGTATTTTATTTTGTGGAGTCACAATATTACAATTTTTATTTTAAAAAGGTTGCTTTTAAAAAAAAGTTAATTTTGTTAAAAATCATATTATGATTCAACGAATTCAATCTTTATATCTTCTTTTAGTAATTATATTATCATCCGTAACATTATATTTTTCTCTCACGAATAACTTTGAGATAGAATTAAATTTCTGGTTTTATAAGTTTTATGGGTTTTACATCATTCCAATTTTTGGATTCCTTTCATTGTTGTTTTACTCAAAGAGAAAGGTTCAATCGATCCTTTGTTTACTATTAATTCTATTTAATATTATTGTGATTACATTTTATGTTTTAAAAGTATTTCAAGGAAACATAAATAGGATTATTTTAATTGTAGTTGGAGTCTCTTTCTTGGAGTCTGTTTTACTAATTTTAGCACGGAGTGCTATTGATAAAGATGAAAAGTTAGTCCGCTCAATCGACCGCATTCGTTAGGAGACCTCTAACTCCAAGTTCAATTGCCTCTAAGTTTTGAATTTTACCCTTGTCTATTTCAAAACGAAGCATCGTTCGTATCTTATGAAAACCAGAAATTCCTGCAGCTCCCGGATTCATATGTAAATGATTGTTTTTCTTATCTTGCATTACTTTTAGAATATGAGAATGACCACAAATCAATAACTTAGGTTTGTATTTTGCAATTAATGCTCTTGCCTGCTGGTTATATCTCCCCGGATACCCGCCAATGTGAAGCATTAACACAGAAACACTTTCACAATCAAAAAAGAGCAGCTCAGGTGCTTGAAGTCTAACCTGGCGCCCATCAATATTTCCATAGACTGCTTTAAGTGGCTTTAGTGCAGCTAGATCATCTAACAACTTAGGATTGCCAATATCACCTGCATGCCATATTTGATCGGCTTTTGAAATATAGCCTGTAATTTTTTTATCTAAATAACCGTGCGTGTCAGAAAGTAATAAAATTTTCTTCAATGAATTAATTTATATAAAATGTTCCAATTCCATACGTTTTTGCTTTACCACTTATGATAACTCTATCTTTTTTATTTTCACAAAATAACTCCCCAAGTCGTTTTGAAACTTGGAAGGCATGTAATTGATTTTTATTCAATCTTTTGGCCCAAAAGGGGATTAAAGAGGAATATGCTGAACCTGTTACTGGATCCTCTAGAATAGTCGCTTGAGGGGTGAAAAATCGAGAAACAAAATCACAATTATCCCCTTTTGCTGAAACAATAACTCCCCCAGGATTTAAATTGATTTGATCAAAGGTATGACGATTGATTTTAAGTTTTTTAACATCTTTTTCACTATCGTAAACCAATAAATAATCTCGGGCCTTATAAACCTCCAATGGTTTAATACTTAATGAATTTTTAATGATTCTAGGAAGTTTATACACTTCAGGCATTCTTGAGGGGAAGTTTAAGTGATACATTCTATTGTTCAATTCGACTTTTAATTCACCACTTAATGTTTCAAAAACGATCGTTTCTTTTGAATAATTCAAAATAGTCTTTAAACAATGTGCGGTTGCCAGTGTTGCATGACCGCATAAATCCATTTCAATATCTGGAGTAAACCATCGTAGATGTATTCGATCTTTTTTGTAAATAAAAAAGGCTGTTTCGGAAACGGCATTCTCCATGGCGATATTTAATAAAGTCTTATCGGGAAGCCATTCCGATAGAGGAACAACACATGCAGAATTACCACCAAATATTTTATCTGTAAATGCATCTATCTGATAAAAGTTGAGTTTCATTTTAAGATAACCTTATAAATTACAGATTAAACATTTTTCAATTTTAAAGGTGAATTACTTCATCATAAGCATCTGCTACAGCTTCCATCATCGCTTCACTCATAGTCGGGTGAGGGTGTACAGCTTTGAGAACCTCATGACCTGTTGTTTCTAATTTTCTTCCTAATACCGCTTCTGCAATCATGTCAGTTACACCTGCGCCAATCATATGGCAACCAAGCCATTCACCATATTTAGCGTCAAAAATAACTTTCACAAAACCATCAGAAGTTCCACTGGCTTGGGCTTTACCAGAAGCAGAAAAAGGGAATTTTCCTACCTTAACATCATAGCCTTTTTCTTTTGCTTGAACCTCAGTCATACCAACAGAGGCAATCTCGGGGAAACAATAGGTACATCCTGGTATATTTCCATAGTCAAGTACTTCAACATGTTGCCCTGCTATTTTTTCAACACATAATATTCCTTCAGCAGATGCAACATGGGCAAGTGCTTGTCCAGAAGTTATATCCCCAATGGCGTAATAGCCTGGAAGATTTGTTTGGTAAAAATCATTAACTAAAACCTTATCTCGGTCAATAACAATACCAACATCTTCTAGACCTAAGTTTTCAATATTGGTCTTTATACCAACTGCAGAAAGAACAATATCTGTTTTAATTTCTTCTTCTCCTTTTGCTGTTTTTATGGTAACGGTAACGCCTTTACCTTTGGTATTAACCTTGGTGACTTCAGCATTAGTTAAGATATTGATTCCACTTTTTTTGAAAGAGCGTTCCAGTTGTTTGGAAATTTCTTCATCTTCAACTGGCACAATACGGTCCTGGAATTCTATGATAGTAACTTCGGTTCCCATAGCATTATAAAAATAGGCAAATTCAATTCCTATAGCTCCTGAGCCAACCACTACTATTTTCTTTGGCTGGTTAGGCAAAGTCATAGCTTCACGATAGCCAATAACTTTTTTTCCATCTTGAGGAAGCGAAGGGAGTTCACGTGAGCGAGCGCCAGTGGCAATAATAATGTTTGAAGCACTGTATTCTTGAGTTTTATCGTTTAGAGTAACACTTACTTTTTTACCCGATAGAATTTTTCCATGACCACTTAAAATATCAATTTTATTTTTCTTCATCAAGAATTCTACACCTTTACTCATACCTGCTGCTACATTTCTACTGCGATTGACTACAGCATTAAAATCTTTGTCATATTCTTTAACTATCAAACCATAATCGCCAGCATGTTTTAAATAATCAAAAACTTGTGCAGACTTAATTAAGGCTTTGGTTGGAATACATCCCCAGTTCAAACAGACGCCACCTAGACTTTCCTTTTCTACAATTGCAGTTTTAAAACCTAGCTGAGAAGCTCTAATGGCAGTAACATAGCCTCCGGGACCACTTCCTAATACTATAATATCGTATGAACTCATAAATTTTAATTTAAATTCGTTGCAAATTTACAAAACTAGAGAGAATATTTTGTCTTAATCTTTTACTTCAGTAAAATCAATACTTGCAGCATTAACACAATATCTATCTCCTGTTTGAGTAGTTCCATCATTAAAAATATGTCCTTGATGACTGCTGCATTTGGAACAGATGATCTCTGTTCTTAGCATTCCATGACTAATATCTTTTATATACTCAATTGAACCAGGAATAGCTTCGTCAAATGAAGGCCATCCACAACTACTTTTAAACTTGGAAGTCGAATCATACAAGGGTTGTCCACAACCTTTACAAGTATAAGTTCCTTTTTGATAATGATCGTTAAAAACACCTGTAAATGGTGGTTCGGTTCCTTTTTGCCTTAAAACATGATACTCTTCTGAAGATAATTGTTTCTTCCACTCAGCCTCTGTTTTACTAACCATGTAATTTTTACTTTTCATTTTTTGAAATAAAATTTAGTGCTGCTGAATTTATACAATGTCTTAACCCTGTGGTTTGGGGTGGACCATCTTTAAACATATGACCCAAATGACCCCCACAGGTATTGCATTTTAATTCAGAACGGGGATATCCAATTTTATAATCAACATCATATTCTAAATTCTCCTCTATTCCTCTATCAAATGAAGGCCATCCTGTTCCAGAATCAAATTTATGTTGGGACTTGTACAAAGGAGTTCGACATCCGCCACATACGTAAGTTCCTTCCTTCTTATTTTTATTTAATGGTCCAGAAAAGGGTCGTTCGGTTGCTCCTTTTCGCAATACATTATAAGCTAAATTAGATAAAGATGACTTCCATTCTGCATCTGTTTTAACTAAAGAATATTCTTTTTTATTATTATTATTTTCTTGGGAATTACCTTGGCAAGAAATTAATAATGCAAATAATATTAAGTAAAAGTATTTTTTCATCTATTTTTTTATCAAAATTAGCAATCTTTTGTCTACTTAAAGCTTATTCTGAATTCTTATGTAAATTTAATATTAATTAATATTTTGCTTTATGAATTGATCATTTTTTATAAATAAATATTTGAAAAATGAAATTTTTAATATCATTTCTCATATTAATTATTAGCTATTGAAAAGGCAAAATATTTTTTCAAAAAAAATTAAATTAGACTAAACGAGGGTGATCAATTCATGTAAAATTTTAGTTAGCTGTTGTTTTTTAGTTACATTTAGCTATTAAAACAATTTGATGCTTGAATTGAAAATACCCTTAGAGAAAGGCAGTAAAAAAATAATAAATGCATGGGCTTTTTATGATTGGGCAAATTCTGTTTATCCTTTAGTTATTTCTTCAGCAATTTTTCCAATTTATTATGCATCTTTATTTTCAGAAGATAATTTTATTTCTTTTTTTCAATTCGAGGTAAAGAATACGGCTATGATTAGTTTTGTAACTGCAGCAGCTTTTTTCATTGTAGCTCTAATGTCGCCTTTGCTTACTGGAATTGCTGATTATATTGGAGATAAGAAGCGTTTTATGAAGATTTTTGTCTACTTAGGAGCGTTCAGTTGTATTGGATTGTATTTTTTTGAATTGAAAACTATTTATCTTGGTTTATTTATCCATTTTTTAGGCTTAATAGGATATTCGTCAAGTATTGTATTTTATAATTCTTATTTGCCTGATATCGCTTTTCCAGATCAACAAGACCGAGTTAGTGCTCGTGGATTTTCTATAGGCTATGTGGGAAGTGTAATTTTGTTATTATCTAATTTGGCAATGATAATGTATCCAGATATTTTTGGAATTGAAGGTAACAAGGTAGAAGCTTCAATTAAGGCAATGCGTTATTCTTTTATTTCTGCTGGAATTTGGTGGATTCTTTTCAGTCAGTATTCATTTTATTTTTTACCAAAGGGTAACCGAGAGGTTAAAGTAACCAAAGATATTTTTTGGAATGGGTATAAAGAATTGAAAAGTGTATGGAAGTTATTGGAAGATAATATTGCATTAAAGCGATTTCTTCCAGCCTTTTATATTTACAGCATGGCTCTTCAAACGGTTTTATTAGTAGCCGTTTATTTTGGGGAAGAAGAAATTTTATGGGGAAGCTCTAGCGAAAAAACAATGGGGCTTATTGTCAGTATTCTCTTGATTCAAATTGTAGGAATACTAGGTGCTTTTCTTACTGCAATGGCATCTGAACGCTTTGGAAACATTCGAGCATTGATTGTTGTAAATTCAATTTGGGCGACTTTATGTTGTTATGCTTATTATATTGAAACTCCAATGCAGTTTTATTTTGTTGCAGGATCAGTTGGACTTGTTATGGGAGGACTTCAAGCACTTTCTCGCTCTACTTATTCGAAGCTTATTCCAACAACAGAAGATACAGCATCTTTTTTTAGCTTTTATGATGTCACTGAAAAAATCGCGATCATAGTCGGTATGTCTTTATTTGGTGTTATTGATCAAATTACGGGAAGTATGCGAAATGCGATATTATTTTTTATGACCTTTTTCATTATTGGTGCTGTTATGTTATTGAGGGTACCACGCAAAAAATTGAGAAGTTAGTCCACTCAAAAAAAATATATGTTTTGCTGTTTTCTTAATTTAATTTGTTTCAAGAATTACTTCTAAAAATTTAATCTCATAAAATTTGTGACAGTTACATTTAAACTTTTCAAGGTATTCATCTTTATATATCTAAAGCCTGTGATTATGCAATTTATATGTTTCACCTAAATAAAAGAAAGATACGATGGCACAACTATTGCCTTTGATTAAGTAATTATATTATACTAGTTTTTATATACTTTAAAATGCTTAAAAGCCCATATATAATATAACATTAGTGACATTATGACTTAAAAAATATAAATGGCGAAATCCTTTTTTAATGCAGTAGACAACTTGTCACTGCAAGACATCGAATCCGAAGCGGATTTAATTCCTTTAATGTCAACCGAAGACGAAGAAGCGCTAGAAAGTGAAACTTTACCAGACGTTGTTCCAATACTTCCTTTAAGAAACACAGTTCTTTTTCCAGGAGTAGTAATTCCTATTACAGCCGGAAGAGACAAGTCTATTCAGTTGATAAAAGAGGCTAATAAGTCAGATAAAATTATTGGGGTAGTGGCCCAGCTTAACGAGAATGAAGAGAACCCTGGTGGAAAAGATATTTATCCGCTTGGAACAGTAGCTCAGATTTTAAGAGTTTTAAAAATGCCAGATGGTAACACGACTATTATTATTCAAGGCAAGAAACGCTTTAAAATTGATTCTATAATACAAGAAGAGCCATATCTAAAAGCTAAAATAGATGCAGTAAATGATCAGGCTCTAGAAGTTACTGATAAAGAATTTATAGCAACTATTGATTCGATAAAGGATTTAGCTCTTCAGATAATACAAGAGAACCCAAATATTCCATCAGAAGCTTCTTTTGCAATTAAAAATATTCAAACACCTTCGTTTTTAATAAATTTTGTTGCTTCAAACATGAATGTCAATGTAAAACAAAAACAAAGTATTCTGTCTGAGGTAAGCTTACATGAAAGGGCCTTGATGTGTTTAAAACACATGAATGAAGAATATCAAAAACTTGTGCTTAAAAATGATATTCAATCCAGAGTACGATCGGAAATGGATACACAGCAACGAGAATATTATTTGAATCAGCAAATGAAAACCATCCAAGAAGAGTTGGGAGGTGTTTCATACGAGGAGGAGGTTGAAGAGATGAAGGCTCTCGCTAGTGGCAAACTTTGGTCAGAAGAAGTTGGAAATTATTTTGATAAGGAATTGATGAAAATGCAGCGTATGAATCCTCAAGTTGCTGAGTATTCAATTCAACGAAACTACTTAGAGCTATTTTTAGATTTACCTTGGAATGAATTTTCTAAAGATAATTTCAATTTAAAACGTGCACAGAAAATATTAGATCGAGATCATTTTGGTCTTGAGGAGGTTAAGAAACGTGTGATAGAACACCTTGCAGTATTAAAATTAAGAAACGACATGAAATCTCCTATTTTGTGTTTGTATGGCCCCCCTGGAGTAGGTAAAACTTCGTTAGGAAAATCTATAGCAGAAGCTTTAGGAAGAGAGTATGTAAGAATTTCATTAGGAGGAATGCGGGATGAAGCTGAAATACGTGGACATCGAAAAACATATATTGGGGCATTACCTGGAAGAATTATTCAAAGTTTGAAAAAAGCAGGAACTTCAAACCCTGTTTTTGTTTTAGATGAAATCGAAAAATTATCTACTGGTTCCCAAGGTGATCCTGCTTCGGCACTATTAGAGGTGTTAGATCCCGAACAAAATGAATCTTTTTATGACAATTTCTTAGAAATGGGATATGATTTATCTAAGGTTTTGTTTGTTGCCACAGCCAACAGTCTTGGCCCCATTCATCCTGCATTGAGGGATAGAATGGAAATCATTAATGTAAGTGGTTATACTCAAGAAGAAAAAACAGGTATTGCTCAAAAGTTCTTATTACCTAAACAGTTAAAGGAACATGGGATGAATAAAAAACAGTTATCACTCAAAAAACCTTTACTTGATAAAATAGTTGAAAGCTACACAAGAGAGTCAGGTGTAAGAGGCTTGGAAAAACAAGTGGCAAAGGCAGTACGTTATGCTGCAAAATCTATTGCAATGGAAGAGGATTATAAAGTAACCCCTGAAATTTCTGATTTGACAACAATTTTGGGTCCAGAAAAAGTCCATCGCGATTTGTATGAAAACAATCATGTTGCTGGTGTAGTTACTGGACTAGCTTGGACTTCGGTAGGTGGTGATATATTGTTTATAGAATCTGCTATTTCACCAGGAAAAGGGGGTTTAAGTATTACTGGAAACCTTGGAAAAATAATGAAGGAGTCAGCTACAATTGCTTTAGAATATATTAAAGCTAATGCAACATTTATGGGACTTGCTGATTTTAAATTCGATAAATTCAGTGTTCATATTCATGTTCCAGAAGGAGCTACTCCTAAAGATGGTCCTAGTGCAGGAATTACAATGTTAACTTCTTTAGTTTCGTTATTTACACAAAAACGGGTTAAAAAGCACTTGGCCATGACAGGAGAGATTACCCTGAGAGGCAAAGTATTACCTGTAGGAGGGATTAAAGAAAAAATTCTTGCTGCTAAGCGCTCCAAAATAAAAGAAATTATTCTTTGTGAGGACAATAGTAAAGACATTGATGATATTAATCCTAAATATTTAAAAGGACTTCAGTTTCATTATGTAAGAGAAATGCAGGAAGTTTTATCCTATGCAATAACCACTCAAAATGTAGTTAATGCGAAGAGCTTAAGTCCTAATTAAAGAAAAGGTTATTTTTGATTTATGAAGAAAATAATTATTGCAATCGATGGCTTTGCTGCAACAGGTAAAAGTACTTTGGCAAAAAAAATTTCTACTTCTTTAGGTTACGTATATGTTGATACGGGAGCTATGTACCGGACCGTTACTTATTTTGGGCAACAGCAAAATTCAGGAAACAGTATTGATGTAGAGCAATTGGTAGATTCTCTTTCTCAGGTTAAAATTTATTTTAAAAACAGTGATCATGGACAACAAATATTTCTGAATGGCGAAAATGTATCTTCAAAAATTCGTGATTCTAAAGTAAATAATGCCGTTAGCGATATAGCAAGTGTCAAAGAAATAAGAGATTTCTTGGTAGCCCAGCAACGTCAAATGGGAAAGGGTAAAGGGATTGTGATGGATGGAAGAGATATAGGGACTGTTGTTTTCCCTAAAGCTGAATGTAAATTTTTTCTAACTGCTTCTCCAGAAATTAGAGCTAGGCGACGTCATAAGGAACAACTTGAGGTAGGTAACCTAGAGTCTTTTGAGGCAGTAATTGAAAATGTTAAAGCTCGTGACTATAAAGACTCAACACGTCTTATTAATCCTCTTAGAAAAGCAGAGTCAGCTACAGAGATTGAAGTGAGTAACCTATCTATTGAAGAAGTTTATCAAAAAATGATAACTCAGATAAACTATACTATTAGAGTGTAATTTACTACATAAAAAAACTATCTAATATTTGTTTATCAATTGATTAAGGCTATATTTGCACGCTTTTAATTGGGAGGAAAAACCGAAAGCAACAACAATTTTATTAATAACTTCTGTGTCTGCAATTAAGGTTTCCCATACACAGAATACAAATCACATCGGAAATGGCCAAAAAACCAACCGAAAAGCCGGTAGCAAAAAGCGCTGAGCCTAAGAAAGCAGTAAAAGTTAAAAAAACAACTACTAAAAAAACAACTGCTAAAAAAACAACTACTAAAAAAACCATTGATAAAAAAGTATCTTCTGAAGTTACAGAAATAGATTCTGCTCCTTTAGTTAAAGAGACTGTTGCTGTGGTTGAAGAAACATCTCTTGTATCCGAAACAACTACAGATATCGCAGTGACAGAAGAAGATAAAGTTTTAAAAGTTGATGAAAAAGCAGTACAAGCTGACTTTCTTGATAAATTTAACTGGCACAATTACCAAGAGGGAATCGATTTAATCGAAGACAAACAGCTTGATGAATTTGAAAAATTAGTAAAAGATAATTTTGTTGATACTTCAGATGAGGATGTAATTGAAGGAGAAGTGGTTTACATGACAGAACGTGAAGCCATTATTGATATTAATGCTAAATCTGAGGGTGTTATTTCACTTAACGAATTTCGTTACAACCCCGACCTAAAAGTAGGTGATAAGGTGGAAGTTATTGTTGATATTCGCGAAGACCGCACTGGTCAATTGGTACTTTCTCATCGAAAAGCACGAGTAATTAAAGCCTGGGAACGTGTCAACAATGCACACGATAATGCTGAAATCGTTAGTGGTTTTGTGAAATGTAGAACTAAAGGGGGTATGATTGTCGATGTTTTCGGAATTGAAGCTTTCTTACCTGGTTCACAAATTGATGTTAAACCGATTCGTGATTATGACCAATATGTGAATAAAACAATGGAATTTAAAGTTGTGAAAATTAATCACGAGTTTAAAAACGTTGTTGTTTCTCATAAAGCTTTAATTGAAGCGGATATTGAAGAGCAGAAAAAAGAGATTATCGGTCAATTAGAAAAAGGACAAGTACTTGAAGGTACTGTGAAAAATATCACTTCATATGGTGTTTTTATTGACCTTGGAGGTGTAGACGGATTAATTCATATCACTGATCTGTCATGGAGTCGAATTAATCATCCTAGTGAAATTTTAGAATTGGATCAAAAATTAAATGTTGTAATTCTTGATTTTGATGACAATAAGTCACGCATTCAATTAGGATTAAAGCAATTGAGTAAGCACCCATGGGATGATATTTCTAATACACTTAAAGAAGGTGAAAAAGTTAAAGGTAAAGTTGTTGTTATTGCAGACTATGGTGCTTTTGTGGAAATCGAAGAAGGTGTTGAAGGCTTAGTTCACGTTTCTGAGATGTCTTGGTCAACTCACTTGCGTTCTGCACAAGATTTCGTTAAAGTTGGTGATGAAGTAGAAGCAGTCATATTATCTATCGATCGTGAGTCAAGAAAAATGTCCTTGGGGATTAAGCAAATTACACCAGATCCATGGACAGATATTACTTCTAAATATCCAATTGGATCAAAGCATTCTGGTTTGGTAAGAAACTTTACTAATTTCGGAGTCTTTATCGAATTGGAGGAAGGTATAGATGGATTAGTTTATATTTCTGACTTGTCTTGGACAAAAAAGGTAAAGCACCCCTCCGAAGTTCTCGCTTTAGGTGATAAAATTGAAGTAATTGTTTTGGAGTTAGATGTTGAAGGACGTAAATTAAGTCTAGGTCACAAACAAACTAAAGATAATCCTTGGGATAAATATGAAAAAGAGTTTGGACTAGATTCCGAGCATAGCGCAAAGATCACAGAAATGGTTGATAAAGGAGCTACAATTCATTTTAATGAAGATATTATCGCTTTTGTCCCTTCACGTCATTTAGAAAAAGAAGATGGATCTAAATTAGGAAAAGGTGAAGAAGCTGTTTTTAAAATCATTGAATTCAATAAAGAATTTAAAAGAGTAGTAGCATCGCACACTGTACTTTTCAGAGAGCAAGAAATCAAAAACTTTAAACGAAGCCCTAAGAACGTTGCTTCCGCTAATGCCGATAAAACTACTCTTGGAGATTTAGATGCTTTGGCAAATTTAAAAGAACAAATGAATAATGATAAATAATTATCATTTGTGATATACATTTTAAAAACCCTCCATTAGGAGGGTTTTTTTTATACTTTAGAAAATAATACTTTTGTATAATATTACATTTATGACACCTAAAGTCCTTCTTAGCGAAAAAAAAGTTAGCATTATGTTAAACAGGCTATGTTGTCAGTTAATAGAATGTCATGGAGACTTTTCTCAGACTGTTTTGGTAGGCCTCCAGCCAAGAGGAGTGTTACTTCTAAATCAACTCGTTCAATTACTTAAAGAAAACGGTATACTTTCCATTCAAAAAGGAAAACTAGACACTACCTTTTTTAGAGATGATTTTCGAAGAAATGAAATTCCTCACAATGCCAATACTACAGAAATGGAAATTAACATAGAAGGAAAAAATGTTGTTTTGATCGACGATGTTTTATTTACAGGAAGAAGTATACGATCTGCACTTACTGCAATTGATAGTTACGGCCGACCCAATTCTATTGAATTGTTAGTTCTTGTTGATCGACGTTTTAGTCGTCACCTCCCTATTCAACCTGATTACTTAGGAGCTCAAATCGATGCTTTACAAGGAGATAAAGTAAAAGTAGTGTGGTCAGATAATACATCAAATAATATTGTTTACCTAGAAAAACAAAACCAATGAAAACCTTAAGTGTTTCTCACCTTTTAGGGATAAAGAATCTTAAACTAGAAGATTTGCACTTAATTTTTGAAACGGCAAATCATTTTAAAGAAGTTATTAATCGACCAATAAAAAAAGTACCTAGTCTTAGGGATATTACAATTGCTAATCTATTTTTCGAAAATAGTACTCGGACAAAACTATCTTTTGAGTTAGCTGAAAAACGTCTCAGTGCAGATGTAATAAATTTTTCAGAAGCTCATTCTTCAATTAATAAAGGCGAGACATTAGTGGATACAGTTAATAATATTTTAGCAATGAAAGTAGATATTGTAGTAATGCGACACCCGAATTCGGGAGCAGCCCATTACATTTCTAAACATGTCAAATCGTGTATTATTAATGCAGGAGATGGGACTCACGAGCATCCATCACAAGCCTTACTTGACACATTCTCACTTCAAGAAAAATTTGGTGACTTAACAGGAAGACGCATAGCTATTGTTGGCGACATCCTTCATTCAAGAGTTGCCTTATCAAATATATATGCTTTAAAAATGTTGGGAGCTGAGGTGCGTCTTTGTGCCCCTAAGTCTTTACTTCCTAAACACATTGAATCAATGGGCGTGAGTGTTTCAACAGACTTAATGGAAGTTTTGAATTGGTGTGATGCAGTCAATATGCTTCGTGTACAAAACGAACGTATGGAGTTGAGTTATTTTCCAAATACACGTGAGTACAGTCAAAATTTTGGCCTTACGGGAGAACGTTTATGTCAGTTAAGAAAAAAAATAGTAGTGCTTCATCCTGGACCAATTAATCGTGGGGTTGAAATCACTAGTGAAGTTGCTGATTCTGAACAGGCTATAATTTTAGATCAAGTTGAAAATGGAGTAGCAGTTCGTATGGCTATAATATACCTTTTGGCCTCTAAATTGAATATTCCTTTAAAATGATACACTGGGAAGATAATAACATAGCATATTTAAAAGCTGAAACTTTAATTCAAAACAAAGAGATTTTTTTTTCCACACTCACAGAAAGAGAGGGTTTTGATTTAATTTTGGATTGTAAAAATTATTTATTCAATCTTTCAGAATTTGAATACATTGCTTTACATCAACAAAAAGAAGGAAATTGCTTTGTTCTAATACTTTCGTCAGAACAATCACATAATTTACCGTCAGAATGGATTGCAGTTCCCACAAAAAAAGAAGCATTAGATTTTATTTCCTTTGAACAAATGCAACGTGATTTAGGCTTTTAAGATTATGGAATTAACCATATTAGGTTGTCATTCGGCAACCCCAAGAGAAAATAAGCATACAACTTCTCAGTTATTGGAAGTAGGTGGCAATCTATTTTTAATTGATTGTGGAGAAGGAACTCAAATTCAATTACGTAAATCAAAAATTAAATTTTCTCGTATTAAGCATATTTTTATTTCTCATTTACACGGAGATCATTTTTATGGTTTAATTGGACTTATAAGTACTTTTAGATTGTTAGGGAGAACTGTAGCATTAGACATTTATGGGCCTAAGGGAATAAAGGAAATTATTACATTACAATTAAAACTAGCAAAATCATGGACAGATTATCCTCTTAATTTTCATGAATTAAAAAATGATTCTAGTGATATTATTTTTGAAGATGAGACATTAAAAGTAACTACTTTGCCATTAGATCATAGGATCTATACAAATGGGTTTTTATTTGAAACGAAACCTACAAAACGTAAAATAAATTTAGAAACAATTAAAGACTTCGATTTACTCCCTATCCAATTTCAACAATTAAAGCAAGGAGCTGATATTATACTTCAAGATGGCAGAGTTATAGAAAATGATGCACTTACATTACCTCCTTGTAAATTAAAAAAATATGCTTACTGTAGTGACACAGCCTATTTCGAAACTATAGTGCCCTTGATAAAAGATGTTGATTTACTTTATCATGAAGCTACTTTTTTAGAAAAAAACAGTGAATTAGCAAGAAAAACAAAACATAGTACAGCAAAACAAGCTGCTCAAATTGCTAAAATGTCGAATGTCAAACAACTAATGTTGGGACATTTTTCTAATCGTTACCCGAATAAAGAAGATTTTATTAAAGAAGCATCAATAGTATATCAAAATGTTATTTTAGCGGAAGACCTAAAAACTTTTATAATATAACACGGATGGTTTGTAACTTGTGAAGATATGGAACAGGAAAATTTAGGATATTTACGAAAATCCTATCAAAAAGGGTCATTGAATATTAAAGACATTCAAAATGATCCCATGATTTTTTTTAAAAATTGGTTTGATCAAGCAAAAAATACTCCAGCGATTGAAGAAGCAAATGCAATGACTCTTTCAACTTTAGGGCTGGATGATTTTCCTAAATCTAGAATTGTTCTCTTAAAAGCATTCAATGAGCAAGGATTTGTTTTTTACACCAATTATCAGAGTGAAAAAGGAACAGCTATAGCTCATCACTCTAAAGTTGGTTTATCCTTTTTTTGGCCATCACTTGAGAGGCAAGTAATTATTAAAGGAGAAGCCATGAAGGTAAGCGACGAAGCATCCAATTCATATTTTCATTCTCGGCCCAAGGGAAGCCAAATTGGAGCGATAGTGTCCGATCAAAGTAAAGTTATTTCTGATCGCTCTATTATGGAAGCTAAGTTAGGGGCTTTAGAAATTGAATATGCGGAAAAAAGTGTGCCACGTCCAGAACATTGGGGTGGATATGTCGTTGTCCCTCAGTGTATTGAATTTTGGCAAGGCAGACCGAATCGTTTACACGATCGAATTCGTTGTCATGCTCAGGGTGATTTTTGGAATATTGAACGTTTAGCTCCTTGATATGAAAGAATTGATTCTTTTGCGTCACGCAAAGTCTTCATGGGAATATGCAGTTTCTGATCGAAACCGACCACTTACAGAAAAAGGAATGAATCGAATTACAAAAATGGCTATGGCAAGCTCTACTCTTTTTAAAAAACAAGAAATTATTTTTTCAAGCCCAGCAAATCGAGCGATGCATTCAGCATTAATCCTTATGAATACATTACAGATTGATCTTAAAAAATTTAAAGTGAATGAAACGCTTTATACTTTTGATTTGTCTTCTGTGCTTCATTTTATTTATTCCATAGGAGATCATCATGAAAAAGTCATTTGTGTGGGGCATAATCCCGCCTTTACTTCTGCAATAAATTACTTAAGTGACACAAAAATAGGAAATCTTCCTACTGCAGCCTGGGCAAGAATTCTATTTTCAGAGACTCAATGGTCAAAAGTGACTAATGGGAAATGTAATTTAGGTTTACCAAAAGAGATTTTATAATAATATGAAAGAAGATGAACTTTACATAAATCGTGAAATTAGTTGGTTAGATTTTAATGCCAGAGTACTTCAAGAAGCAGCAGACCAAAAAGTTCCTCTTTTGGAGCGTCTAAGATTTATAGGAATTTTTTCAAATAATTTGGATGAATTTTTTCAAGTAAGATATGCTACAGTCCAAAGGATCGCTCAATCTGACAAAACAGGGAGAAAGATTTTTGGAGGTAAAAATGCTAAAGATCTGTTAAAAGCAATTACTCAAAAAGTAATTGTACAACAAAAAGAAACAAACAAAATCCTTTCAGACATTAAAAAGGAGCTTGAAAAGGAGCAGATTTATTTTGTCAATGAAAAAAACGTTTTTGAAGAACATCAAGAGTTTCTAAAAGAATACTTTATTCAAAAAGTTAGTCCTGCTTTAATGACAATTATCATTTCAGATAACCTTGCTCAAGATCTATCGAATAATCATGCTTTTTTAGCTGTAAAATTATCTTTTCCTGATCCTAAGCAGCTCAAAAATCAATATGCCTTAATAGAGATTCCAACAGAATTGGATCGTTTTATTGTATTACCCTCGATAGGTAATAAAAAATATGTCATGTTTTTAGACGATTTGATTCGTTATCATTTTCATTTAATTTTTAATTTCTTTGAGTATTCAAATATTGAAGCCCATATGATTAAGGTTACCAGGGATGCTGAACTGGATATGGAAGGAGATGTTTCAAAAAGTTACATTAATAAAATTGTTGAGAGTGTAAGGGAGCGAATTTTGGCAGAGCCAGTTCGTATGGTATATGACAAAGAAATTCATTTAGAGACGTTAACTACACTTAAAGGTTTGATGGGAATTGATTCTACTGATAGTTTGATTCCAGGGGGAAGGTATCATAACAGAAAGGACTTTATGAATTTCCCTCAATTAAATAGAAACGATCTACAGTATAATAAAATGCTTCCTATACCCATTGAAGGACTGTCTCTAGAGAAAAGTATTTTTAAAGCTATAGAGGAAAAAGATTATCGATTATATACTCCTTATCATAGTTTCTCATTTGTGATTAAATTTTTAAGGGAAGCCGCTTTAGATCCAATAGTCAACTCAATTAAAATAACTATTTACCGTTTATCTCAACTTTCTAATGTAGCAAGTGCTTTAATTAATGCAGCCAAAAACGGGAAGAAAGTGTTGGTTCAAATTGAACTTCAAGCACGTTTTGATGAAACTAATAATATTATCTATGCAGAACAAATGCAAGCGGCAGGGGTTGAGTTGATTTTTGGAATCCCCGGATTAAAGGTGCACTCAAAAATTTGTGTAGTAGAAAAAAGAATAGAAGGAAAAAATAAACGTTACGGCTTTATAAGTACAGGAAATCTTAACGAGGATACTGCCAAGATTTATACTGATTATACACTTTTTACTTCAAATCCTGAGGTTCTTAAAGAAGTTAATAAGGTTTTTAATTTTCTTCAAGTACACTACAAACTAAAAAAATACAAGCACTTAATTGTTTCCCCTCATTACACCCATGCAGCATTGGTGAAAATGATTAATAAAGAAATAGAAAACAAAAAGGCTGGTTTGCCTTGTGGTATTAAATTGAAACTGAATGCCATCACTAATTTTTCTATGATAAACAAACTCTATGAGGCAAGTCAAGCTGGAGTTTCAATTCAAATGGTGGTTAGAGGAATATGCTGTTTAATTCCTGGGGTAAAGGATATGAGTGAAAATATTGAAGTGATAAGTATCGTTGACCGCTATTTGGAACATCCTCGTTTATACATTTTCGAAAATGGAGGAAAACAAAAAGTATATATTTCCTCTGCAGATTTCATGACTCGAAATATAGAAAATAGAGTAGAGGTTGCCGCCCCTATTTATGATGTAAGTCTTAAAAAACAAATAATTGACGTTTTTGACATTATTTGGATGGATAATGTAAAATCTAGGATAATCAATAAAAAACCTCAAAATAAATTTAGAAAAACTTCTGATAAACCTGTGCGATCTCAGTGGGCTATTTATGACTATTATAAAAAGCTATAGTCATGAAGATTAGAAAATACGCTGCTATTGATATAGGTTCTAATGCATTAAGAATGTTAGTGTCCAATGTTGTGGAGCATGAAAAGGAAATAGTTTTTTTAAAAAATGCATTAGTTCGTGTTCCTATAAGATTAGGAGATGACGCATTTGTAAAAGGAAGAATATCTGATAGTAATATCAAACGAGTTATAAAATCAATGAAGTCTTTCAAATTATTAATGGAAGTCCATGGTGTTAAAGAATATCTTGCCTACGCAACTTCTGCACTGAGAGATGCTGAAAACGGAACAAATGTTATCCAAAAAGTTCTTGAAAAAGCAAGAATGAAAATTGAAATTATTGATGGTAAAAAGGAAGCTAAAATCATTTCCAACACCAATGTTTTTGATACTATTAGTAAAGAAAAAACTTTTCTCTATGTAGATGTTGGAGGTGGAAGTACCGAGTTTACTGTTTTGATAAAAGGAAAAAGAGTATATTCAAAATCGTTTAAAATTGGAACGGTTCGTTTGTTGAATTATAAGGTGAATGATGAAACTTGGCAAGCTGCAGAAGCATGGGTTAAGAAGCATACATCAGAACATGAAAAAATCTATTTACTGGGTACAGGAGGGAATATCAATAAGCTTTATAAAATGGCTGGGATTAAAGAAGGGCGTCCACTCAGTTACCTTACTCTCTCCTCTTTATTTAATCAATTAAATTGTCTCACTTATGAAGAAAGAATTATAAAAATTGGATTGAATCCAGACAGATCCGATGTTATTATACCAGCGACCAAATTATTTTTAAAAATCCTAAATTGGAGTGGTGCAAAGGTCATTTATGTTCCCAAAGTAGGACTTTGTGATGGCATGATTAGGGAGCTTTGTCAAAAATAAATAGGAGATACAGATCTTTAGAAATCTAAATCAAATGTAGTTCGAAGCTTTTCTAAAGCAGGGTTAATTTTTAATAAATATTGGTATTTTTCGTTTGGTGAAAACACACTTTCTTCTCTTATTTTTTCAGTAACCTCTAGTTTAATAGTGATACTTTGATTGTTTAGGGCATTACGTAAAAAGGGAAGTAAGCGCTCCATTTCACTTATCATTTCAACTTGATTCATTTTATTGGCAACAGAAAAAATGAGTTCAAAACCACTACTTTTAATTACTTTATTCATGCCTAAAATAGAAGCAATATTGTTTTTCCCTTCCTTTTTAACATCTTCTAAATATTGATTCCATAGTGTTTCTATTTGATGGAGTTCAAAGGGATCTTCGGGAATTTTAGTTTCTATAACTTTAGGTTGACTTTTCTCTTTGGCTGCTTTCTTTAGAGCGATACTAGAAAGGGAAAAGCCTGAAACTCTATTGGATGATGCTTTAGAAGATTTATATTCTTGAATTTTGGATTCAACTTTTGGTACTTCAGTTTTTGGAGGTGTATTTTTACTAAGCTTTTCTTTAATTACTTTTGGAGTAGAATAAGGTGTGACATCTATTTTTGGAGAAGACGTTTCTTCTTTTTTTAGAAGGGACTTATTTTTTAATTTAGATGCGGGTATTATGTATCCTTTTTTTTTTCTCCATTAAAATGGAGCGAGGCAAGTTGCATCAAGCAGAGTTCAACGTGAACCCTCTTATTTTTACAATTTTTATATCCAATTTCGAAGGTATTGATTAAACATATAGCGTCTAGCAGATAATCCGAGGTTAGTGAAGTAGTTAAGTTGGTGTAGACTTCTTTTATACTAGATCCAACTTCCATTAAGCTTAAGGTTTTCGGATCCTTAGCCAACATTAAATTTCGAAAGTGATCTCCTAAGCCACTGATAAATTGTAAGTTATCAATACCTCTGTGAAGCAATTTATCATAAGTAGTTAAAATTCGAGGAATATCATTTTTAAAAATCATATCACCAAGATCTGCATATGTTTGGTGGTCAAGAATATTTAAATTATCAGCCACAGCAACCGCAGTTAAATTACCTTGTGTAAAACTAACCATTCTATCAAAGATGGATAAAGCATCTCTTAATGCACCCTCAGCTTTTTGTGCAATTAGATATAAAGCATTTTCTTCAAAAAACAAGTTTCTATCAGATGCAATCTTTACCAAATACTTTTGGATGTCTAGTATTGATATTCTTTTGAAATCATATACTTGACAACGAGAGAGAACTGTTGGAATGATCTTATTCTTTTCGGTTGTGGCTAAAATAAAAATTACATGCTTTGGAGGTTCCTCTAAGGTTTTAAGAAATGCATTAAAAGCTTGTGAAGAAAGCATGTGTGCTTCATCTATTATATACACCTTGTGAGTTCCAATTTGCGGAGGAATTCGTACTTGCTCATTAATTTTACGAATGTCTTCAACGGAATTATTGGAAGCAGCATCCAATTCAAAAATATTGAATGAATAGTCTCCATCTTTAGTTGAAGTGTTACTGTTTATTTGTTTTGCTAAGATTCTGGCACAGGAAGTCTTTCCAACCCCTCTTGGACCACAAAAGAGTAATGCCTGTGCCAATTGATTTGTATCAAGGCAATTTTGTAAGGTTTTTGTAATACTTTCTTGTCCTACTACTTCCTTAAAAGATCTGGGTCTATATTTTAAAGCTGATACAACAAATGCGTCCATGTAATACAAAGATATAAATCAAGAGAGTTTTCTCTATTTATGTATGAGGATATTCCCCTTTAATTATTAACAAAAGGCTAACTTTGCACTGCAGGCCATCTTATCGCTCTTTTCTAATGAATTGAGAGGAAAGTCCGGACACCACAGAGCAGCATAGCGGGTAACACCCGCCCTTTGAAAGAAGCGGACTAGTGCAACAGAAAGCAAGTACAGTTCGGCTGTAGTGAAACCAGGTAAACTCTATGCGGTGCAACGCCAAGTATATCTACAATTAAGAGCGGCTCGTTCAATGTAGAAGGGTAGGCGGCTTGAATGTGAAAGTAATTTTACATCCAGATAAATGATAAGACTCGACAGAATCCGGCTTATCGGCCTGCTTTTTTACTCAAAAAAGGAAAATACACTACCACCATAGTTTCTTGAAAAATTAAAACCTTGTCCCTTGGATAGATCAATGAAATTACTATGCTCAAAAATAATTGTACCATTTTTTTTTAGATTTTTTCTTGCTTGATCCAAAAGTATCAAATAAGTTTCACCAAACCAATCATAGGGGGGGTCAGCAAATATCAAATCATAAGAAGCTATATTTTTTTCAAGAAAAGTAATTGATTCGCCCTGTAAACAATTAATGTCTAATTCAAGTTCAGCTGCAGTTTTTTGTGTAAAATTTATGCAATGACGATTTTGATCAACTGCTAAAATTTTTTTTACCCCACGTGAAGCAAACTCGTAACTAATGTTTCCAGTGCCAGAAAAAAGGTCTAAAACCTCTAAGGACTTTAAATCCATTCGGTGTTGAAGTATGTTAAAAAGTCCTTCTTTTGATCGATCTGTTGTTGGGCGAACAGGTAATTTTTTTGGTGCAGAAATTCTACGTCCTTTGTGTGTCCCTGAAATGATTCGCATTAGCTAAAACATTTTGACAAAAAAGGAGCATTATGATTTTCGACAGCCTGTTTGCCGATAATGAACTCTTGATGAAAATGAATATTTTGATGGTAAATTTTAATTGCATTATAAAATGAATTAAATAAATCAATTTTACCTAAAAAGATAATATCAAAAGCATTGCTTTCTAATTTAAATTGTTCGACTACAAAAAAGGTATAATAAAGAAATTCATCTTCACTTAGAACGCTAAATCTATTATGAAAAACAATAGATTTATCCATAGTTAAAAATAGATCCATACAGTCTTTTTGAAGATGAATATATAATTGAGTTTTTGTAGTTGCTATATTTAATATAGTTCTTGAAAGTAATGAATTGTAATGTGTTTCTTGAAAATCATTTATAATATCTTCTAAAATTATTTTTACCTTTTTGGGATAAGAATAAACATTTACAAGGTTACTTTGATCTGGCGCATCATATTGAAAATAAGATTTTCTGTTGTTTGTTTTGTAATGTTTTAAATAGCGTTCCAAATTGGCTTCATCGAAGAGGGCTTTTGGCACAAAAGTAGATGGGTCCTCAAAGTGAACGAGACTAATAGAGGAAAATGTATTTTTTGGATAGCAGTCTATAAGTTCTTCAAAAGCTTTTTTAAATTCTTTCTGGTCATTATTTGTAGGTAAAAAATCTATTTTGCTTTTGCTACAAAAAGAAAATCCATTCGCAAAAGAGTGAATGGATAATTCATTATGTTGTATGATTTTATTCCTATTTGGCATCAAAAATGGTTGGCCAGTTTCCATTAGTACTAATAGTGGTAAGGGATCCCAAAACAATTTCGGGACCATTAACACCATCTACAGCTATAGTTTCGTTCTCCTGCTTAATTAGATCTTTATTTTGGTCAAAAAGGATCACACTTTTTTTAACTTTAACTTCAAATACAGGAACTTTATATCCGTTCTTATCAATTACTTTTGATGCAATTTCAAATTTTTGTCCGTTCACTCCATTAATAGGGATAAAAGCCATTTCTTTATATTCATCGGAATTTTTAAAAAGGGAATCTTTTACTTCAACTGTTCCTAATGTATCTATAACGACTACTTCACGAAGCATATCTATTCTGTATATCCGGTCGTATTCTAAAAATGAAGAATCTCTCTTTTCAATAAGTGTAAAATGCCCTTTATCTACAAATTCTATCAAACTGTCGAAATTATTAGAAAAAACACCTTTAACATCTTTGTAAGCAATTTGAGCCGATCTAATATCTTTTAAACGATCAATTACTGTCGCGTAACGTTCGTTTTTCTTTTGATTGAATTGTAAGGGACCATTGATAGAATCATAAATCTTGTAAGCAAAAAATATAGATGCTACCCATAGAATGACTTGAATGCCTATTTTCATTGTTTTATGTAAATTTATTAAAACAAATCTACAAATTTTTTTGACTCAGAAAAGTATTTAAAATGATTTATATTTAGACTTTATTTACTTTATGACCCAAGAGAAATTTCTTCACGAACTCGAAACTAGTTTTCCTTTTCCCCCAACTAAATCTCAGATTGAATGGTTTCCTCAGATTACTAATTTTATTTTTTCAAAAGAAAAGAATACTGCATTTTTGTTAACAGGTTATGCAGGAACGGGGAAAACAACTTTAATAGGTTCTTTAGTTAAACAACTGAAGCTTGCTGATCATAAAGCAATTTTAATGGCACCAACAGGACGAGCGGCAAAAGTTATGTCAACTTATTCAAGATTTTCTGCAAAAACGATTCATAAACAGATTTATTATCCTAAGCCTGAATCAAGAGGTAAAATGCAGTTTCAGCTTAAAGCAAATAAATTTCGTAAAACTATTTTCATTATTGATGAGGCTTCAATGATTGGAGATGATCGACAAAATGCAAAACTTTTTGAAAATGGGTCTTTACTTCATGATGTTGTTCAATATGTTAGTAGTGGAGATCAATGTAGGTTAATTTTTGTAGGTGATCCAGCACAATTACCACCGGTTCACCTAAACATAAGTCCAGCATTAGACCCAGAAGAGTTAACACAGTTTCATTTTGATAAAATATACAGTGTAAAATTAGATGCAGTAGTTCGTCAAGCAAAAGACTCTGGAATATTAAATAACGCTACACTCCTGCGCTCACAATTAAACAATAATGTTTACGATCAATTTAAATTTAATGTCAAAGGTTTTTCAGATATTTTATATACTAACAATGGGATGGATCTTTTTGAGGCAATTGAAAATGCATTTAGAGACTCTGGGACAGATCAAACAATCTTTATCGTTCGATCTAATAAGCGTGCTAATATCTACAATGAAAATATCAGAAAACGTGTTTTGGGACTTGAAGATGAACTTTCTGTTGGAGATCAATTAATGGTTGTAAAGAATAATTATTTCTGGTTAACACCAGAATCCAAGCCTGGATTTATTGCTAACGGAGACGTGGTTCGAGTGGATGCAATTCAGTCTAAAAAAGAGCTCTATGGATTTTCTTTTGCTGAGGTATCAGTAAGTTTGGTTGATTACCCAGAAGAAGATTCGTTTGATACAGTATTACTTTTAAATACATTAAAGTCAGAAACACCTTCACTTTCCTACGAAGAAGGCAATCGATTATATCAGGAAGTTTTAGAAGATTATGCTTCAGAAAAGTCTAAATACAAAAAATTTTTAAAAGTCAAGAATAACTCTTATTTCAATGCCTTACAAGTAAAGTATTCTTATGCAGTAACTTGTCATAAATCACAAGGAGGGCAATGGGAAAATGTATTTATTGAAAAACCATATCTTGCAGAGGGGCCAGATAGGGATTACCTTCGATGGTTATATACAGCAATAACACGTGCTAAAAAGCAACTATTTATGATTGGTTTTCCAGATGACGATTTTCTAACAATTGAATGAAAATGATGCGTATTTTATCTAGATTTTTATTTAATTTTTTATTAAGATGGGAATTGGTAGGAACTTTTCCTAAAATACCTAAATATATTGTTGCTGTAATTCCTCATACTAGTTGGTTAGATTTTTTCATTGGCATATTGGTTAGAAGTGTTTCTGGTGAAATGATTAATTTTGTTGGGAAAAAGGAATTATTTAGCCCTTTAACATCTTGGTTTTTCAAAGGCATGGGGGGTGCTCCTATAGATCGATCAGGAAATACAGGTTCAGTAGATTCAATGGTTGCAGTTTTTGAAGCACATGAAAAATTTAGAATTGCACTTGCTCCTGAGGGAACACGTGAAAAGGTGACAAAATTGAGAACGGGTTTTTATCACATCGCAAAAAAGGCTAAAGTACCTATTGTTCCTGTTAGTTTTGACTATGCAAATAAAAGGGTCAAAGTCCATCCCATTTTTTATCCAACAACAGATGAAAAAAAAGATTTTAAATTCTTTGAGGGACTGTTCAAAGGGGTAAAGGGATATTCCCCAGAGAAGAGTTTCTAACTATTCTTTGATATCTAGAGCATGATAAACCTGATGTACATCCTCGTCCTCTTCAATTTTCTCAATCAGACTTAAAACTTCCTGCTGTGCTTCTTTATTAAGTTGTTTAGTAATTTGAGGGATACGATCAAAACCAGAAGAGAGAATTTCAAATGACCTTCGCTCTAACTCTTTTTGTAATTCACCAAAGTTTTCGAAAGGAGCATATAATAATAATCCATCCTCGTCAACAAAAACTTCCTCTACTCCGTAATCGATGAACTCAAGTTCAATTTTTTCTAGATCAAGGCCAGTTTGATCAATCCTAAAGTTACAGATCCGATCAAACATGAATTCTACTGACCCTGCTGTACCAAGATTTCCATTTGCTTTATTGAAATAAGATCGAACATTAGCAACCGTTCTGTTATTGTTGTCTGTAGCAGTTTCTACTAAAATAGCAACACCATTTGGAGCGTAACCTTCAAAGAGAACTTCTTTAAAGTCACTGGTATCTTTATCAGAAGCCTTTTTTATGGCGCGCTCAACATTTTCTTTAGGCATGTTGGCAGCTTTTGCGTTTTGAATTACAGCTCGAAGTCTTGAATTATTTTCAGGATCTGGACCTCCTTCTTTAACAGACATTACAATGTCTTTCCCAATTCGAGTAAATGTTTTGGCCATTGCAGACCAGCGTTTCATTTTTCTTGCTTTTCGAAATTCAAAGGCTCTTCCCATTATGTTTTATTTTGAGCTAAAATAAAAAAATTAGCGGTGCTTTCTTGAGTCAACTAAGGTAAGATCATCGATTATATTTGTATAAGAGGGGAGTAGGTTGCTTGGAAGCTTATTCTCTTTGGGTAAAGTAGCTAAATACCGAATTTTATTGGAAGTAAATACTTGTTTAAATATCCCTGGTTTATAATGTCTTTTTTCTACAATTGTTTTAATAAAATCAAAATGTGAAATCAAATCGGAACTCCCTAAATGAAAAATACCTGTCCTCTGTTGATTGATTAAATAATGTATTTGTTGACTTAATCGGATATCGCTATTTACATTTATAATGGTATTTGGAAAAACTTCAATAGGGAGATCTTCTCTTAAAGCAGTGTCAATTTCAAGAGTACGTGGGGCATTTAATCCAAAAATCATAGGCAATCTTGCAATGGTATATTTACCAGTAGCAAGACGCATTAGTTGATTTTCAATTTTTATCTTGAAACGTCCGTAAATACTTTCTGAGAGCGTTTTGTCATATTCATAAGATGGGTAATGTAGGAAAGAGTCAAAAACATTAGCAGAAGATAAAAACAGAATTCTACAATTTTTATTTTTTATATAATCTGCTAGAAAGCTGTGTGTTTCTAATTGCGCGTTAAAATCACCTCTTAAAGAGGATATTATCAGTTTAGGTTGTACTTCTCCGAGAATGACTTGAGGACTATCTTCTTCGATATTCAATGGAAAGAAGTGCTTATTTTTAGTAAAATATTTGGATGAATTATAGGTGGCAAATGTATTGTAATAGGGAGCTAATTCTTTGTAAAGAGTATTCCCAATATAACCACTCCCGCCTAATATTAAAATAGATTTCAAGATTTATTTTTTTATGAAGGGTAGTTTTACAACTCGTGCAAAACAATTTTTTTCTCTAATACGTATTATAATTTCAGTATCGAGATTAGAATAATTTTTAGCCACATACCCTAAGCCTATTCCTTGAGACAAGATTGGAGAATGTGTTCCTGAAGTTACATTTCCGATTAATTCTCCTGAACGATTAACAATCTCATACCCTGATCTTGGAATACCCTTTGTATCCAGAACAAATCCAACTAACCTTTTTGAAATTCCTTGTTGCTTTTGGAGTTTTAACATTTTAGAATTAAACGTTCCAGTTTCAAGTTTTGTGACCCATCCTAACCCAGCGGCAAGGGGAGAGGTGTGGTCATTTATTTCATTACCATATAAGCAATAGCCCATTTCTAAACGTAGTGTGTCGCGAGCAGCAAGTCCAGCAGGAACGATATTAAATCCCGATCCAGCCTCCATAATAGCACGCCATATTTCAGGAGCTTTATTAGCTGGAAAATAAATTTCAATTCCCCCAGAACCAGTATAACCTGTGGTTGCAATCAAGGTGTTTTCACAACCTGCAAAAGTGGCTGATGTATGGGCATAATAGGGAAGATTGATTAAGCTAACATTAGTTAATTTTTGCATGGCTTCAATAGCTTTCGGTCCTTGGATGGCCAATAGAGCCGTTTCTTCAGACTTATTTTCAAGCGTTGCTCCAAAATTCAAATTATGTTTTTCTACCCAATTCCAATCTTTTTCAATGTTTGAGGCATTTACCACTAACAGATATTCAGCTTCTTTTAAGCGATAAACAATTAAATCATCTACAATACCCCCTGCTTCGTTTGGAAAATAATTGTATTGTGCCTTTCCAATGGTAATTTTTAAAATATTATTACTACAGATATATTGCAAAAGATCAAAGGCTTTAGGACCTGAAACCAAAAATTCTCCCATGTGTGAAACATCAAAAACACCTAAATTATTTCTTACAGAAAGATGTTCTTTAGTGACTCCAATGTATTGCACAGGCATTTCATATCCACCAAATGGTGTCATTTTAGCATTGAGCTCCAAATGTGTACTGTAGAGTGTTGTTTTTTTCATAATTTCATACTAAAATATAATAATGCTAATTTTAATAAAGTTAAAACGAGTTAACATGCCGCTCACATGTTTTATTGGATTACTTTTTTTATCCTTTTCTATTTTAGCTCAAAAGTCGGAACTTTCAACTGAATTTCATAAAAAAAGACGTGAACAATTACGTGAAAAACTTCCAAAAAATAGTGTGTCTATTTTTTTTTCTGCTCCAGTTCGAAATAGAGCCAATGATGTAGACTTCGAATATCACCCTGATCCAAATTTTTATTACCTAACAGGGTGGAATGAACCGCATGCAGTTTTGTTAGTTTATAGTAATCCACAAAAAGATATTGAAGGTACTTATCACGAAAAATTATACGTAAGAGATCGAGATGCTAGAAATGAAATGTGGAACGGAAAACAATTAGGCATTGAAGGGGCACAAAAAATGGGATTAGATCGAGTTACAAGTAAAACAAAATTTTCTAAAGAGCAAACTGATTTTAAAAGATTTGATACTGTTTTAATGTTCGACTTTATAAATGATGTTCGCGATGGTAGAGATGATTCAAGTGATTTATTTGATTTGCAGCAGCAGTTTAAAAAGGCGATTAATTATCCAGATAATTTTGATGCAGATCGCTATCGTCTTTATAAAAAAATACGAACGGCATCGGGTGCAGAGGTAACCAATTTAAAAAAAAGAATTTCCTTCATGATGGTTAGTGACACTACCCTAAGGCACGATCTTGTCATCCAAGATTTTATGCAGCTAGGTGATAATAAAATTCTTACAGATTTGAAGATACAGAGTGCCTTTTTGGTTAAGGATTATAATTTTGATATCGATCAATTAACATATATAATGGCAAGTTTAAGAGAGAGTAAAACTGCTGAAGAAATTCGATTGATTAAAAAAGCTGTTCGCATTTCTGCACAAGGGCAATTGGAAGTAATGAAAGCGATTCATCCTGGAATGACAGAGCGAGAAGTTCAAGGTATTCATCAATTGGTTTTCAAGAAGTATGGTGCAGCCCACGAGGGTTATCCCTCCATTGTGGGTGCGGGAGATAATGCTTGTGTTTTGCATTATATAACGAATGACAAAATTGATCTAAAAAAGCAATTAATATTAATGGATTTGGGCGCTGAATATAAAGGTTACACAGCTGATGTCACTCGAACGATACCTGTTTCTGGAACTTTTACTGGTGAACAAAAAGCACTCTATCAAATCGTATATGATGCTCAAACTGCTGGAATTAATGCAGCAGTAAATGGAGCTAGTTTTAGTGCGGTGTCTGATGCAACTTATGCAGTAGTTCAAAAAGGTCTTTTGGAATTGGGATTAATTGAAAGTGAAGAGCAGTACAGACGATATTTACCTCACGGAATTGCACATCATATTGGCTTGGATGTTCATGATCCTGGGTTATATAAAAATCTTTCTCCCAATATGGTTATTACCGTTGAGCCTGGAATCTATATTCCCAGAGGAAGCCCATGTGACTCCATATGGTGGGATATTGGTATTCGTATTGAAGATGATATATTGATTACTGAGAATGGTCCTGTAAATTTGTCAGAAGATGCTCCAAGAAGTTGGCAAGAAATTGAAAAAGTAATGCAAGAAAAGAGTCCGCTAGATGATTTTGTTCTTCCAGCATTAACAATCGATTAGCGCTTTAAAAGAAAGGTTTTTAACTGTTCGTAAGAGTGAATGGAAATACTCGATTTTTCTCGATTTAAAACATGTTTTATTCGTTCAGGAACTTCAACCGATGTTTTAAGAGTTCTTTCCACTATATCAACAAATTTAATAGGATGAGCTGTCTCTAAAAAGAGTCCTTGGTAGGCCTCTTTTGAATTTTTTAAAAATTCTTTTAACCCTAAATACCCAACTGCTCCGTGCGGATCAGCAGTATACCCAGATATTTTATAAATTTCTTTAATAGCCTTTTTAGTTTGAGAATCGGTGTAGTAATATCCTTTAAGAATTTTTTTGAGTTTAAAAATATCATTATTAAATAACTTTTGAATTCGGATGAAATTGCTAGGGTCTCCAACATCCATTGCATTTGAAATTGTAGATTTTGATTTTTTAGGTGAATAAACACCTGAATTTAAGTAACTTGGCACGGTATTGTTTATGTTAGTACTGGCAATTAATTGATCTATTGGTAATCCCATTTGCTGTGATACTAGACCGGCACAAATATTTCCAAAATTTCCACTTGGTACAGAAATCGCTAACTTTTTATTAGGATGTATTCTGTTTTTATAAGCAATAAAATAATAGAACATTTGTGAGAGCCATCGTGCAATATTGATAGAATTAGCTGAAGTCAATGACATACTTTGAATTAAATCCTGGTCAATAAAGGCACTTTTCACCATGTCTTGACAATCATCAAAAGCTCCATCTACTTCAATTGCTGTTATATTTTCTCCGAGTGTAGTAAGTTGTTTTTCTTGAATTTCACTTACTTTTCCTTTAGGATATAAAATAACCACATCGACTCCTTTAACTTTATAAAATCCATCAGCAACTGCACCCCCTGTGTCTCCAGAAGTGGCTACAAGAACAGTTAGCTTTTCATCTTTATTATTTATATTAGCATAAGCTAGGCAACGAGCCATAAACCGTGCACCAACATCTTTAAATGCCAGAGTAGGGCCTTGAAATAATTCTAATGTAGCTACAGAATCTGAAATGGGTACGATTGGGAATTCAAAATTTAAGGTGTCTTCAACGATTTTTTTTAATCGGTTTTCTGGAATATCGTTACCGACATAAGGTTGGATAACCTTGAAGGCAATTTCTTGATTAGAAATACTATTGATATTATTAAAAAAAGTTTTAGGAAGTTTTGGAATTTTTTTAGGAAAATAAAGACCTCGGTCTGGTGCTAATCCTTTTCTTACTGCATCAAGAAATGAAATATCTTGAGAGTTGTAATTTAAACTATAATATTTCATTAGTTAGTGCAGGATTTTTATTCCCTCATTATTAATATTAGAAATATACACATCATATTCCAGACCTAAATCATCAAATTGTTTTTTCATAGCATTGCCAACTTGCTCAGCAATTTCATTACTCTTCGATAAAGCAAAAATTGAAGGACCCGATCCTGAAATGCCACTACCTAATGCACCAGCCTCGATAGCAGAGGCTTTAACTTCTTCAAATCTAGGAATAAGCATTGCTCTATACGGCTCAATCACTTTATCCTTCATGCTTCTTGAGAGTAATTCGTAATCATTAGTGTACAATGCACTGATAAAAGCACCTAAATTTCCCCACTGTTGAACTGCTTTTTCCAAAGGGATTGTATCCTTTAGTATGGCTCTTGAATGAATTGTTTTTAATTCAATTTTTGGATGTATGACAGTTGCAACTAATTTGGGTGGACTGGGAAGTTTGATAATATCTAACGATTTATTGCTTCTAACTAAAGTAAAGCCTCCCAATAATACTGGAGCCAAATTGTCTGCATGTGCTGCGCCGCTGGCTAATGTCTCTCCAGCCATAGCAAATTGAATTAATTCATTTCTGCTGTAGGGTCTTCCTATTAGTTCATTTACTGCAAATACAGCTCCTGCAGCACTAGCTGCACTACTTCCAATACCACTTCCAGGTTTGATTTTTTTCTCTATGTCAATTCTAAAGCCGTATTCGCTTGGATGTGCTTCCAATAAGGATTTAACTGCAACACTAGCAACATTTTTTTCAGGATCTTTTGGTAAATCTTGACCGGATATTGTTCCTATGGTTACTCCTGGAGTCAATGTCTTTGTGACACTCATGATGTCTCCTACAGGTTCTAAACAAAAACCTAATACATCAAATCCGCAGGACACATTTGCAACGCTGCCAGGACAAAAAACTTTAATTTGATTCATAGACTAGCGTTTTCCAATTCTAATGATATCGCCAAAAATACCTGCAGCGGTAACTTCGGCACCGGCACCTGCTCCCTTAATGATTAGAGGTTGATTTCTATAGCGATTTGTATAAAATAGGATGATATTATCACTTCCCTCTAAGTTATAAAAGTCATGATTTACATCAATTTCTTGAAGTCCAACACTTGCTTTTCCATTTTCCAGTTGTGCAACATATTTTAACCTTGCACCCTTTTTATTTGCAATATTCAATAAGTTTTGAAAATGAGATTCATTTTTTTCAATCATTTTATAAAACCCATCGTTTGAATCAGTATTCAAAACTTCTTTAGGAAGAAAGGATTTATTTTCAACATCATTTAACTCAAGTGAATATTTACTCTCTCTAGCCAAAATCAATATTTTTCTTGCAACGTCAACTCCGCTTAAATCAATTTTTGGATCTGGTTCTGTATAGCCTTCGTTTTGTGCACTTTGAACAACATCTTTAAATGTTGTTTTTGGAGTGAAATTATTGAAAACAAAATTCAAACTACCTGATAAAATGGCTTGAATTTTAATAATTTCATCTCCTGAAGCGATTAGATTATTAAGTGTATCTATGACAGGTAGTCCTGCACCTACGTTTGTTTCGAATAAAAAAGGAGTATTAAATTTTCGAGCTATTTGCTTTAGATAATTGTAATTTTCAAGGGTACCAGCACAAGCAATTTTATTACAAGTTACTACTCCAATATTATGTGCCAAATAGCGGCCATATTCATTAGAAATATTTTCATTTGCTGTATTGTCAATAAATATGCTGTTACGTAAATT